>ENA-UOJQ01002586-UOJQ01002586.1-human-gut-metagenome-genome-assembly--contig:-P63-NODE-2586-length-10854-cov-8.118992_pt1 | contig 10854 bp, 8 predicted proteins | sample MGYA00242352_ERZ723899 | MGnify/ENA metagenome assembly ERZ723899 | reverse complement strand
GCCAGCCAATCAGCAGCAGGAGAATCCACGCAAAGCCAACGTACAGCGAGATGCGCGTGAAGGTGAAGATGTCCTCCCGGAGCTGGCACTCCGCGGCGCTGAAATTACGGTTGTCCGTGGCATCGGCCGCCCTGCGTGTGATGTTCACGGCCACGCTGCCTTTGTGCATGACATTGTTGAACCACGGGCCGCCGAAATCGGGCAGATCGGCTCCGGCCGCCTTCATGGCCAGCAGTTTTTCGCGTACGGGTTTGCACTGGCTCGGTCCGTTGATGCCGTTGTGGTACATGCACCTGTTCAGCAATTCGCTCTCGGTGTCGACTCCCGAAAGGATGAAACAGTACGAGGAGGGTTGCAGCTCTCCGCCCGGATTCGGCTGCATCGGCACGTCGGCCATGTGTGCCAGATCGCCGTCGCCGGTACAGTCGATGAAGACTTTGGAGGCGAGGGTTTCGAGGCCGTTTTTGTTTTCGATAATTACCGTTTCGATCCTCTTCCCCTCCATTTCGCAGCCGATCATCGCCGAGTGCATGTACATGTCCACGCCGGCTTCCCGGATCATCCGCTGACAGCAGAGTTTGTAGAGTTCGACGTCGAAATCGATGTTCGCCTTGGGCCATTCGATGAAAGCGCCGCCCATCGACTCCAATCGCTTGACGAACTCCCAGGGGATTCCTCCGATGACCAGTTCGTTTTTGAGTGCGAATACGCTGATCGGCGCGACGTATCCGATCGTGGCCATCCCGCCGAAGAAGCCGTATCGCTCGACGATCGCTGTCTTCGCGCCTTGCCGTGCCGCCGCGATCGCCGCGATGAATCCCGCAGGGCCGCCGCCTGCGATCACGACGTCGTACCGGCCCGCGAGCGGGGCGAGCTTCCGGATTTTCCGGCTGCCGGCGTCCGATTCGTCGCATGAGAGCAGTGCGGGCGACACGGCCAATGCAGCCAATCCGGCTGCTGCTTTTTTCAGGAAAAGTTTCCTCGATATCTTTTTCATACGGTGTTTGGGAGATTTCTGAATTTCTTTCGGGCGATTTATGCAGGCAAGCTATGAAAAAAATCGCAAATACGCAAGAATCCCGAATCCGGCACCCTTCCGCCGCACGGCGAACGCGCCCGTTCCGGAGGCGTCGTGCGGTATGCCGGGACGGCTGGGTGCGCCTCGTGCGTTCCTGACCCTGTGCAGGTCCCGCCGATATGAACGCTTGCGGATCGGGGAGCCCCCTCCCCGATCCGCAAGCGATTCTGTTTCGTGATTCCGTTGGGATTCGAACCCAAGACCCACAGCTTAGAAGGCTGTTGCTCTATCCAACTGAGCTACGGAACCGTCTGTCCATATCGGATGCAGTACGTTTTGCGGCACAAAAGTAATATAAATACACCGACTTTCCAAACCCACCCGGCGGAGAATCGCGGCGGCGGGGTGCGGTAATGGGAGGGCGGATCGCGACGGCGCGAAGCGGCGTCTGCCGCAGTGCAGGTCGGGACGTCTGCCGGAACGGGTCTCAGCGTGCGTCGACCGCCGCCCGCAGTCGTTCGAGCGCTTCGGCGAGCCGGATGCGCGGCAGCCCGACGTTCAGCCGCATGTGTCCTTCGCCGCCGGGGCCGAACATCTCGCCGTCGTTGAGCGCCAGTCCGGCGCGTGCGACGAAGAGGTCGACGAGCGCATCGTGGGCCAGCCCCAGTTCCCGGCAGTCGAGCCAGACGAGGAACGACGCTTCGGGGCGGATCGCCCGGATGCGGGGAACGTATCGCCGCAGGAAGTCGTCGGTGAAGTCGACGTTCGCCTCGACGTACCGCAGCATCTGCCGCCGCCATGCGTCGCCTTCGGGCGTGAAAGCCGCCCGGGTAGCGACGGCCGGGAGCAGGGGCGCCTCGTGGAACTCACCCGCTTCGAGCCAGCCGAAAAAGCGGCGGCGCAGTGCCTCGTCGGGGACGATCGCGTAGGAACTGACCACGCCGGCGATGTTGAAGGTCTTGGTCGGGGCGCCGAAGGTGACGCTGCAATGCGCCGCCGCGTCGCTGACCGATGCGAAGGGGCGGTGACGATGCCCGTAGAGCGCCATGTCGCAGTGGATCTCGTCCGAGACGACCACGACGCCGCGGCGGTCGCAGATCGCGGCCAGCCGGCGCAGCGTCTCCTCCGGCCAGACGATGCCCGCGGGATTGTGCGGGTTGGAGAGGAGCAGCAGCCGGCAGTCGTCGTCCAGAAGGGCTTCGAGCTGCTCGAAGTCCATTTCGTAGCGGTCGCCCGTGCGCCGCAGCGGGTTGCAGACCACGCGGCGTCCCATCTGTTCGGGGACCAGCCGGAAGGGGTGGTAAACGGGCGGCTGGATGACCACCTTGTCGCCCGGACGGGTAAGTGCCAGCACCGCCATGCCGATACCCTTGACGATGCCGGGAATGAAGCGCATCCACGCCGGATCGGGACGCCAGCCGTGGCGGGCTTCGATCCACGCGGCGATCTGCGGCCAGTAGCCGTCGGGCAGTTGCGTATAGCCCAGCACGGGATGGTCGAGCCGCCGCCGGAGTGCGTCGAGGATGAAATCGGGCGTTGCGAAGTCCATGTCCGCCACCCACAGGGGCAGCAACTCTTTGCGGCCGAACACGTCGGTCAGCGCGTCGTACTTTACGGCGTTCGTGCCGTGCCGGTCGACGATCCGGTCGAAATCATAGGTTTTCATCGATGTCGTGCGACGGGGGGCTACCGTCTCTTTTTGAAATAGTCGTTGTAGATCTTGATCCCGAAGACGATCGAACTCATGATCGTCGTGAGGAGATTGGTGACGAACAGGGGAATGTTGCCTGTCAGGATGCCCTGCACGGCGAAGCAGGCCGAGCCGAACCCCATCATCAGGAAGGTGCCCGTGGCGATGTCGTCGGTGGAGCGGGTGCGAACGGTACGCACGGTCTGGGGCAGGTACCCGAAGACCATGGCGATGGCGGCGATCGAGCCGATAATATCCGATGGATGCATAGTGCGCTTCTTTTTGCAAATATAGCGAAAATCCCTATATTTGTATCGGTGGATCATCCCCCGTTTTAAAGATCGAAAACATGAACGGTTCGAAAAACAAATTTATGGAGCTGGCGATCGCGCTCTCCGAGAAGAGCGTCGCCGAGGGCGGCGGCCCGTTCGGGGCCGTCGTCGTGCGTCGCGGCGAGGTGGTGGCCACGGGGACGAACTCCGTCACGCTGCTCAACGATCCCACGGCGCATGCCGAGGTTTCGGCCATTCGCGCCGCCTGCGCCGCGGTGAAGGATTTCAAGCTGGAGGAGTGCGAAATCTACTCCTCCTGCGAACCGTGCCCGATGTGCCTGAGCGCGATCTACTGGGCCGGCATCCGCAAGATCTATTTCGCCAATACGCGCGAGGACGCCAAGCGGATCGGCTTCGACGATTCGTTTATCTACGACCAGATCCCGCTCGCCCCGTCGCGGCGGACGGTTCCCTCCGAGGAGATGATGCGCGCCGAGGCGTTGCAGGCCTTCCGGCTGTGGGAGCGGAAGGAGGACAAGGTCGAGTACTGAACCTGCGACGGCTGCCGGTGCACGGAGTCGGTCTCCGGCACGCAGGAGCGAACGGTGTACGGCCGTCCGCAGAGGTGGTGGGCGTCCGTGCGGCCGTCGGGACTGCGGCTCGGAACACGCTTGCGGAGGTGTCGTTTAGGGGGCTCCGGCCGGCGGCGTTTTTGGCCGGCGGAAATTTGGCCGCGTGGAAAATTCTTGCTATCTTTGCCCCGCTGCAAAGTCCGCGAGGGTTTTGCGCTTTTAATAACTGATTAACAATTAAATTTTTACAAGCAAATGGCTGTTAAAATTCGTTTGGCACGTCACGGAAAGAAAGCTGCGCCTTTCTATCATATCGTTGCCGCAGATAGCAGAGCGCCACGTGATGGCAAGTTCATCGAGAAATTGGGTACCTACAATCCGATTACGAATCCTGCTACGATCGAGCTCAATTTCGAACGGGCTCTGGATTGGTTGATGAAAGGCGCGCAACCCACGGACACCTGCCGTGCGATTCTTTCGTACAAGGGCGTACTCTACAAGAAGCACCTGCTGGGCGGTGTAGCCAAGGGCGCTTTCTCGGAGTCGGATGCCGAGGCCAAGTTCAACAAGTGGATGGAGGAGAAGCTGGGCAAGATCGCTTCGAAGGAGTCGAAGCTCGCCACCGACGCCAAGGCTGCCGAGAAGGCACGTCTGGCTGCCGAGTCCAAGGTGAAGGAGGAGCGTGCGAAGGCGATCGCCGAGAAGAAGGCTGCCGAAGCCGCTGCCGCCGCTGAGGCCGAAGGGGCTGCCGCCGAGGGCGAAGCCGCCGAAGCACCTGCCGAGGGCGAGGCTGCCGCAGAATAAGGCTTTTCGATTATTGGATAGGGAATTCCCTCTGATACCCTGCGAGGGTGTCGGAGGGAATTTTCGTGACGGAGCATACGAGGTCGGGCGGGGCTTCCGGTCGGCAGCATGGCTGTCGGGTCCGTTCGGACGGGGGCCGCATCGATCGTCGATTGCTGAAATTTAATTCCGGATCGTTATGTTGTTACCTGTTGCCAAAGTGACCAAATTGTTCGGCGCCGAACGGGGCGGAGGCGTCGTCGTGGCGCTCTATGCGGAGTTTCCGGAGGATTTCGCGCCGGAGTCGGAGCCGTTGTTCGTGCGCATCGATTCGCTCGACGTGCCGCTGTGGTGCGAGCGGTTCGAGCGTCGCGGAGCCGCGGGCGCGCTGGCGGAGTTCGCCGACTGGGATACGGCGCGGCGAGCCTCCGAACTGGTGGGGCGCGAACTCTTCGTCGAGGCCGACGAGGAGCGTTCCGACGATGAGTTCTATATGGAGGATCTGATCGGATTCGCCGCCGACGTGGACGGCCGGCAGGGCGAGGTGACGGACTATTACGACAGCGAGGCCAATCCGCTGCTGGGCGTGACGATCGACGGGCGCGAATACCTCGTGCCGGCCGTCGAGGAGTTCATTGCGGGGATCGATTTCGAGGGCCGGCGCCTGCGGATGACGCTGCCCGAGGGGCTGCTGTCGCTGAACGACTGAAAAATTCGAAGTGAAGACCATGCAGCGCGTTGTCATAGGACTTTCGGGAGGCGTCGACTCCTCGGTGGCGGCTTACCTGCTCAAAGAGCAGGGCTACGAGGTGGTGGGCCTCTTCATGATTAACTGGCACGATACGACGGGTACGCTCGAAGGCGACTGCCCGTGGCACGACGACCGCGTGTTCGCCGAGCTGGTCGCCAGGCGGCTCGACATCCCCTTCCACGTCGTCGACCTCTCGGAGGAGTACCGGCGGCGGGTGGTCGATTACATGTTCGCCGAGTACGAACGGGGGCGCACGCCCAATCCCGACGTGCTGTGCAACCGCGAGATCAAGTTCGACGTTTTCCTGAAAGAGGCGTTGCGGCTGGGGGCCGATTTCGTGGCGACGGGACACTATTGCCGGCGGGAGTGCGTCGCGGCGGCCGACGGCACGGAGCATTACCGCCTGCTGGCGGGCGTCGACGGCAACAAGGATCAGAGCTATTTCCTCTGCCAGTTGTCGCAGGAGCAGCTGTCGCGGGCGCTTTTCCCCGTCGGGGGGCTTACCAAGCCCGAAGTGCGGCGCATCGCCGAAGAGCAGCACCTGGCTACGGCCAGGCGCAAGGATTCGCAGGGCATCTGCTTCGTCGGCAAGGTCGACCTGCCGGTTTTTCTGCAACAGAAGCTCGCGGCCAAACGGGGCAACGTCCACGAGATCCGGGCCGACTGGCCGAAATACGCCCGCACTGCGGCTCCCGACGACCTTCCGGCATTGGCCGAGCCGTGGCGCTACACCGTGCGCGACGGCAAGAAGATCGGCGAGCACAACGGGGCCCATTTCTATACGATCGGCCAGCGCAAGGGGCTGGGGATCGGCGGCCGCCGCGAGTCGCTCTTCGTGCTGGCCACCGACGTCGGGCAGAACGTGATCTATGTCGGCGAGGGCGACGCGCACCCCGGGCTCTACCGCAAGGCGCTCTTCATGAAGGCCGGCGACCTGCACTGGATCGACCCCGCCGAGCGGATGCGGGCGGGGCAGCGGCGGCGTTTCCGAGTGCGTATCCGTTACCGCCAGCCGTTGCAGGGCGCCGAACTCGTCGTGTGCGACGAGGGCGGGTATCTGCTTTTCGACGAGCCCCAGCGGGGCGTCACGCCCGGCCAGTTCGCCGTCTGGTACGACGGGGAGACGCTGGTCGGTTCGGGAGTGATCGACCGGTAGCGGCCGAACGGAACGAGGGCCGGCAACATCCGTTGCCGGCCCTCGCTGTGCATGTGCATACGGATCACTCTGTCCGTTGCCCGATGTAGAAGACATAGCCGTAACGACGGCCGTAGCGACGGTACTGCTCGATCTCCTCTTCCAATCGTTCGACGAAATGTCGGGCGAGAGGGGCGTCGTCGTAGGTTGCGAGAAATTCCCGTGCGCGGGCGGCTGCCGGTGCGTAGTAGTTTTCCGTCCAGCAGGAATCGGGCAGGATGAAGTGGGCGACGGGACGGTATCCGGCCCGTTCCATGCAGCGGATTTTGCCCGAAATGTCGTCGATTTCAGGGAAATTGTCGCGGAAGAATCCCATTTCGTCGGGCCGTGCGGACGATAGCCACGAACACTCCGTGACGGCGATGAACCCGTCGGGTTTGAGGAACCGCCGCCACTGGGTCAGCCCCTTCTCGAAGCCGATGTTGTAAATGGAACCTTCGGCCCACAGCAGGTCGAACGACGCCTCGGCGAAGGGCAGCGACAGCATCGAGGCGACGATGCCCGTGACTTGCTCCGTCCGGCCTTCGGTCTCCATTCGCCGGTGCAATCCCTCAATCATTTCGGGCAGCAGGTCGACGGCCGTGACGGGGCCGTCGAGCGCCGATGCGAGCACCGCCGTCTGGCGTCCGGTGCCGCAGCCGATGTCGGCTATACGGGGACGGGGCGGCAGTCCGTCGATGAAGCTCAGCGCGCGGCGTGTCTGGGCGTCGTCGCCCGGGCCTTGCCGGTCGAGACCGGCGAAAAACGCTGCGATGATTCGGTAGTCGAAGTCGGAAATCAGATTATACTCTTTACTCATCGTCGTTGTTTGTATTTGTGCATCTGCGGGGAGCCGCCGAGCGGATCCTTCGGATGCGAATGAATGAATAACATGAAAAATCTCCCCGGACGCAATGTCCGGGAACCCGATGTGTCGGAATCCGCGACGGTGGGCGGATTCCTATGAAACCGAATCCGGTTTGAAAAACGTATCGTACATCCGGCGTGTTTATTTGCGTCAAAGATAGGTTTAATTTCCGGAACGGCAAATCGTGCGGGGATATTCGTCGGGCCGATGTCCGGCGTTCGCCTCCGTTGCCGCGTGCGGAGGGCGGTGCGGCCGCGGTCGGGCACGAAAGCCGGCGCGATTTTTTTGATCCGTCGCTTGCGGGATTCCCGTTTTTTACTATCTTTACCTACGCTAAATCGTCGAACGTGCCGAAGTTACGGATCATAGTGGGATGTATGGCGGGTTTCTGTCTGCTGGTCGCAGGGCTTCGGGTTCGCGCGCAGCCGCCGCACGGCGTGGCCTTTTACGATGCGGACTGCCTCTACGACACGGTGCCGTCGCCGTTCGGCAACGATACGCGCTATCTGCCGCAGGGAGAGATGCGCTGGACGGGCGAACGCTACCGTCGCAAAGTGATGCAGACGGCCGCCGTGATCGACTCGCTGGGACTGCCGCTCGTCGGGTTGTACGGCGTCGAGAACGAATCGGTGGTGCGCGACGTGGCGGCGGCTTGCAAGGGCGACTACGCTTACCTGTTTCGCACGACCGACAGCTACAACGGACTGGATTTCGCCCTGTTTTACTTCGGCGACCGCTTCTTCCCGGACAGGGTGGAGGCGGGCCATTTCTGGATGACGGCGGCGGGCGAACTGCGCGGAGCAGGGCGCGTGTGCCTGCTGATGAGCGCCAGCGACCGCTATATCGGCTACAAGATCGAGGAGCACCGCCGGCAGCATCCCGACGAACGGCTGCTGGTCGCGGGGCGCACGGCGGGTGCCGAGCCGCAGTGCTGCGGACTGTCGGAACCCCTTGCGGCGGCACGCCGTGCCGGACGGGGTACGCGCCGTGCGGGGAATCGCTGGGAAATGCGCAGCAACGTGTTGATTGATACGGCGTTCCGTGTAGTTCGCGGCGATGTGTACGCCCGCCGTTGGCTGTTCGACCCATCGGGCGAAGCGCCGTGGGCGACCTATACCCGCCGGCGGTACGAGGGCGGGCCGGGCGCTAATTTGCCGGTATTCTGTTATTTCCGGTGAAAATCTTTGGCCCGTCACGAAAAAAATATTATATTCGCACTCCCTTTGTAGGAAGAAGTTAAAAATAACAACGAATAAACTTTAAGATAGTTAAATTTTTTAGGAATTATGGCAGATGTAAAACGTGTTTATACCTTCGGCAACAAGGCCGCCGAGGGAAATGGCAAGATGCGCGAGCTGCTGGGCGGTAAGGGTGCCAATCTGGCCGAGATGAATCTCATCGGCATTCCCGTTCCCCCGGGCTTTACGATCACGACGGAGGTATGTACGGAGTATTACGCTCACGGAAAGGATAAGGTCATCGAGTTGCTGCGCCCCGAAGTGGAGCGTGCGGTGAAACACATCGAGCAGCTCACGAACATGCGCTTCGGCGACAAGACCATGCCGTTGCTGGTCTCGGTGCGTTCGGGCGCCCGCGCGTCGATGCCGGGTATGATGGATACGATTCTGAACCTCGGCATGAACGACGTGGCCGTCGAGGCTGTGGCCAAGCGCACGGGCAATCCGCGTTTTGCATGGGATTCCTATCGCCGCTTCGTACAGATGTACGGCGACGTGGTGCTGGGTATGAAGCCCCAGACGAAGGAGGATCACGATCCGTTCGAGGTGCTCATCGAGGAGCAGAAGGCCAAACGCGGCGTGAAGCAGGATACCGAACTGACGACCGACGATCTGAAAGAACTGGTCGCTGCGTTCAAGGCCGCCGTCAAGAAGCAGACGGGCGAAGATTTCCCCGCCGATCCGTGGGATCAGCTGTGGGGTGCCGTGTGCGCCGTTTTCGGTTCGTGGATGAACGAGCGTGCCATTCTCTACCGCAAGCTCAACAACATCCCTGCCGAGTGGGGTACGGCCGTGTCGGTACAGGCGATGGTCTTCGGCAACATGGGCGAAAATTCGGCGACGGGCGTAGCCTTCTCGCGCGATGCCGCCACGGGCGAGAACATCTTCAACGGCGAGTACCTCATCAATGCGCAGGGCGAAGACGTGGTGGCGGGTATCCGCACGCCGCAGCAGATCACCGTCGAGGGGTCGAAGCGTTGGGCCAAGGCGCAGAATATTTCGGAGGAGGAGCGTCGTGCGAAATATCCTTCGTTGGAGGAGGTGATGCCGGCCGTCTACAAGGAGCTCGACGAGATTCAGCATCATTTGGAGAAGTACTTCACCGACATGCAGGACATCGAGTTCACCATTCAGGACGGCAAGCTGTGGATGTTGCAGTGCCGCAACGGCAAGCGCACGGGCGCTGCGATGGTCAAAATCGCTATGGACATGCTGCGCGAGGGGCTGATCGACGAGAAAACCGCCGTGCTGCGTTGCGAGCCTGCCAAGCTGGACGAGTTGCTGCACCCCGTCTTCGACAAGACGGCGATCAAGCACGCCGAGGTGATCGTCAAGGGTTTGCCCGCATCGCCGGGCGCCGCGACGGGACCGGTGGTCTTCTTCGCCGACGATGCCGAAAAGGTGTTGGCCAAGACGGGTCAAAAGGCGGTGCTGGTGCGTATCGAGACTTCGCCCGAAGATTTGAAGGGGATGCTCGACGCTGCGGGCATCCTCACCGCACGCGGCGGTATGACGTCGCACGCGGCGGTCGTTGCGCGCGGTATGGGCAAGTGCTGCGTGTCGGGTGCCGGCGAGTTGAAGATCGACTACAAGGCACGCACGATCGAGGTCAACGGCTATACGATCAAGGAGGGCGACTGGATTTCGCTCAACGGTTCGACCGGCGAGGTCTACCTCGGCCAGGTCGCCACGCGCGACGCCGACCTGAGCGGCGACTTCGGCAAGCTGATGGAGCTGGCCGGTAAATATTCGGTGCTGAAAGTGCGCGCCAACGCCGATTCGCCGAAGGATGCCGAGCAGGCGTTCGCGTTCGGTGCGGAGGGCATCGGCCTGTGCCGCACGGAGCACATGTTCTTCGAGGGCGACCGCATCAAGGCCGTGCGCGAGATGATCCTGGCCGACGACGAGGCGGGCCGCCGCGTGGCGCTGGCGAAGCTGCTGCCCATCCAGCGCGGCGACTTCGAGGGCCTCTTCAAGGTGATGAAAGGATACCCCGTGACGGTGCGCCTGCTCGATCCCCCTCTGCACGAGTTCGTGCCCCATTTCGAGAAGGAGCAGCGCGAGCTGGCCAAGGAGATGGGCGTACCCTTCGAGAAGATCGCGGCCAAGGTCGAGGAGCTGAGCGAGGTCAATCCCATGCTGGGGCACCGCGGCTGCCGTCTGGGAAATACCTATCCTGAAATTACGGAGATGCAGACGCGCGCCATCATCGAGGCTGCGATGAATGTCCGTGCGGCAGGTATCCCCGTGCATGTGGAGATCATGGTGCCGCTGGTGGGCAACCACAAGGAGTTGCGCTACCAGAAGAATATCATCGACCGCACGGCCGACGAGGTCTTCGCCGAGCGTAACGACAAGATCGACTATATGGTCGGTACGATGATCGAGGTGCCGCGTGCGGCCGTGACGGCCAACCAGATCGCCGAGGTGGCGGAGTTCTTCTCGTTCGGCACCAACGACCTGACGCAGATGACGCTGGGCTTCTCGC
>ENA-UOJQ01002581-UOJQ01002581.1-human-gut-metagenome-genome-assembly--contig:-P63-NODE-2581-length-10871-cov-19.542160_pt1 | contig 10871 bp, 8 predicted proteins | sample MGYA00242352_ERZ723899 | MGnify/ENA metagenome assembly ERZ723899 | reverse complement strand
GGCGCACTTCTATACTCTCCTATCGGGAGTATGTGCGTCCTGCGGAGCTTCATTCTCCGTCAGCAGAAAAAACTGCCAGACCGAGAATGTTTCGTCACTTTGTTCCGTCAAGGGAGCTACACTCCCTTGCGACGCTTGTGCGGCTATCCCTTGTGGACTTGCCGTCCGCAAACGGTTTTGACAAACCGTTTGCCGCCAGCAAGTTTGAAGATTAGACATAAACAAATCCTCCGCATGGTCTAAGCCATACGGAGGATTAACTGTTTTACGGACACCCGTCTATGGTCGGGAGTGTTTTGCGCTTTATTCGGCCTCGTGGTGGGACTGACGCTCCGCCATGGGGATGTAGTGGCCGTGGGTGGTGACGGCGCGGTACGCCGGACGCATGATGCGGTGGCAGGTGATGAGCTCCTCCATGCGGTTGGCGCACCAGCCCGCGATACGGGCGGAGGCGAACAGCGGCGTGAACACGTCCTGAGGGATGCCCAGCATGGTGTACACCAGGCCGGAGTACATGTCCACGTTGGCGCACATGGGGGTGTTGTCACCGCGGCGCTCCTGCACCAGCGGGATGCCCAGCTCCTCCACCTTCTGCAGAAGGGCGAAGTCCTCGGCGTAGCCCTTGATCTCCGCCATGTGCTGGGCGTATTTCTTCAGCAGCACGGCGCGGGGGTCGGACATGGTATACACCGCGTGGCCCAGACCGTACAGCTTGCCGGACCTGTCGCCGGCCTCCTTGTCCAGCAGCTTCACCAGATAGTCGCGGATGGAGCCGTCGTCGTGGGGGTCCACATTCTCCTTGACATAGCGGAACATCTCCATGACCTTGGCGTTGGCGCCGCCGTGGAGCGGGCCCTTCAGGGAGCCCACGGCTCCGGCGATGGCGCTGTACGTATCCGTGCCGCTGGAGGACATGGCGCGGCAGACGAAGGTGGAGTTGTTGCCGCCGCCGTGCTCCGCGTGGACCATCAGCATCATATCCAGCAGGTGGGCCTCCTCCTCGGTGTAGTTGGTATCGGGCCGGATCATCCGCAGGAAGTTCTCCGCAGTGGACAGCTCCGCCACGGGGAAATGGATGTGCAGGGAGTCCCCCTGAAAATAGTGGCGCTTCACCGCGTAGGAGTTGGCCACGATGGAGGGGAAGCAGCCGATGAGCTTTACCGACTGCAGGAGCAGGTTCTCGATGGAGGTGTCGTCGGCGCTGGCATCGTAGGAGTACAGGCTCAGCACGCTGCGGGCCAGCTCGTTCATCATGTTGCCGCTGGGGTGCCGCATGATCATGCCCTCGGTGAAACCCTCCGGCAGCTTGCGGGCCTGGCTCATGATGTCCTTGAACCGCTTCAGCTCGGCCTCCGTGGGCAGGTAGCCCATCACCAGCAGGTACGCCACCTCCTCATAGCCGAAGGTGCCGGCTCTGCGGTGGGCCTCCACGATGTCGGTAAGCTCGATGCCGCGGTAGTACAGGCGGCCCGGGGTAGGGATGCGCTGTCCGTCCTGCAGCAGGTAGCCCTGCACGCTGCCTACCTTGGTGACGCCCACCAGCACGCCGGTGCCGTCGCTGTTGCGCAGACCCTTTTTGACCTCACCCTGATAGAACTGGGGGCCGATGGCATACTCCTCCTGAATGCGGCGGCTCAGCGGTTCTGTGTAGCGCTCCAGAATACCGGTATCCTTCTCAACCATAATGCTTTCCTTTCTCCTGCGGCGTCCGCAGGCTTTCATCCTGTTGGGGCGATTATAACGCGCCAATTTGCGTTTTGCAAGATGAAAATAAGCGAAATTCATAAATGACGGAAAAGTTTCTTAAAAACAGGGGAAAAGCAGAGGGGGCGACACATAAAATGCAATAATTAATTTTTTAACTTTCATTTTAGGGCTTGCGCACGCAAAATTATCTGCTATACTATACCCATCAAAAATGATACGTCAAAAATTCTCCGAAAAGGAGCGTGACCATATGATCCAGCTGCACCACGGCGGCGTCACCCTGCAAAACGGGGTGCCGGCGCCCGCCAAGACTGCCGCACCGGCCCTGCGTGACAGGACCATGGCCTACCAGATCCTCCGCCGCCACGACAAGCCCGCGGGGGACGGCCTGCTGCACCTGACCTTTGACAGTCTCATCTCCCACGACATCACCTACGTGGGCGTCATCCAGACCGCCAAGGCCAGCGGTATGACGGAATTCCCCGTTCCCTACGTGCTGACCAACTGCCACAACAGCCTGTGCGCCGTGGGCGGCACCATCAACGAGGACGACCACGTGTTCGGCCTGTCCGCCGCCGTGAAGTACGGCGGTGACTACGTCCCCGCCAATCAGGCCGTCATCCACCAGTACGCCCGGGAGATGATGAGCGGCTGCGGCCGCATGATCCTGGGCTCCGACAGCCACACGCGCTACGGCGCGCTGGGTACCATGGGCGTGGGAGAGGGCGGTCCCGAGATCGTCAAGCAGCTGCTGCGGAACACCTACGACATCGCCGCGCCGGAGGTCATTCTGGTGTGGCTCACCGGCGAGCCGCCCCGCGGCGTCGGTCCCCACGACGTGGCCATCGCCCTGTGCGGCGCGGTGTACAAAAACGGCTTCGTGAAGAATAAGGTGCTGGAGTTCGCCGGTCCCGCCGTGTCCCGCCTGCCCATGGACTACCGCATCGGCATCGACGTGATGACCACGGAGACCGCCTGCCTCAGCTCCATCTGGGAGACGGACGAAGCCGTGGCGGACTATCTGGCCCTCCATGGCCGCCCCGAGACGTTCACCGCCCTGCATCCACAGGACGGCGCGTACTACGACGGCATGATCACCATCGACCTTGACCGCATGGAGCCCATGGCCGCCCTGCCGTTCCACCCCTCCGAGGCGGTGACGCTCCGCGAGCTGCTCCATGACCCCGGCGACCACCTGCGGGAGGTGGAGAAGCGGGCCGCCGCCCAGTTCGGCGGCAAGGCCGGCCTGCACCTGACGGACAAGCTGGCGGACGGCAAGCTGGTGGTGGATCAGGGCATCATCGCCGGATGCGCCGGCGGCATGTACGACAACATCGCCGAGGCCGCCGCCATTCTGGCGGGCCACGATACCGGCAGCGGCTACTTCTCCCTGTCGGTGTATCCGCCCTCCGTCCCCGTGAATCTGGAGCTGATGGAAAACGGCGTCCAGCAGTCCCTGCTGGCCTCCGGCGCACTGTTCAAGCCCTGCTTCTGCGGCCCCTGCTTCGGCGCGGGGGATGTCCCCGCCAACAACGGCCTGTCCATCCGCCACACCACCCGTAACTTCCCCAACCGGGAGGGCTCCAAGCCCGCCGACGGACAGCTGGCCGGCGTCATCCTCATGGACGCCCGCTCCATCGCCGCCACGGCGCGGAACCACGGCGTCCTCACCTCCGCCGCCGACGTGGACTACACGCCGCCCGCGCCGGTGCAGCGCCGGTTCGACCGTGCGGTGTACGACCGCCGGGTCTACTTCGGCTTCGGCAAGGCGCAGCCGGACGCACCCTTGAAGTACGGCCCCAATATTGCCGAGTGGCCCGCCATTCCCGCCCTGTCCGACGACCTTCTCATGCAGGTGGCCTCCGTCCTGCGGGACGAGGTCACCACCACCGACGAGCTGATCCCCTCCGGCGAGACGTCCTCCTACCGCTCCAATCCCCTGAAGCTGGCGGAGTTTGCTCTGTCCCGCCGCGACCCGGACTATGTGCCTCGCGCCAAGGCCACGCAGGCGCTGGAGACGGCGCGTGCTGCCGGTACGGTGCCGCCGGAGCTGCAAGCGGTGCTGATGGCGCTGCACCTGCCGGAGAGCGCACTGGAGCGCATGCACATCGGCTCCGTTATCTTCGCCAATAAACCCGGCGACGGCTCCGCACGGGAGCAGGCCGCCTCCTGCCAGCGGGTGCTGGGCGGCTGCGCCAACATCTGCTATGAGTTCGCCACCAAGCGCTACCGCTCCAACTGCGTCAACTGGGGCATGCTGCCCTTCACGCTGGCGGATGGCGCACCCTTCAACGCCGTGCCGGGGGATTTCATCCTCGTCCCCGCTGTCCGGGAGAAGGTGGCGCGAGGCGACGGGGAATTCCCTGCCGTTTTGATCCATGACGGAAAGACGCAGCCCCTGACCCTGTACCTGAAAAACACCGGCGCGGAGGAGCGTGAGCTGCTGCTGACCGGCTGCCTCATGAACCACTACGCCGCGCAGAACCGGAGGTAACGATGGAAAAGATCAAAATGCCTGTCCCCATCGCCGAGCTGGACGGCGATGAGATGACCCACATCCTGTGGGGAATGATCAAGGATCAGCTGATAAAGCCCTTTGTGGAGCTGAACACCGAGTATTACGACCTGTCCCTGCCCAACCGGGACAAGACGGAGGATGCCGTGACCCGGCAGGCGGCGGCGGCCATCAAGCGCCTGCACGTGGGCGTCAAGTGCGCCACCATCACCCCCAACTACCAGCGGCAGGAGGAGTACGGCCTCAAGCAGCTGTGGAAGTCCCCCAACGCCACCATCCGTGCGGCGCTGGACGGCACGGTGTTCCGCGCCCCCATCCTCATTTCCCGCGTGAAGCCGGTGGTGACCTGCTGGAAAAAGCCCATCACCATCGCCCGCCACGCCTACGGCGACGTATATAAGGCGGTGGAGTACCGCGTCCCCGGCCCCGGTAAGGCGGAGCTGGTGTTCACCGACGACCACGGCGCGGAGCTGAGCCGCCAGACCGTCTACGACTTCACCGGCCCCGGCGTGTTGCAGGCCATGCACAACCGGGACGACTCTATCCTGTCCTTCGCCCGCTGCTGCTTCGCCTACGCGCTGGACGTGAAGCAGGATGTCTGGTTCTCCTCCAAGGACACCATCTCCAAGGACTACGACCAGACCTTCAAGCTGCTGTTCCAGAAGGTGTTCGATGAGGAGTACCGCGCCGCCTTTGAGCAGGCGGGGCTGCATTACCGCTACGCCCTCATCGACGATGTGGCCGCCAAGGTCATCCGCTCCTCCGGCGGCATCATCTGGGCCTGCAAGAACTACGACGGCGATGTGATGAGCGACCTCATCGCCGCCGCGTCCGGCTCTCTGCCCATGATGACCAGCGTGCTGGTGTCGCCGGACGGCAACTTCGAGTACGAGGCAGCCCACGGCACCGTCACCGACCATTTCTACCGCTGGCGCAGGGGCGAGAAGGTGTCCACCAACCCGCTGGCTACCATGGCGGCGTGGTCCGGCGCCCTGAAAAAGCGGGGCGAGCTGGATGGCAGCGATGCGCTGGTGCATTTTGCCGATTGTCTCTATCAGGCGGGGCTGGACGTGTTTGAGGAGGGTTATCTCTCCGAGGATCTGGCTCCGCTGTGCGACCCGGCGGAGCTGAAGGAGATGCCGGACAATGACCGGCTCATCGCCCTCATCCGCACGCGGCTGGAGATGCTGCTGGCCCGGTAAATACGCATAAAAAATCCCCCACGGCACCGCCGTGGGGGATTTTTTCGCTCATTTGAAGAATTCGAACCGTGGGGAATCCCTGGTGACAACGCCGGCCTCGATCTCGATGCCGTCCCCGAAGAACCTGTGCAGCAGCGCCGCCAGCTCGTCCGCGGCGGCCTGCACCTCATCGGCGTTCACATCGGAGAAGCCGTCGATGGGGAACAGGATGGCTTTCGTCTCCTCTGTGATCTTGCCCCGCTCCGACTGCCGCCACGTCCAGCGGCGGGTGCGGATCTCGCTGCCGGAGGCGTACACCGCCTCGCCCATGTCCGGTGTCTCCTCCTCCGTACTGCCGAAAGGAATGAAGGTGTCGCCCTCCTTGGCCAGGCGCACGTCCAGCCCCTCATCGATGGTGTCCAGATCGTGGGCGCCCATGGGCAGCCGGTGCTTGATGGACACGGCGTTGCCCAGATCCACGGCGGCGTTGATGTGGGGGAAGCCCTTGCCCTTGGCAATGCGGGTCAGCAGCGCTTCAATGGAGCACAGGAACTTGTTGGGGTTGATGCCCAGCGCCGTAAAGGCGTTGCGGTAGGGGAGGATATCCTCCGTCTCCTTGGGCTTCTTTCCCGCAAAATACGCTTCGCAGGCGGCCACGTTCTCCGCCAGCATCTGCTCCAGCTGGGGGATGTCGTGGGTATTGTCCAGCCCCCGCACGGCCACCGCACCGAAGCAGGCGTTGGGCAGCTTCTCAAAAAAATCCTGGGATACCTGATAGTACATGTGGTTGTCTCCTTTTTTTCGGCTTTCCCGTTCTGTTGCGGGTATTATAGACCTCTTGCCGCCGTTTGCCAAGGGCCTGTAAAGAAAAAAGCGCCGTCCTGTGTGAAAGGTGTCGTTGTTTACCAAAATGTGAAAAATGCGCATGAGCTGGAACGAATCCCTGTGGCCGCCCCGGTCACGGTTGGAACACCTGCCGAAAAAATGTATACCGCCGTTATGCTTCAGCGTGATCCGCAGAACGTGGCGTATTTCCTTGAGCCAGAGGAAATCACCAGCATAAAGAGAATGGATACATCGTCTCCTACCGGAGGGCGACACGCACCCAACATCTTCTTCAGAGACAACGTATCCATTTATGACCCCAGTGTATCACAGAATATACAGGGAGTCAATACACGGGATATGCGCAGCGGCGTGCGGTATGCGCACCTGCCGCGGCTGGTGGATGCCAACGGCATGGACATACACCGCAGAAGGCGATGACCTGTGCAGCTGTTCCGTCAGTTCTCCAAAATGGTGTCGTTGTTTACCAAAATGTGAAAAATGCGCATGAGCTGGAATGGATCCCTGCGGCAGCCCCAGTCACGGTTGGAACAGCTGCCGAAAAAGTGTATACCGCCGTTATGCTTCAGCGTGATCCGCAGACGCAGAGACTATATCTGCATGATGCGATTACAGAAAAAGAGCTCGACATTCGTGGTACCGAGCACCTCAAAACCCATAGAGGGTCAGACACCACAAATAGCGAACTCTATACTGCAGATATACTACGAAATGCCTTGAATGTCAAGAGCGAGCAGCTTTCCGCCGGCCGGAGCATCGAGGAGATGACGGGGGAGGATCTTTCGAACGTCGGGCATATGAAAGAAGAAGCATTCCCCAAATTGACGGCTCTTCCGGAAACTCCGGCGCTCTGCGGGGGAATGCTTCTGCGAACAGTATACCCGCCTCCGACGGAAATGTCAACACGGAAAAGCTTTCCACCGGCCGGAGCATCGATGAGATGGCGGGAGAGGATGCGGACACATGGCGCGGCGTGGATACGGGGCGGGTCACGCAGGAGAACGGCCTGTTCCGACGTGACGCCGGCCGCCCAACACACATAAAGAGAGCCTGTGGCATTGCGTCACAGACTCTCCATTTGTATATGTATGATGCGATTCTCCGCAGACGGCTCACTTCTCGCCGAAGGTGTAGGTCAGATCGCCCTTGCTGCAGATGTAGTGGACCTGATAGCCGGAGGTGGTATTCTGCGCCTCCGCCGTGGGCACGGCCACGGCCACGTAGCCGGTCTGGAGCTTTACCGTGGTGCCATCGTCGTACGTGATGGTATCGGTGACGTTGTACTCCCAGCTGAGCCCGAAGTCGCGGTAGGTTCCTGTGGACATGTAGTCCTGCTGCAAATAGGCGTAATAGGCCCGCACGTTGGCCAGATCTGCCGACTCCCTGGCTTTGTGGATGCTTCTGCCCATGGCGGGGATGGCAATCGCCGCCAGCACCGCAATGATGGCCACCACGATGAGCATCTCCATCAGCGTGAAGCCCTGTTTCCTTTTGTTATGTACCATCGAAATACCTCATAAAAGCCGAAATATCGGCGAAATCTTCAGGGCAAAACAGGCACGACTGGAGGTCGTGCCTGTTTTGTGGTCGGAGTGTAATTATGGGATCTGGAAAAACCAAGTCATATCAATGGTTTTAGCGCAGCAAGCAAGAGGTTTTATCCAACAATCAATGAAAATCAATAGATGCTGCCATCTTGGTGGCATCTTTGTTTTCGGGGAAGGCAAGTTCTATTTTTTTCAAAGATTTCTTATAGGATTTTTCTGTGCCGATAACTTCGCCTTTTTCTGTTGCTATATAGTTAAACTCCCATTGTCCTGTTTCCGTATTATATACCAACTGGATTTTGACAAAACTTGAAAAATGTTTTTTAAGGTTTTCAATTTCGCTAACTACACTAATTAGCTTTTCTTCACAAATAGCTTCTATTGCTATATTAGGATTTGTGGTTTGAACAACTAACTCAATCACAAATTCATATTTTCCAGTAAACACATAGGTTACTGGTCTATTGGCCGGAATAAACCTCTTGGCCGCTGAAATGATGGCCTTTTTGACAAAAGCATATAAACCATCAAACTCGGATAAAGCGTGGTCGATTATGTGGTTGCCTACTTTTTCGATTACGGGCTTACTTGCTAAATAAATAAACAACCCCTTTACTGTCGCTTCTAAAAATTGAAAGACTAATTCCGGATCAGGTATGGCAGACTTTCTTCCGCAATAACCTGTTTCAATATCGTATTCGTCAGATAACTCTTTCAAATAGGCCGCTGCATCCTCCCGGGATTTGAAATTAACGAAGTCAGTTTGGACGAGCAGTTTCTCTCGCTGTTCTAAAAAGGAGGTTGCCAGCGGTCTGTCATCGACAAGGCTTTTCTGCATAACAAATTTTACGCCATCATGCTCCATAGGGTAAACAGAAAACATATCTTGTTCACAGTACAGCCCATAGTCAGTGTCGTTTATCTTTTCAACATAGGCGTTGACTATTTTACCGATGGGTATGATGGTAGGATCATGTTCAACTCCAACACTCGGTACATATTTTCCATGAACAACAGTTTCAGCAGCACTTTCAAGAGCCTCTAAAGCGATTCGAGTGTTATGAGCATCGACTTGAGTTGTTGCAGCGATCCCTTTAAGTATCATAAAATCCCTCATTTCTGCGGAAATGTATTTCTATCTATTATTATAGCGATTATTTTGCAGAACGCAATTACCAACCGTTTTAGTCATAAGAATTACGCCGCCCAACGGGACAACGGGTGGCGTTTTCATATACCACAATCTGAAAGGAGGAGATACCCTATCTGCTGCCAGCCATCGGGCTGGCTTTTTTCATTTCACAACAAAGGAGGTTTTTTAGTGACAGACGATAAAAAGGCCATCAGCCCCGATGTGGGTACTCCCACTGAGGTCCCGGAGCAGCCCAACCCCGCTCCCAATCTGGCCGATGCCACCGCTCCCGCCCCGCTGGGGCCGGAGGCGCTGACCGTAGAGGAACAGCTCATTTTGGAGCATGAGGGACAGGCGGCACTCTTTGAAATGGGCGAGGCCGTACCTGATCCCGCTGACGCTGTTACCCATGCCGAGGTGGAGGAGCCTGCCGCTCCCGAAGCCCCCAAGGCTGAAAAGGAGCAGGCACAGCCGCCTGATCCCGGCAAGGACGCACCTGCCACGGCACATTCCGGCAAGGTGGTGGATTTTGCCGCTGCCCGTGAAGAGGCAGCCAAGGAGGAGAAAAAGGCGATCAAGCAGAAGCCGCCCACGGAAAAGGACAAGGCCGCCAAGCCCGGCAGAGGCCGTCCGCCCAAGGATGGCAAGGCCGCTCCCGATAAGACCAAGCCGTCCAAACCTCGGGACAAAAAGTCCCAAAGCAAGCCCATCCCGGAGAAGCCTGCCATGGATAAGGGCGGCGCTCCCGCTGGTGCGGAGGTCACGCCGGAGCCGTCTGCGCCCCGTGACGCTACCCGTGCCGAAAAAGAGGAGATCGTCTATCTCAACCTGTCTGACCTGCACCCGTTCAAAAATCACCCGTTTGGTGTCCGGGACGATGCGGAGATGCAGGGGCTTGTGGAGTCGGTCAAGGCAGCGGGCGTCAATCAGCCCGCACTGGTGCGTCCCCGTGAGGATGGCGGCTATGAGATCATCGCAGGCCACCGCCGCCAGCGGGCAAGCGAGCTTGCCGGATTTGCGAATATGCCGTGTATCGTCCGCAACATGACGGACGATGAAGCCATCCTCGCCATGACGGATGACAACCTCCGCCACCGTGAGCGCATTTTGCCCACGGAAAAGGCGCAGTCGCTCAAAATGCAGGTGGAGGCCATCAAGCACCAAGGCTCCCGCCCCGGCGAGGAGGACAAGGACGCCGGAAAACGCTCCACGCAGGTCGTGGGAGATCGCAACGGCATGAACTACAAGCAGGTGCAGCGGTATATCCGCCTGACCGAGCTTGTGCCGGATTTGCAGAAAATGGTGGACGAGAAAAAGCTGGCGTTCACCCCGGCGGTGGAGATCTCATTCATTCGCCCCAAAAATCAGAGGTATATCGCCGTATCCATTGAGGGGCAGCAGTCCTCGCCCTCGCTGTCGCAGGCACAGAAAATGCGGGAGCTGGATAAGGACGGCAAGCTCAACGGTGATGTGATCGACGGTATTCTGTCGCAGGAGAAAAAGGAGGTAGACAAGGTGATCATCAATAGTGCGGAGCTGGAAAAGTATTTTGGCAAGGACAAGTCCCCAAGGGAAATGAAAGACAAGATCATTTCTCTGCTGGATGACTGGAAGGCCAAGCAGCCGCCCGAGCTGGGCAAGCCCGAGAAGAAAACGGATCTTGAAAAGTGACCTTGGGACTTTTTGTCCCGAGGTCTTTCGTTTATGAATGGAGGTTTTTACAATGAAACGACCCCTTGCGTATATCACCGCCGCGTGGTGCGGCAGCGACCACGAAAACACAAAGCTGGCGGCGCAGTATTGCCGTACGGTGTATGAGGCGGGCTTTTCGCCCATCTGCCCGACGCTCTATCAGCCCATTTTCCTCAATGACGCCGTTCCAGAGGAACATAAGAGCGGCATCGACATGGGGCGCGACCTGCTCCGCCGTTCTCATGTGCTGG
>ENA-UOJQ01002578-UOJQ01002578.1-human-gut-metagenome-genome-assembly--contig:-P63-NODE-2578-length-10878-cov-7.996581_pt1 | contig 10878 bp, 9 predicted proteins | sample MGYA00242352_ERZ723899 | MGnify/ENA metagenome assembly ERZ723899 | reverse complement strand
AATCCAACAGAAATGGAATGCCGTACTGGATCGTCTGCCGCACCGGCGCGGTGCGGCCCATGCCCAGCCGGAGGATACCGCGGTCATCAACTTTGACACTGTCGGCACGGAGAACACCTGGAACCAGAACGCCCACGACTTTAGCGCGCAGCACATTGAGGAGTTGACCTCCATGCTGCAGCTCTGTCAGGAGAACGGCACACGCCTTTTGCTCATCAGCGCGCCCAAGACCACGCTGGATGTCGTGAGCTACGAGACGTATTTTGACGACTACGCCTACTTCAAGCAGCTGGCAGCGGAGTATGGGGCTTCCTATTATGACTTTAACCTTGCAAAGCCAGAGCTGTTTGAGAACAAAGAGCCTGACTATCACAAGGATTTTACCCACATGAATGCTGCCGGCGGGCATGCGTTCAGCCTGAGCATGGCAAGGTTTCTTGCTATGCTGGACGCCGGGCAGGATGTGGAATCGTTGTTCGAGACGCCGTCAGAATATCTGGCCGCCGTAAACTATATCACCAACGTCTACATGACGCCGGAGGTTCACCCGGACAAGATTTTGCTGCTGGCCGGTTCCTACCACGGTCCGTCCGTACAGGCTGAATACGAGTTCTGGGTCAAAGCGCCGGGGGAGAGCGAATACAGCCGGTTTTCCGCGTATTCTACCCGCTCCTGGACCGAGTACGCAGCGGCGGAGCACGGCACCTACCAGTTCCGCGTGAATGCCCGTATTGTTGGTTCTTCTGCCGATTTTGAGCGATATTATGAATGTTCTGTCGATTTTTAATTTTGTGGATGGTGTAGTGTGGAAATCTATTCCCTGAGTTTCTTCCTGCTGGTCAGCGTTGGACTCATTTTATATTATACTGTTTTCAGCCGCTGCCAATGGATCTGCCTGCTGGGGTTGAGCCTGCTGTTTTTTACCGCCAGCGGCTGGAAGGGCCTTGTTTTTCTGCTTTTCACTGCGTTAACGATCTGGCTCGGCGGCTTGCAGCTGGCAAAGCTGGATGCCGATTCCGCCGCGCGGCGAAAGGCTCCGGGCATAACCAAGGACGAAAAAAAGGCCATCAAAGCACAGGCGGTGCGCCGCAAAAAATGTCTTGTTGCTGCTGTGCTGACTGCCAACTTTCTTGTGCTTGGCTACTTCAAATACTGGTCCTATTTTGCGGAGTTGCTCTCCGGTGCATTTTCGGCCACAGCGCCGTCCTCACTGGGGCTGGTCATGCCGCTTGGCATCAGCTTTTACACGTTTCAGGCCGTCGGTTATCTGATTGACTGCTACCGTGGTCGGCACCCGGCAGAGAAAAACTACGTCCGCTTTCTGCTTTTCATCAGCTTTTTCCCGCAGCTGATCCAGGGCCCCATCAACCGCTACGGAGAGATGGCCCCGCAGCTCACCGCCCGTCACATCTGGAACTGGGAGCGTACCAAACGTGCACTGTTCCTGTTTCTGTTCGGTGCAATGAAGAAATATGCCATCGCAAACCTGACCGCCCCGACGATTGCCGCCATCCTCGACGGTAATGACCCCAAGCTGGCCGGTTCTATGGCACTGCTGGCCATTTTGCTGTACTCGCTGCAGCAGTATGCAGATTTTTCCGGCGGCATTGATATGGTATTGGGTGTTGCGCAGCTGTACGGCATTGAGATGATGCCCAACTTCCGGCAGCCGTATTTTTCTACCTCGCTGGGGGATTTCTGGCGGCGCTGGCATATTTCGCTGGGTGCGTGGATGCGTGATTACCTGTTCTATCCCTTTGCACTGACCAAGCCGATGCAGCGCTTCGGCAAGTGGGCCACATCGCATTGGGGCAAGCATTTTGGCCGTGTGCTGCCCGCTGCAGTCGCCAACCTGCTTGTGTTTGCTGTGGTCGGCATCTGGCACGGCCCGCAGGCGCACTACCTTGCCTGGGGTCTGTATAACGGTCTTGTCATTGCGCTGGCTGACCTGCTGGAGCCCGCTTTCAAAAAGCTCAACGCAGCGCTGCACATTCCTACCGAAAGCCGCGGCTGGCACGTTTTTCGCATCGTGCGGACCTTTATCATCGTCAACATTGGCTGGTACTTTGACCGCAATGAGTTTGTGCAGGGGTGCATCTACCTGCGCAACACCTTTACAGATTTCAATTTGTCCGCATTGGCCGCGAATGCACCCGGCGCTTTCGCGGCAGTCTCCGGCCCGGCCTGGGGGCTTGTCATCATCAGTACCCTTCTGGTCTTTGCCCATAGTGTGCTGAAGGAACAAGGCCGCGACCCTTACGCAGAGGTACAGCGGCTGCCGCTTGCGCTGCGCTGGGGTTTATACTATCTTGTTATTTTCATGGTACTCCTCAGCTTTATCTGCGTCAATGAAACCGTTGGTTTCCTCTATGCCAACTTTTAAGAAAAGAGCTTTCTATGCAAACAAACATTCTGGACTGGCTTGAAGCCACGTCCGCCCGCTGCCCGGATGCCCCCGCTGTGGGGGATGACCAGACAGACTGCACCTGGGCACAGCTGGCCGACACGGCCCGCCGCGCCGGCAGCTTTCTGGCGTCCCGCACGATGCCGCGCCGCCCGGTGGCATTTTACCTGGAAAAATCCGTTTCCGCCTTTGCTGCCATGCTTGGCACAGTCTACGCGGGCTGCTGCTACTCGGTGCTTGACACCCGCCAGCCCGCTGCCCGCACTTTGCAGGTATTGGATACTTTGACCCCTGCATTTCTTGTTGCGGACGAGGCCCACGCTGCCGCAGCCGCCGCGCTGGGGTACAGCGGGCAAATCATCCGGCTTGACGATCTGCTGGCCGCACCCGCGGACGCTGCCCTGCTGGCAGCCCGCCGCCGTCAGGCTGTGGACGTTGACCCTCTGTATATCAACTTCACAAGCGGAAGCACCGGTGTGCCAAAAGGCGTCACCGTCAGCCACCGCTCGGTGCTGGATTTTATCCCGCAGTTTGCCGAAATTTTCGGCATCACACAAAATGATATTCTGGGCAATCAGGCTCCCTTTGACTTTGACGTTTCGGTCAAAGACCTGTACACGGCACTGTACACGGGGGCTAAGGTGCAGATCATCCCGCGCGCTTATTTCAGTCAGCCCACAAACCTCATGGACTATCTGGCAGACCATGAGGTCACCATACTTGTCTGGGCTGTCAGTGCCATGTGCTTTGTCTCCATCATGAACGGCTTCGGCTACCGTATACCTTCCCGCGTGCGGCAGGTATTGTTCAGCGGCGAAGTCATGCCCATCAAGCACCTGATGAAGTGGAAGTCCGCTCTGCCGCACGCCCGGTTCGTGAACCTCTACGGCCCGACAGAGATTACCTGCAACTGCACCTACGCCATTTTGCCGGACCGCGATTTTGCCCCGGATGAGGCGCTGCCCATCGGACGCGCGTTTCCCAACGAGAAGGTCTTTCTGCTGGACGAGAACGACGCCCTTGTCACCGTGCCCGGGCAGGCAGGGGAGATCTGCGTTTCCGGTACGGCGCTTGCCCTCGGCTATTATGCTGACCCTGTGCGCACAGCGCAGGCCTTTACCCAGAATCCGCTGAATACCAACTGGTATGAGCGTATTTACCGCACCGGCGACCTGGCCCGCTACGACGAAAGCGGCAGCCTGTATTATATTGGCCGCCGGGATTTCCAGATCAAGCACATGGGACACCGCGTAGAGCTTGGCGAAATTGAAGCTGCCGCTATGCGCTGCGACGCCGTGACCCGTGCCTGCTGCACGTTTGATGCCGAACGCCAGCGGCTCCACCTGTTTTACACGGGCAGTTGTGAGAAAGCCGCCCTGCTGGCTGCGCTGAAAGAAAATCTGCCGCCTTTTATGCAGCCGAATACTGCTGTGCAGCTGGACGAGATGCCGCTGAATAAAAACGGCAAAATTGACCGCACGGCACTGGCTGCCCTGACGAAAAAAGGAGCCCATAAATGACCGACGCTTCTTTACAAAAAATTGCTGCCACCTACGGCACACCGACGTTTGTCTTTGATACTGACGCTTTGCAGGCCCGCGTGCGCGCTATTCGGGCAATCTGGGGCAGGGAAATCGATCTTTGCTATTCCATCAAAGCCAACCCATTTCTGCTGCCTGCCATGATGCAGGTCACTGCGCGGCTGGAAGTATGCAGTCCCGGAGAGCTTTCGCTCTGCGAGAGCCTGCATGCTGCGGATGCACGTGTTATCTATTCGGGTGTTAATAAGACGCCCGTGGATATTGCCCGCGCCGTGGCCGACGGCGTCGGCACCTGCACAGCGGAATCTCTGCTGCAGGTCCGCTATCTGCAGGATGCTGCACGCAAGGCCGCCAAGCGGCTGCCTGTGCTGCTGCGGCTGAACGCGGGCAGTCAGTTCGGCATGTCAAAGGAGGATCTTTTCACCGCATTGGCACATCGCAGGGAAACACCTGATCTGGAGTTTATCGGCATTCACTACTTTGTCGGGACCCAGCGCAAAAAGCTTGTCAATCAGCAAAAAGAGCTGGCCATGCTGCGGGAACTGTACGCTGAAATTGAGCAGACTTTCGGCCTGCGTCTGCCGGAACTGGAATACGGCCCAGGGCTGGCGGTGCCGTATTTTGACGGCGACGATTTTACCGACACACTGTCCCCGGCCAAAGACCTTGCGCCAGCACTGCGCGAAGTCAGCAGCTGGGTCCATCTGACCGTTGAGATGGGCCGCTTTTACACCGCCGAATGCGGTTATTACCTGACCACCGCTATGGACTGCAAGGACCACGGCGGGCAGCACTACTGCATTGTGGACGGTGGAATGAACCACCTGAATTATCTTGGCCAGATCATGGGTATGAAACGCCCGCATCTGCGCCATTTTGCTGCCCGGGCAGCTTCCGTACAGGACTGGACACTTTGCGGCAGCCTTTGTACTACGAACGATGTTCTTGTGCGCAGTATGCCGCTGGCCGGACTATGCCCCGGCGACCTGCTTGTTTTTGAAAACACCGGTGCCTACTCTGTTACGGAAGGACTTGGTCTGTTTTTGAGCCGCAACCTGCCGCAGGTCATTCTGTGGCAGAACGGCACGCCGCACCCGGTGCGCAGCGAAACGCCGACCTATCCCATCAATACACCCGCTGTGTAAGATAATTTGAAAAGGAGAAATACCAATGGAACGTTTACTGGAAATTTTAAGCGAAATCAAAGAGGACGTGGACTTTTCCACCTGTACAACGCTGATCGATGACGGCATCCTGGACTCTTTCGACATTCTGCAGATCATCTCGGCCCTGAATGAGGAATACGACATTTCAATCCCCGCATCCGAAATCATGCCGCAGAATTTCAACAGCGCCGAGGCCCTTTACAAGATGGTCCAGCGCCTGCAGGAAGATTGATGTCTGAGATGCTCGAGATGCCCGAAATATAAGATAACGCTTGCATTTATTCCAAACTTATTGTATAATACTAAAAGCGGACAGGGCTGAATTGCGCTGTTTCGCGTACAGATGCAGGTCCCGCGCGTGGGCAGCCTGTGAACCATGTCAGGCGGGGAACCGAGCAGCATTAAGCGGCGCTTGCCTAGTGCCGCGGTCAAGCCTGCATCTGTACGCAAAGCAGCGCAGCCGCGTGCTCTGCCCGCTGTTTTTTGTAGCTTTGCAGGAGGTGAGCCGATGTACCGTGCCCTGTATCGAAAATGGCGTCCCCAGCGCTTTGCGGACGTGGTTGGCCAGACGGCCATCGTCACGGCCCTGCAGAACCAGATTTCTGCCGGGCGCATCGGCCATGCGTATCTGTTCACCGGCACCCGCGGCACCGGCAAGACGACCTGCGCCAAGATCTTTGCCAAGGCGGTCAACTGTCTGGACACCTCCAGCCCCGACCCCTGCGGCGAGTGTGAAATTTGTAAGGGCATTGACTCCGGTTCCGTCATGGACATCATCGAGATGGATGCCGCGTCGAACAACGGCGTTGACGACATCCGCGACCTGCGCGACGAGGTGGCCTATCTGCCGTCAGTCTGCAAGTACAAGGTCTACATTATCGACGAGGTGCACATGCTCTCCACCGCGGCGTTCAACGCGCTGCTCAAAACGATGGAGGAACCGCCCGAGCACGTCATCTTTATCTTAGCCACCACCGAGGTGCAGAAGGTTCCCGTCACGATTTTGAGCCGCTGCCAGCGGTATGACTTCACCCGCATCACAGCGGATGACATTGCCGGGCGGCTGCTCTACGTGGCCGGGCAGGAGAAGATCGAGCTGGACGAGAACGCCGCACAGTTGATTGGCCGTCTGGCCGACGGTGCCATGCGTGACGCGCTGTCCATTCTGGACACCTGCGCCGGTGTCGACAACCACGTGGACGAGGCGCTCGTCCGCCGTATGGCCGGTGTCACGGACAGGGGCTACCTGTTTGAGATCAGCGACGCCATCGCGGCAGGGGACTCCGTCACTGCACTGGAAAAAATCGCCGAGCTGCGCCAGCAGAGCGTCGATATGCGCCGCCTCTGCATGGAGCTCGCCGGGCATTACCGCAATCTGATGCTCTGCGCGCTGCCGGGCGGCACGTCACTTCTGACCGGCATCTCGCCAGAGGAGGAGGCCGCCTACACCCAGCGTAGGGACTTCCCGCAGCGGGAAGCCATCCGCGCGGTCAATGCGTTTGGCTCGGCACTTGAGAAAATGAGCCGCGGCACTGACCAGCGCATTGAGCTGGAGCTGGCGATTTTCTCGCTGACCCAGCCCGAGACTGCCGCCGCACCTGTTATCATCCAGCAGCCCGCCCCGGCAGCACCCGCCGCGCCCCAGGCGTTCGCCAGCGCGCCGCGCGCCTACACAGCAGCGCCGCCGGTACAGGCTGCGCCCTCTGTAGTGCCGCCCGTGGTACAGCCGCAGAGCGTTCCCGCCGCCGCACCGGATGATGTACCGCCGCCCATTGACGATGACCCGCCGTTCCTGCAGCCGGAGCTGAAGCCCGCCCCGCAGCAAACTCCCGCGCCGGTACCGCCAGCACCCGCTGCCCCGGCCCCGCGTAAGGCCGAGCCGCCGCGGCAGGCAGGCCCGCTGGAACCGTTCGCCTTCTGGCCCGCCGTGCTGGCCGATTTGGAGGAGAATGATGCAATGCTCATCTCCTTTTTGCGCGGTACCCGGGCCTATTGCGACGGTAAGCGCGTGCTGTTTGAGTGCAGCGACGCCTTCCGCGATTATATCCGCAATAACCGGGAGGTCAGCAAGCGTCTTAAGGAAACTATCTACCGTGTATCGCGCACCAAGTACAGTATCGGCCCCTATGAGGAGCCAAAGACCGACGACACCACCGCTGCCGTCAGCCTGGATGAGACCCTGCACACGATGCAGGCGCTTGGTGTCGATTTGAAAATCGTTGATAAATAATTATTTTTGGAGGATACAACCATGAAAGCAAGACTGCCCAAGGGCTATGGCCGACCCGATCCCAACGCCATGATGCGTCAGGTCCAGAAGATGCAGGACGACATCCGCGCCAAGCAGGAGGAGCTCGAAGCCAAGGAGTACACCGGCACCGCCAGCGGTGAGATGGTCACTGTCACGATGAACGGCAAGCATGAGATCACCGCCGTCAAGATCAAGCCCGAGGCCGTCGACCCTGATGATATTGAAATGCTTGAGGATCTGATTGCCGCCGCCGTCAACAGCGCCTCCGCTGCCGTTGACAAGGACTCCGAGGAGGAGATGTCCAAGATGACCGGTGGTCTGAACATCCCCGGTCTGGGCTAAGAGGCTGCCTATGTTCAACAACAATGTTGAGCCGCTGGAAAATCTGATCGACCAGTTTGCCCAGTTTCCCGGCATTGGCCGCAAAAGTGCGGTGCGTATGGCCTATCAGGTCATGTCGATGCCGCCCAAGCAGGCCATGGAGCTGGCCAAGGCGATTGAGCACGCCAAAAGTGACCTGCACCGCTGCCGCATCTGCCAGGACTACACCACCGGCGATGTCTGCAAGATCTGCGCCTCCCAGAAGCGGGACCGCAGCATCATCTGCGTGGTCGAGGGCCCGCGCGACATCAAGTCGATTGAGCGCACCCACGAGTACAACGGCCTGTACCATGTGCTGCACGGCCTGATTTCGCCGATGGATGGCATCGGCGCAGATCAGCTCTGCATCAAGGAGCTGCTGGCCCGTCTGAATGACACCGTCAAGGAGGTTATCATGGCCACCAGCCCGACGGTGGAGGGCGAGGCCACGGCAATGTATATCGCCAAACTCATCAAACCTCTGGGCATCAAAACGACCCGCCTGGCCTACGGCCTGCCCGTCGGCTCGAGTCTGGAATACGCCGATGAGACGACGCTGTACCGTGCCATGGCCGGACGCGGCGAGATGTAAAAAAATTCCTGTACCGCTTTTGCCGGTACAGGTTTTTTATTGTAGCTTTATTTCAGCAGACCGTAATCCCGCAGACAGCGCTGTACACCCGTCAGGGTATCGTCAAAGCCGACACCCGCTGCCTCACGGAACCTGCCGCCGTCCATCAGCAGGCTGCGCGGCCAGTCTGCCGTCTCTATGACGGGGTGGATGTCCAGCAGCGCACAGGCGCGCCGGGCCGTCGTAACCATGTCGCAGTCGTTCTCGCTGCCAAAGTTGTACACACCGCCCGGCAGTTCCATAGCCTGGGTCAGCCGCTCCACGGCCTCCCGCACATAGGTGATGCCGCGGTAGTCCCGCGCCGAAAGCCGCAGTGTCTCCTGCCGCATAGCGGCGGTCAGCAGGTTCAGCAGGAAGTTACCGCGGATCGGCAGGCCGTACCCGGGCAGGTCGTACATCCAGGCCGCCCGCAGCAGCACGGCATCGGGCAAAATATCCAGCACGCGCTGCTCCATCTCCTGCTTGTGGCGGCCATAGACGTTGGCGGGGGAGAGCGGTGTATCCTCGTCAAACGGCCCGTGCTCAGCAAGGCCCGTGTAGACCTGGTCAGAGCTGAACGCAACCAGCTTTGCGCCGCTTTTTTGCGCTGCAGCCGCCATCCAGCACGGCAGCAGAACGTTGGCGCGGTAGGACTCGTCCGGGTGCTTTTCGCTGTAGCCCGTGTCGGAGAGCGCCGCCGTGTGTACGATCACGTCCGGCTGCTCGCGCCGCACCCAGTCGGCCACGGTCTGCTCATCCGCTGCGGCCAGCATTCCTTTGGGGAAGGCGCACAGCTCGTACCGCCCCGCCAGCTGGGTCATGATGCGTGCCCCCACAAAGCCGCCCGCGCCGGAGACCAATAGCTTTTTCATGTCTTTTCCCTCGCAATACGATTTTTGTCTTTATTGTACCGTTTTTGCGCAGCTGTTGCAAGCAGCTTGACAAATTCTGCGCCGGTTTGTATAATAGGAACACCTAAAACAAGGTGTGGATTTTTACAGTTCTGATACTACTTTTCGCCACACAGCGCTTTCTTTCCGGGAAAGCGTTGTGTGGTTTTTGTTGTGTCAAAAGGAGGAGCCCATGAACGATACCTTCATGAAAGAAAAGCCGATTTTTCCGCTGCTGACCTCAATGGCTCTGCCCATGGTCGTTTCGATGCTGGTCAATGCACTATACAACATCGTGGACAGCCTCTTTGTCGCCCGCATCAGTGAGGAAGCCATGACTGCGCTGTCCCTCGTCTACCCGGTGCAGAACCTCATCAACGCGATTGCCATCGGCTTCAGCATCGGCATTGCCGCGCTGATCTCGCTGCATCTCGGTGCAGGTAACAAAGAAAAGGCTGACATGGCCGCCACCCACGGCATGGTGCTTTCGCTGATCCACGGCGTCGTGATTTCCATCGTCTGCACCGCCATCATGCCGCGGTTCCTGCGCTCCTTCACCAGCGACGAGACCGTCATTGCCATGGGCGTGACCTACTCCCGTGTTGCCTTTATGTTCGCCGTCGTCATCATGGCCGCCATGGCGTTTGAGAAGATCTTTCAGGCGGTGGGCCGGATGAACATTACGATGATTGGCCTGATGGGCGGCTCGGTCTGCAACATCATTCTGGATCCGCTGCTGATTTTCGGCATCGGCCCATTCCCCAAAATGGGCATTGCCGGTGCGGCGCTGGCTACCGGCATCGGCCAGATGGTTCCTCTCATCTTCTATCTGATTGTCTACTTCGTCAGCCCTATCCCGGTCAGACTGCGCTCCGGCTGCCTGAAGCCGGACGCCAAAATGGCCCTGCAGCTCTATTCCATCGGCGTACCGGCCATCCTGAATCTGGCGCTGCCCTCGGTGCTCATCACCTTCCTGAACTCGCTGCTGGCCGTCTACTCTCAAAGCTATGTCGTCGTGCTGGGTATCTACTATAAATTGCAGACCTTCCTGTACCTGCCCGCCAACGGCATTGTGCAGGGTCTGCGCCCCATCATCGGCTACAACTACGGCGCAGGGGAGTATGACCGCGTCAAAAAGCTCTACCGCACGTCCATGGGCATGTGTGCCGCCATCATGGCCGCGGGCACGGTGCTCTGTCTGGCGCTGTCCGGCCAGCTGATCGGGCTTTTCAGCTCGAACGCCGAGACCATCGTCATCGGCACGTCGGCCCTGCGCATCATCTGCGCCGGCTTCATCGTCTCGACGATTTCAGTCGTCGCCTCCGGCTCGCTGGAGGGTCTCGGCATGGGCGTACAGTCACTGGTCATCTCGCTGTGCCGTTACATCGTTGTCATCATGCCGCTGGCCTGGCTGTTCTGCCGCCTGCTGGGTGCCGACGGCATCTGGAACGCCTTCTGGGTGACCGAGGTCATCACGGCGGGCATTTCAATGGTCGTATACCACAAGAGCGTGAAGCTGAAATAAACCAACAGGAGCCTGACCACAGCCGGTCAGGCTCCTGTTTTATATAAGTAAAAGGCTTCCCCCGAGGGGGAAGGCTCAGACTGTCGAAAAAGGTGCGTTCACCCCTTGGCCCCCTCTGCGAGGGGGCTCCG
>ENA-UOJQ01002569-UOJQ01002569.1-human-gut-metagenome-genome-assembly--contig:-P63-NODE-2569-length-10917-cov-31.431228_pt1 | contig 10917 bp, 10 predicted proteins | sample MGYA00242352_ERZ723899 | MGnify/ENA metagenome assembly ERZ723899 | reverse complement strand
GTATACCATTTCAGTTAGAACGCATGAACTATTTAACTGGATTTTTCATATTTTACAGCTTTGCTATAAAATGTCTTAGGGCACATATTACAAGCCTTGGCTGCTTCTTCTATTGTGATTTTACCTGCTCTCCAATCTTTATGCATCTGATAGAAGTTTTCCGGAATTGGCAATGGCGGTCTACCAAATTTCACTCCCCTTGCTTTCGCTGCAGCAATCCCCTCTGCCTGTCTTTGCTTGATATTGGTACGTTCATTTTCTGCCACATAGCTGAGTAAAGCCAGCACAACATCACTGATAAATGTTCCGAGCAAATTCTTCTCTCTGCGAGTATCTAATAGTGGCATATCAATAACTACAATATCTGACTTCTTTTCTTTCGTGATAATGCGCCATTGTTCGTTTAGTTCCCCATAATTTCTTCCCAGACGATCAATTGACTTTATATAGAGCACACTGTTTTCATTCAATTTTCGTAATAACCGTTTATACTGTGTTCTCTCAAAATCTTTCCCTGACTGTTTATCCATATAAATGTTATTCTCAGGTACTCCCATCTCTGTTAATGCAATCTTCTGCCTGTCCTCGTTTTGTTCCTTTGATGACACTCTCATATATCCATAAACATTTATATCTTCCATGTATTTTTGCCTCCCATCTGCCAATTTTTCCTACTTAGGTCTAGTATTTGCATACATATTGGTATATAACCAACAGAAAGCTGATTCGATAAAATTAACCTTCTGTTATAGTGTATAATCCTCATTGTAATAACATTGCTCTCACAATCTCCTCAGCTCTCTCACAAATATTGTTAATCCGCTGCACCCAAAGCATCTGATTTTTCTCTTTCAGATGTTCAGTCATGCCCTCTTGTTCTGCCATCTGCTTTACCAATAAATCAAACTGCGCCTCTGCCTGTTCCTGCATCATAAGCAAAAGTTCCTTTAGTTTTCCGCTTAATAGCATCACCTGATAGATACCGCTCCGATGCTCTTTCAGATAATGTCTTCTCATAAGTCCAAACTTTCTCAATTTCCATTCAGGCTCTGGATCAGAAATTAAGTTTGGTATCAAATAATCTCCATTTTTTTCGTATGTAATATTCATAAACAACCTCTCTTCTTCTGTTCTTGTATTTGTTTCTATATAGTATCATTTTGTTTCGTTTTTATCATATCGTAACTTTTGTTTCGTGTCAATATCTTTTTGCTTTATTTTTTTGTTCTTGTGTGTTATCCTATATATAATGTTAAACAGTTTCACAAAAATATAGCTTTAGAGCAGGAGGCATGTTGTTATGACCATCGGGGAAAACATAAGACGTATTCGGCAGGAACGTAATCTTACTCAAAGACAATTAGGAGAAATGGTTGGAGCAAGTGAAGCCTACATTCGTGCCTACGAAAGCGGCAGAAGAAATCCCAAACCATCCTCCCTTGAAAAAATAGCAAACGCTTTATCTGTCAATACTGAAGTACTTGCAAACTCCGATTTTGATGGAATAAAAGCGATTCACAGACTTTTTCAGATATTCCGGCAATATGACGGACACCTCTTTGAATGCCAGGATAAAGATGGAAATGATATGGTTGGAATCAGCTTTGGAACATTGTCTTTGATGCGATCATGGTTAGATCGTTATGACGAATATATGGTAGAAGTCGAGAAATGCAATGAAATCAAAGATGTTAAGAAACGTGGGGAAGCTTTGCTGAAAGCGGAAGCAGATTTTAACCTTTGGATGGATATTTATCCAGAATCGGAACCATGGCAGGAACGACTTAAGATTCAGAAAGCACATGATGATGTTATGGATAAGATGAGATTGAATCTAAAAGAATAGACTATATTGCAAGTTACAACATAGGTATTTGAGAAACTATATCATAATTTTCATTTCTAACTAAGAAAATATCATTTAATTAAAAAATTTACAAAACTTAAGGAGGAACTATGTATTTATCAACTAAGGAACACGATAAATTAAGAACTATCGTTATGGGATTCGAAATTCCTTTTAGAACTTATATTGCCCAAAAAATAACATTGTCTTATCCCGATGCTAGTAGTTTTTTTTCAGCAATAGACCAAATTACTCTACTAAAATGTAGCCAGTTCCCCTCATGCGTTGATTTTACTGGGTTTAACTGTATACAAAACTGTGTTTACTGTTACTATCTTTCATTCTTTTCCAAAATAGCTTTGAAGCATAGGCCACATTATTTTCATATATGACACAAAGCTCAGCTCTACTTGTGCTTCATTAAACCATCCAACCATAAAGCTATTTATCTCTTCAAATAATACTTTTGAAAGTTTCTGAATAATAATTGTGTTATCCACTTCTTCAGTATAATCTTTCGCATACATTTTACATATAGAACGCACTCCAAAATAATTATATAGCACACCTACCGTTGTTTTTAATGCTTCAATATCTCTTGGAAAATCTGTTCTATTCATCATATTCACTACTAATTGATGTCTTGAGTTTAGGTAATTCCTAACTGTACTATTACCTATTTCAACATCAACTGTAAATGAAAAATCTTGAGTTTGTATACTATCTGCTCCTAACATTATCATCAATTCAACTTGTGCTGCATGATATTCTGTATAACCAGACAAAGCCATATATTTCCAAGAATCTTGCTTTGCATACATTTCCGTATCTAAAATATGCGTAAATTCATGAAACACAATATACCTTGGTATTTCCGAACTTTTGCATATCCTTAATATATGTTCATCTGTTTTCGTATTATAGTAAGCTTGGGCGGCTGAAGCGAATCCTGCTGCATCGCTTTCCTCAACATTAATTTCAAAAAAATCTATCTTATACTGTGGTAATTTCTCAATTTCCATAAACTCAATATATTCTTTTTCATATTCTTTAATTAAATTTTTAATTTGTATTTCTGTCATATTGTTTTATACCTCATATCAAAGTTAGCATTTCACTTTTAGTATACCATAAAACAATCCCATTCTCATTCTATATATTTTATCCTCAACGATGAAAAGATGTGTCTGCACACATCTCTTCCATCTTATTATTTTCAATGTTATAAGTTCTTAATAAAATTCAAATCCTGTTTCCGTAATGCCTTCTGTAACTTTTCGTTCTTTCTCTTCAGTTCCTTATTTTCTCTGCTCAGAGCTGCCACCTTCTGGTTCAACAGTTCAATCTGTTTTTCCATCGCCATGTTCAGAATTTCTCTTCTTGGATCTATCATTCCGGCCTGTTGCTCTACTGCTTGGTTCAATGTATCCCGGACGGTTGGATTTTTATAAAAGAATCCTCTCGACAATCCAGTTTTCTTCATCAGCTTTGGAACGCTGATACGTTCTTTATTTGCCAGCATATCTTGTATTGCTTGCAATGCCAGTTCAATTTTCTCTTTACTTTTTCTCTGATTTTCCTCAATCATCTTGTCGTATTTGCTCATATTCTTCACCCCATCTTGCCAGACTCATATATATGATGTCACTCATCCTCTGTCTTACTTCTCTGGTTTCGTCTGCCATTCTTTGATTGCTCATTTTCCGGTAATGCTGTACATTATTCAGTCTTTTATGCCCCAATAGTCTCGCTATCGTCCAGTCATCCAGATGCATTTCTGTAAGTTTGACGCCATAGTAGTGCCGGAACATGTGCGTTCCAAACCCGAATAATTCGCCATGATCATCTTTCAACTGCTTTTCCTGTATCATGGACATGACTTTTGTTTTTATAGCCATATACTGCATCGGGCGGTCAGGTTCTTTTTCATTAACAAATATGTATTCTGTATCACCGAACTTTTCCTGTGTATATTCAATAGAACTCTGTAACAGTTTTGCAAGTTCTTTACTGATCGGTTTTTTATATCTTTTAGTTTTAACTTGATATATTTCAATCATATCTTGGCCATTTTCTCTCGTCAGACAATCTGGTCTCAGTGTAAGGGTATCTGATATCCTAGTTCCAAGCATCTGATGTATCAGAAGACATCTTGCAATCTGTACATCCATCTGTGTAATTTCCGCATTCAGTCGTTTCATTTCATCATCAGAATACACTCTAAATTCTGCATTTACTTCCGGTGGAATATCCGTATTAATAAATAAATGCTCCAATCTTTCATAGCTGTAAATTTTTCCGATTGTCTCTAACTGTCGTCTTAATGAAATTACATAAGAACTATTCGCACTATGGGAAGTATCTTTTGTTGACAGATGTATCAAAAATTCTTCCAACACTTCTCTGTCTATTTCACTGCAGCTTTTTATTTTGGAATACTCTTTTTGGAGATATTCTGAGAATATCCTCATTATTGTCAATTCTCCCTGTACAGTTCCTATTGCTTCATACTGCAGATTCATATAAACAGCTTTCTTACATTCTTCCCTGATATCTGGCTGATATATTTTTCTGAAATCCAGTGTTTTTACATTATAAATTGGATTGGATCTGATTTTAATATCCAGATTTTTTAGTTCCCAAACATCTTTTTCTATCTCATCCCGTAAATCTTCTGGCCCTAAAAATTTCAGTACGTTTCTGAAATATAATATCGTCACTGCTTCGCCATAGCTTACTGTACCATACACACTCTTCTTTTCTTTTACAATAGTTATTCCCTGTTCTAACATCCAGCCTTTTAAAAGTGATATCCATTTTTCTGGATTTCTATCTCCAAGGCTTTTGATTCTCCGATTTATTCTGCTGTTCAAAAACTTTGCAATATGATTATAAGCTGTTCGATCCTGAATCAATGCTCTAAACGTTCCGTTTTTGCAGCGATACATAATATAACCTCGAAACTCTTCCTTTAATTCTTGCGTTGGAAGCAACGTTAAATCAAATTTTCCATTATCCTTACGTGTCCCTGTTTCTTGTAAATTGGGGAAATCGCTGAAGTATATAATATCATTTTCCATCTTTTTCCTCTTTCTTTAGCCATGATGCTAAACTACTTCCTTGCATTTCAAAGAACTCATCATTTGCTTTTGCAATCCTTTGCGGCATATAATCAATATACTGTCTTGTCATCTCTTCATAAGTATGTCCAAGATAATCCCTGATACTTTGCAGTGATACATGACTGTCATAAAACATAGTTGCTACTGTATGTCGATAATCGTGTGATTGAAATAAATATTCTCCATTTGCAATCTTATTTTCCCGGCACGCTTCTATCATCTGAGTTCGGAATGTACCATATAGACAAGCACCACCTCTGCTGTTTTTAAAAATGAATTCTTCAGGCTGAATTTCATGTTTTTTCAAGTATACTTTCATAATCTGATAAAGTGCCTGTGGGATTGGAATCCTTTTATAATTCTTCATTTTGACCTGATACACCTGAATCCAATAATCCTCGCCCTGCTGATAATAAGCATTTCCTTTCAATGTACACACTTCACTCGCCCGTAATCCTAGACACCACAGATGTAGGAACATACATCGTAATCGCTCTGGAAAAAGATATAATTTTTTCAAAATTTCCATATATACTGTTTCCTCAACGCTACGATCATGATGTACTATTACTTCTTTTTGTTGGAAATATTCAATTCGGAATGGCATTCTTGTAATATACTGTTTAACTTCCATGAATTTATAAAAATGACCGATACCGAAAATTCTTTCATTAAATCCCTTTGCCTGTATTCCCCGTTCTCGCAAGCCGTCTGCATACTTTTTTACTTCTGCGACAGTTGCATGAATCGCCAGTATCTTTTCTTGTTCCAGCAGTTCAATAAAATTTCTAATACATACAAATCTTCGTACAATCGTGCTGACTGCCTGTCCAGTAATTCCCAGTTCATATTTCATGTATGCCTGTAAAATTTCTCGATTCTGTATTTCCTTGACTTCCATAAAAGAAATGCTAATTAAGGATTTACTTTCGTCTATCCGATGTTTTCCAAGATGTAATCGTTCCAGATACCATACATTTGCTTCCCATTGGATCTGTTCCTGCTGCATAAACGCATCTCTTCTGCATTCACCTAAAATACTTCGTTGACTCGTTTCGGGAAAATTCTTTAAAATAGTTTCCACTTGTTCCATTTCCAGCAATCCAATATCCGTAATATTTAACTGAACACAAGAATCATAAAGAAGTTTTAAGGATTTTAACCTGACATTTCTATAAGCCTTAGACATTGAAGTATTGGCAATGATACGACTCAACGTATAAAAAATTTGTTTCTTTAAAACTTCTGAACAATTTTGTGTAAAATCCCACACCAATAGGTTTGTTTTATAAGAAGTTTCAAAGGTCTCAGCTATTTCCTTTTCCGGATAATACTTCAGAAAATAAATTTTATTTTGATATTTCCATTCATATATCCGCTTTCCATTTAGCGTCTGCATTTGTTGATAGATATGTTGTTGTTTTACCGTATCATATATTTTCAAATAGAAAGATACAATTTGTGATCGTATCTGTCCTCTTAAATATTGTTCATACGAATTTCGCAAAGGATAATCCATTTCTTCCAGATGCCAGATTTTTCTATCTGCCAAGAACTTTTTCAATTTGTTAATTCTTGAATCGCTTTTTATTCCAAGTGCATCAATTTCTGAATATAGTTCCTGCTTTTTCTTCTCAATATCTACTTCAGATTCTGTTATGTGTTCTGCCTGTTGCAATAAATATATAGGTATTTCTCACACCTCCCTACTCCAGCAGACGTTCCGCCCCATAAATAGCAGTGTGTTGTGCATAAAACTCATTACTTGCTTCTATCAGTTCATCATCCAGCCAGTCCAGATACTTTATAGTCGTATCCAAATGTTTATGCCCCAATGCCTGACTGATCATTTCCAGTTCCCATCCTGCCTGCTTTCGCATATTTGCAAAATAGTGACGTAACATGTGGGGTGTGATTTTAACTCCGGTTTTCTTTTCCATTCGGTCCAACATATCATATACACTGTCCACTCTTAATGGCTTTCCAATGTTCTCACCCATGATATTCACAAACAGGTAATCCTGATGTTGCAGGATTTTCCGATATTTTGCCAGATAATCCATGAGAAATTCAAACGTATCATTACTTATCTTGGCACTTCTGTATTCCGCATTTTTGGCTCTCGCTTCATTTTCATTATCTTCCCGGAAGCATACCCTTATCATGTGATTCCTATAATCAATATCTTTGACATATTTTACTCCCAGTAGTTCCCCAATTCTGTATCCGGTTTCTGCTAACATAAGTAACAGAAGCTGATCTCTTCGGTTCGTACAGGCCTGTAAAATTGTAATAATCTGATTTTCTTTTGCTGTTCTCCCACGATGTTCCTCTTCCTTCAGATAGGCTTTAAAAGAATGATTCCGCAGTACCTTTTTTACTCCCACCTGATTAACCGCTATAATCTGGTTATACGATAAGGTTTTGAGACTTCCGTACTGTTCATATTCTGCCTCTATAAATAAATAGAACCTGAACACATCTTTTAAGTATGCGTTGCAGGTTCCTTCATTCGGACACTTCTTTTCTCCAGCCGTTTGCTCTGTATGGTTTCCGGCTTTAAGCCAGTATAAAAATTCCACAAAGTGTTCTGTCTGTTTTTCATAATCTAACTGATAGACTTCTGTGAGTTCCATTTCTTTCTCTGCCATATATTTCATATAATAGCAGATTGAAAATGCTGTGCGTTTCACTGTATTTGGTGAACGTTTACATTTAATCTTATGCATTAGATATTTACTTGGCAGTTCTTCAATACTCATTGTTTCCAGATTTCTGATGAAAAAATATTTTTCTGTTCCATCTTTTATCGTTTCCACCTTGTATATCATAAGCTGCCTCCTTTCCTCTAACGCTATACACAGTATACCCACTTCATGCCGAAATAGCTATTCATCAATACCAACAATCCCACCGAAAACGCCCTTGAAATACCACCAAACTTTTCGTGCAAAATCTGCTTTTTCTGTAGCAGAACCACGAACGGTTACAGGTAGTATTCCACGCCTTTCCGGTTTCGAATAAAGTGCTGGACATCCTTGATATCTTTTGCCATCTTGCAGCTCGGAAGCGCACACATTACTTCCTCATGATACCTGCCACCTTCTCCTGCACGCTCGTCTAAAATGGACACGACACAAGTATCTGTCTCGGTGCGGAGAGCACGTCCGAATCCCTGTCTTAGTTTTTTCTGCATGTCTGGAACAATCACTGCCTGAATATAATCTTTCAGGCTGGCATATTCCTTCTTCTGTGCTTCACTGATGGGATCAGGAACAGCAAAGGGCAGTTTTACTATAATCAGCGAAGATACCATATCTCCAGGGAAGTCTACTCCTTCCCAACAGGAGCCGGCTGCAAAAAGGACAGCATTGTCCATCTGTTTAAATCTTGTGATCTCTTCCGGTGAATGTCTCCACACCTCTATCATCGGGAACGGAATTTCATCCCTTAACATCTGGTAAACGTTTCCCATCAAATGATAAGATGTAAACAGCACTAGCGTATGCCCGTAAGTCGAACAGATCAGTGAATGGATATGGTCTGCTATCATCTCTGCCTCTTCCTGACTTTCTCTTCTGCATGTCTTCAAATTCTTTGGCAGATATAACAGACAGTTCTTCTGATATTCAAACGGGGAGTCTGCCACATATTCCCGGACTCTCCGCACTCTCTGTAATCCTGTCATTTTCCGAATGTGGGAAAATCCCTGTCCGGTTTTTAAAGTTCCGCTTGTCAGAATCGCTCCCATTCCTCTGCTCCATAACATCTGGTCCAGATACTGTGGAATCCGTCTGCTGGATGCACACAATATAATCCGGTGGTCATGGTCCTGCTTCAGATGCAGCACATACTTCTTATCCTGATGGAAAAAGCATTCCAGCACACTTTTGGTTTCTTCCAGCTTGTTTCTGATCCACTTTGGAATCTTCTTTTCTAATTTTTCTATGATCTTATTCATGGTCTGTATCCCCTCATATAAATACATTGCACACTCTTCTGTCATGTGGAATTCTTCTTTTATCCCATATCTGGTTCTGTGGTTTTCTCCTATGATGTCCAGCACCATCCGGATCGTCCCGGACAGTTTTCTTATCTCCGGGCCTTGGTACTCATTCCCAAGATAAAAGCAGATTTCTCGGATATCGTCATAACAGAGGCTCTTCCCAAACATCTGCTTTGCCGCATCCGGCAGCTTATGTGCTTCATCGACAATCAATGCTCGGTAGTCTTTTAATAACGGGCGGTAATCCTGCAGCCTGTGATAACCATCAGCCAGCAGATAATTGTGATTACAGATCTGAATGAACATTTCATGATCTCTGGAACGCTCCAGATACTGCTGATACCTGCATGAGCCTCTTTTCGGGCAGTCTCCCGAACAGAACTTCGGTACACTCACCATCCTTCTGTCAAACCCACTTAAGTTGGACACTTCGTCCATATCATAATGTTCTTTCAACGACAGCAGAGCTTCTTTCTGCAACGCATTTTTGTTTTTTTCTTCGATTGCAACGATTCGGTGCTCCAACCTCTCATCGCAGACAAAATGCTCTTTCCCTTTTCGTATCACAGCTTTAATAGGGGCCTGAATCGTCCCGTTCTCCTGAAGAATCCGGGAGAGAAAAGGGATATATTCTGTAAGAATTGCTTTCTGGAGTGCAATGCTGGAAGTGGATATCACGACCGGACGCTGCTCATAAGGGGAACATCCTTCTGCAAGGAGGGAATATTTTCTCATCAGAACACAGGCCACCAGATAGGCATACGTCTTGCCGATACCGACACCCGCGTCACACAGTGCTATGTTTCTTCCCAGCAGGTTATCCAGCATTTCGTGGCATAACATAATCTGTTCTTCCCTTACTGCCATTCCATGTTCCGGGAACAGCACTCGGAAAATAGTATCAATTTCTCGATGCGCTCTATTGAGATATTCTCTTGTGTAATACATAATTTGTTACCTGATATGCGTGCTGATATCACATCAATACGGCTGTAAAGGATTTCTCCCTACAGCCGTATGTATCTGATATCAACGACACATTCTTCCTTGATTTCTTATACTTTTGATTTTTGGCGTTGTATTTGTCCTCGACTCCCCCATTGCCTTACGGGAACATTACAGGCGGATGCTTGGCATTGCACCGCTCACGGATTTTCTAAAAGTCTTGCTGATTACAACCCAAAGTCCATCCTCTGCTCACTGGCAGTTCCTATGTATCATTATCCCCTCGTAAGTGATCCTCGCAAAAGACCGCCACGGTCCTGTTTCAGTTAAAGATGATTCGCTCGAAACGAAAACGCCACAAAAGAACTCTGCCTCTCACTTTCTGGTCTAATTTCTTCCATGCCCTTTTCATCTGTCCTCGCGTCTTCCTGCCACGCTTCTACTTACGGGAACGTACCTGTAATGCTGGTATGAGGTTGTCAAAGTACACTGGCAAAATTTACCTGCCTATTAAATAGCCGACGAAAAACGCCATAATTATTCAATTTTTGATAAATTTTTTAATTTTTTTCTCAAACGGTTTCTTTTGGTATAAATCGTCTGTTCTGCCATTCCCATAATCTTAGCAACTTCTCTTCCAGAATATCCCCATGTACTGAGTAAGAGGATTTCCAGTGTCTGATGCTCCGTTTCTTTCAATAGTTCATAGATTCGCTTATCACCTATGTGATCCAGAAGCTCCTTTACATCCCTTGCAAACAGCTCGCTGTCCTTTTCTTTTATGGAATCCATATCCTGCATCGTTTCATCCAGATGTTCCCGGTATCTGCGCTCTTCCAGAAAGTCTTCCCTGTCCATCTGGCGCAGCTTTTGGATCTTCTCTTCTTCCATTCCCAGTTCACGCAATTTCTTTTCTTCCTGTTCTTTCCAATAATTCCACTTTCGTTCTTCACTTGTCTTGTTATAAGCCATTTATCTTTCCTCCGATCTGATTTTTG
>ENA-UOJQ01002550-UOJQ01002550.1-human-gut-metagenome-genome-assembly--contig:-P63-NODE-2550-length-11056-cov-6.117444_pt1 | contig 11056 bp, 6 predicted proteins | sample MGYA00242352_ERZ723899 | MGnify/ENA metagenome assembly ERZ723899 | reverse complement strand
CTGTAATAATGGAGATTATACAGAGTGTATACAATTTTTCCCCTATTTAGTCTACGCAGTTCACGGTGATTTCATAATATTTTAAAGAACGCAAAAAAGCTCCCGCACCTGTTACAGTGCGGGAGCTCCTGGTAAAACTGTTTCCTGCGGCCGTTTGCAGCCGGCGCAGGAGCTTGGGGAATGAGCCGAAGGGAAAAGAAAATGAGGACAAAACGAAAAAGTATAAAGAAGGATGAAGATAAGGAGGAGAAAGAAAAACCTTCGGCCGGGCTGTGCGCCCTTATTTATTCCACACCTTTATCATATACGGCCAATGTGATGGCTGTGTGAAGAAATCAGGAAAAATCGGAATGATTTTCTTCACTTTCGGCGGTTAAAGCGGCATCGGGCGGCAGCAGCGGCAGCCGGAACCAGAAATCGCTGCCCTCGCCCAGGGTGCTGGCTACGCCGTATTCGGCGCCGTGGGCCTCCAGCACGCCCTTTACAATGGAAAGTCCCAGCCCGGCCCCCACGGTGGAGCGGCGGTGGTTTTTATCCACCTTGTAGTAGCGGTCCCACACATAGGGCAGGCTCTCGGCCGGAATGCCTTCGCCGTGGTCGATGACCTCCACCTTCACAGTCCCATTCTCGATGGTCTGGCGCACCAGTACGGCCCGGTCGGCCCCGGCATAGTTGATGGCGTTATTGATGAGATTATACAGCACTTGGGTCATGCGCAGCCGGTCGGCCATCACCATGGCGTCGCCGTCCGCTTCCAGCGTGATGGCGTAGCCGTCATGCAGCACCAGCTTGGCGTACCGCCCCATAATGCCGCGGATCATCTTGGTGAGATTGAGCGGCTCCGGTTCGGGGGTCTGCGCGCCGCTTTGTAGCCGGGAAAGATTCAGCAAATCATTGACCAAATCAGTCAGCCGGCGGGCCTCATCTATGATGATCTGCACATTTTCCGGGGTATTTTCACCCGGCAGATCGCGCATTACCTCGGCATAGCCGGTGATCATGGTCAGCGGGGTGCGCAGGTCGTGGCTCACATTGGCGATGAACTCCTGCCGCAGATGTTCCACCTTGCTCAGCTCCCGGCTGGCATAGTTTAGGGTGTCGGCCAGCTCGGTGACCTCCCGGTAGGTGCCGCCGGTAAACTGCGTGCCGTAATCGCCGGTGGCCAGCTGCTTGGCGCTTTTGGTAATGCGGGTGATGGGACGGGAGATCATGGAGGAAAGCAGCAGCACCAGCAGGATGGAAAACGCCGTCATGATGACCGTGATGATGACCAGCTGGGCCCGCAGTGTTTCCACCGTGGTATTGATGGGCGTGATGGTGGCATCCACCATGACCATGACCGGCTCGGCGCCTTCGTCCTCTCCGCGCGTGGTCAGAATGCCGTACAGCAGCTGCTCGGTGGAGGCGGCCTGGGCGGTTGCTTTGCTCTGCATGGCGGGGGAAAGCTCCAGGAGCTGATAGTTTTCCAGCACGGTGCCGCCGTTTTCCTGCGCTTGCCGGAACAGCAGCGCCGCCTGATCGGTAAGCAGCATGTGCAGGATGCAGGAGGGCTGGTTGCCGGAGGTCAGTACCGGGGTGCCGTCCTCCCGCACGATGTGGACACAGATGAGATCCTGGCGGGTCAGGCGGTTCACCTCGGTGTAGAAGTTCTCATCATTGATGCTGGCGGCTACTTCCTCGGCGGTATTTTTGATGGAGCTGGTCTTGATGGATTTGTAGAAGCTCTCCAAAAAGACGATCTGCAAAAGCCACAGCAGCATCAGCAGCAGCGCCACGAACATAGCAAAGCTGCCCACCAGTCTCCAGCGGATGCCCAGGTGGGAAAAACGGCTTTGCTTATGCTGCGGGGCAGGGGAGGACTCAGTTGGCGTCTCCGTCTGCATCGCTTTCCGGCTCTGCCACAGTTTCAAAGCGGTACCCAACTCCTCTTAGCGTGATAATGCACCGGCTGTACCGGCCCAGGCTCTTGCGCAGCAGCTTTACATGGGTATCCAGCGTGCGGTCGTCGCCGTAAAAATCATAGCCCCACACATCGTGGATCAGCCGCTCGCGGGTGAGGGCCACGCCGCGGTTGCGCACCATATAGAAAAACAGGTCGTACTCCTTGGGAGACATCTCTATGCGCTGCTCGTCAATGAAAACCAGCCGTGCGGTAAAATCCACCGTCAGCCCCTCAAAAACAAAACGGTTGTTTTCCTCGCCGCCGCTGCGCTTGATGATGGCGGCCACCCGCATCATCAGCTCCTTGGGGGAAAAGGGCTTGACCACATAGTCATCGATCCCCAGCTCGAAGCCGTGGATGCGGTCATATTCTTCGCCGCGGGCGGAAAGCATGATGATGGGCGTGCGGTTGTATTTGCGGATTTCGCGGCAGGCGGAAAAGCCGTCCAGCTCCGGCATCATCACATCCATGATGATGAGATCGAACGGCTCGGTGCGGCACAGGTCGATGGCCTCCATGCCATTGGCGGCCTCGGTGACCCGGTAGCCCTCGAATACTGCGTATTTTTTTATGATCTCGCGGATCTTGGCTTCGTCATCCACGACCAGGATGTGATACATGGCGGTTACCTCCTTTGGGGGTGCAGGCTGGCATTCGGGCGGCCCCGTGCCTGGCTCCGCCGGGCTGGGGCGCCCCCTCTGCGGGGGCGCCCTCCGGGAGCCTTCGGCTCCCGCGCGGGGCCGCCCAAAACCAGCTTCCTGCAATGTCCATGGTTATTATAGCATACTCTCCCGCGCCGATGCTATAACCTTTACGAAATGTTAATATCTTTCCTCTTGCGTTCGTCCCGTTTTGCGCTAAAATAAGATTAGAAATCCCCGACCGACCGGTCGGTCGGAACATCTATCCCCCGGAAATGGAGAATCCTCTATGCTGTCTCGTCTCAGTGTCAAAAAGCCCATGACCGTATTCGTCTGCGTGATGCTGGTGCTTATCCTCGGTGTCATGTCCTTCATCAATATGACCACCGACCTCCTGCCGAATATGGATCTGCCCTATGCCATCGCCTATACCACCTACATCGGCGCCAGTCCGGAGCAGGTGGAGCAAAGCGTGACCAAAACGCTGGAAAGCGCCCTGGCTACCACCAGCGGCGTCAAGAATATCACCAGTATCTCGCAGGAAAATGTCAGTATCGTGGTGCTGGAATTTGAGGAAGGCACCGGCATGGATTCCGCCATGATCGAAATGAACGCCAGCCTTGATCAGATCGCCGGCTCCCTGCCCGAGGCCGCCGGCAGCCCGGTGCTCATGAAGATCAATCCCGATATGCTGCCCATCATGGTATTGGCGGTGGATAGCGATAATATGGCCCGAAACGAGCTTTCGGAATTCACCTCCTCCACCGTCATCCCGGCACTGGAGCGGGTAGACGGCGTGGCGTCCGTTTCCGGCAGCGGTCTGGTAGAAAGCCAGATCCGTGTGGAGCTGGATCAGGCCAAAATCGATGAGCTGAATGACAAGGTACTGGCGGCCATTGATAGCTCCCTGGCCGATGCCGAAAAGCAGCTCAAGAATTCTCGCAGGCAGATCAACGACGCCAAAAAGAAGCTGGAGGAGCAAAGCGGCACCGCCTATGCCCAGCTGGTGGCCGCTGCCCAGCAGCTGGCCGATGCCAAGGATCAGGCCTCCCTCGGCTCCACCCTCACCTCGGCGGAGGTCAAGGCCATTCAGGCCGTGCTGGCCCAGTACGATAACATGGTAAATCTGCGCGATAGCTACAATGCCAGTGAAGATTACGCCCGTACCCATCTTTCCGCTGTAAAATATGCCGAGCTGCAATCTCTGCAGCTTACCCGCACCCAGCTGCGCGCCCAGCTGAAAGCCGCCCAAGCCTCGCTGGAGACCGCCGAAGCCGCCCTCAAGGAGATCGGCAGCAGTGAAGCCGCCCTGCAGCAGGATGTGACCAATGCCAAGGATGCGCAGGAAGCCGCACAAACCGCCTACGATGAGGCGCTGGCCGGCGCACCGGAGCGTCTCAAGGACGATCCCGGCTGGCAGGACTTGCTGCGGCAGGAGCAGGAAAAGCAGGCGGAGGTGGACGACCTCCAGGCTCAGCTGGAGAAGGACCCCGATAATACCGGGCTGCAAGCCCAGCTGGATACCGCCAAGGCCGCCCTTGCCGCCATCAAGATGGAGCAAACCGCCTATATCAACCGCAATGACCCGCAAACCGTTGCCGCCGCGGAAAAGCTCTCGGCTGCCGAGGAGGAGGTGACCCGCGCCAACGCCCGGCTGGAGACCTTCCAGCAGGCCACCGAGGCGAAGGCGGAGGCCGAGAAGGCCATCGCCGACGCCACCAAAGCCATCGAGGAAAACACCGCCGCCATCAAACTCGTGCTGGGCGAGGTCGAGGGCAAGAAGTGGATCGAAAGCCACGATAAGGTGCAGGATGACTACGGCACCATTACCGAGCTGAACGCCGCCATCGATGCGCTGGCGCCCCGCATCCCGCAGCTAAAAAAGGAGCTGGAAACCGCTCAGTCCAGCCAAAAGGAGCTGGACGCCGCCCTTTCGCAGCTGGATAAGGCGCAGAGCCAGCTGGAGACCGGTAAGCTGGAGCTTTCTCAGCAGCTCATTCTGGCCACCCTGCAATTACAGCAGGCCGAACAGGCCCTGGATGAAGCCGAGGAGCAGTTCCGCCAGCAGCGGGATGCCGCCTACAAGGCCGCCGGGCTGGACGGCATCCTGACCCAGTCCGCCGTTTCGCAGCTGCTCATGGCGCAGAACTTCTCGATGCCCGCCGGCTATATCCAAAGCGCCGAGGGGCAGAATGCCCTCAAGGTCGGCGATAAATTTACCAGCCTGGAGGAGCTGCAGAACTGGGTGCTCTTCCAATACGATGTCGGCGATGTGGGGGAGATTCGCCTGACCGATATCGCCACTGTCCGCCTGGCGGATAACGCCGAGGAGCTGTACGCCAAAATAAACGGCAATGACGGTGTGCTGCTCACGGTACAAAAGTCCTCCATCGCTTCCACCTCCGGTGCCTGCGATAATCTCTATGCCGCCATGGCCCAGCTGGAGGAAAAATACGAGGGCCTGCACCTCACCGCCCTCAGCGATCAGGGCCAGTACATCGATCTGGTCATCAGCTCGGTGCTGGAAAACCTGCTGTTCGGCGCGCTGCTGGCCGTCATTGTCCTCATGCTGTTCCTGCGCGACTTCCGCCCCACTATCATTGTGGCGCTCAGTATCCCCATCAGTCTGCTTTTGGCGGTGGTGCTTATGCACTTCACCGGCGTCACTCTCAATATCATCTCCCTTTCAGGCCTTGCCCTTGGCGTTGGCATGCTGGTGGATAACAGCATCGTTGCCATCGAGAATATCTACCGTCTGCGCCAGCTGGGCTACAATGCCGCCACGGCGGCGGTTCACGGCTGCCGCCAGATTGCCGGGGCTATCACCGCCAGCACCCTTACCACTGTCTGCGTATTTGTGCCCATCCTGTTCACCAGCGGCCTTACCCGGCAGATCTTCGCCGATATGGGCCTGACCATCGCCTATTCACTGGGTGCCAGTCTGCTGGTCGCCCTTACCTTGGTGCCCGCCCTTTCGGGCAAAATATTGACCCGCGATACCGCAGGGGAAAAGCCCAACCGCCTCCTGAACCGCATGATAGCGGGCTACGAAAACCTTCTGCGGAAAGTACTGCGGCACAAGGCTCCCGTTCTGCTGGGCGCGGTGGCACTGCTTATTGCCAGCGCGGTGCTGGCGGTCAGCATGGGTACCGCCTTTATGCCGGAAATGGATAGCCCACAGGTGTCGGTCTCCATCGAGATGCCGGAGGACGCCACCCAAAGCGAAACATGGGCCATGTGCGATACCGTCCTGGAGCGGATCCTTACCGTGGATGGGGTGGATACCGTCGGCGCCATGGAGGGCCAGAGCATGATGAGCATGGGCGGCAGCAGCCTGTCCATCTATGTGCTGCTGGGTGATGACCGCAGCGATTCCAGCCAGGAGATCGCCAAAAAGATCGAGGAAGCCTGCGCCGATCTGGACTGCACCGTTTCCGCCAACGGCTCCACCATGGATATGAGTATGATGACCGGCGGCAGCGGTATTCAGCTGGCCGTCACCGGCGATGATATGGATGCCCTGAGGGCCGCCGCCACCGACCTGGCCAAAACCCTTTCCGCCGTGGAAGGGGTCGCTTCGGTCAGTGATGGGCAGGAGGACAGCAGCACCGAGGTGCGCATCACCGTGGATAAAGCCAAAGCCGCCGAGTACAACCTGACGGTCGCACAGGTCTACCAGCAGGTGGCCGCCGCCGTTCTTTCCCAAACCACCGCCACCAATATCACCGTGGATAACAGTGACCTGCCGGTTGTGGTCGTCCCCGATAGCGCCGGGATCACCACCCGGGAAACGCTGGAGGAGCTCCGCCTGACCGGTACCAAAAACCAGGAGGAATGCGAGGTCCGTCTTTCCGAGATCGCCGCAGTGACCGAGGCCGCGTCCGCTTCCGCCATCCACCGTGAAAATCAGGCCCGTACCGTCACCGTCACCGCCCAGATCGCCGATGGCTACAACATCGGCCTGGTGAGCCGTGAGGTGGAAAAGCTGCTGGCCGATTATGAGATGCCGGAGGGCTGCTCCTATGCCATTGAGGGCGAAAATGAGATGATCCAATCCACCATGAGCGACCTCATCCTGATGATCGCCCTGGCCATCGCCTTCATCTACCTCATCATGGTGGCGCAGTTCCAGTCGCTGCTCTCGCCGTTTATCGTGCTGTTCACCATTCCGTTGGCCTTCACCGGCGGCCTTTTGGCCCTGTGGATCACCGGCAAGGAGCTCTCAGTCATTGCCATGCTGGGCTTCCTTATGCTCGCGGGTGTCGTTGTGAATAACGGCATCGTCTTTGTGGATTACGCCAACGGGCTGCGGCTGGAGGGGATGGAACGCGCCGAAGCGCTGGTACAGACCGGCCGCGACCGCATCCGCCCCATCCTCATGACTGCCATGACCACCATTTTCGGCCTGGCTACCATGGCGCTGGGCCTGGGCGCCGGCGGCGATATGCTGCAGCCCTTGGCCATCGTTACCATCGGCGGCCTGGCCTACGCCACCCTGCTTACTCTGTTCATTGTCCCCGCCATTTACGATATTTTCCTAAAGAAAGACCCCAAGAAAGTTGTCATCGAGGAGGTAGAAGAGGTATGAACTTGCCGGAGAAAAAGGCCGCGGTGTTCCGTGCGGTATTAAAGCTGCTGCGGCAGGGCCGTCCGCTGGGAGATCTGAAGGTTTCTGAGATCGCCGAAGCCGCTGGCATCGGCAAAGGCACTGTGTACGAGTATTTCCCATCCCGGGAGGAGCTGCTGCGGGATGCCATGCAGTACAGCAGGGCCCAGGGCTTCCAGGAGCTCTACGCCGCCATTTCCGGCGCCGAGGGCTTTGAAGCCCGCTGGAAGGTCATCGAGATCACCGCCCGCCAGCTGCTGGAGTGCAGCTCCGTTTTCTTTTCACAGGTGCCCTCCATGGGGTTTCCGCAGGCCGCCCTGTATGATATCTGCGGCGGTCCGCAGGAGCGTGCCGATACCCGCCGCATGATCGGGGAGATCATGAACTGCCTGACCTCTGCCGCGGTGGAGGAGGGCCTGGCCCCCCGTATGCCGGAGCCGGAATACCTTTCCATGGTCGGAGAGGGCTGTATTTCCGGCTTTCTGCTGCGCTGTGCCCTCTCGGAGGGCCGGCAGGAGGAAATAGCCGCGGCCCTGGCCGATACCCGCAAGCTCTATATTGCCGCCCTGCAGTGATTTTGGTTTCTGCAGGGGGCCGGCTCGGGGCGCAGCCCGACCCATCCTGCGGATGGGTCCAGCGGACAAATGTCCGCTGCGGCAATGCTTTGCATCGCCGGGGCTGCGCCCCGCCCGCCGGCGGCCCGGGCCGCCGTAGGCGCCCCGCCCGCAAAGAGCTTTGCACTCTTTCTCATTTTGCGGTATGATAGGGCCAGAATAAGCATGTGAACCCCAAGCCCCCAAAAAGAGAAGGGAGGACGCCCCCGATGAAACGCTGCCTAATGCTTCTGCTGCCGGTAATATTGCTGCTGGCGGGCTGCGGCCATGCCCCGCAGGAAAACGAATCGCTGGAATCCATGACCGCACCCATGACGGCGGATCATTCCCAGTGGCAGCAGGAGCCGTATTATATCCTGCAGTTCAATGTCGATTCCGTCATCAGCAATGCCCCCAATGTCACCGCCACCGCTTCCCGGGTCATCATCTCCCAGGGGGGCACCTACCTGCTCAGCGGTACTTTGCAGGATGCCCAGCTCACCGTGGAGATCCCCGCGGGGGAAACGGCCCGGCTGGTGCTGTGCGGGGTGGATATGCACTGTGAACGGGGCCCGGTCATCTACTCCAATGGCGGCGGCACCGTGGTGCTGCTGCTGGAGAACGGCACCGAAAATACCCTCTCCGATGGCAAAAGCTATCTCTATTCCGGCAGCAAGGTGCGGGAAGCCGCCATCAGCGTGGAGGGCGACCTACTCATCACCGGCGGGGGCAGCCTTTCGGTGGAGGCCATCCACAATGACGCCCTGCGCAGCGAGGGCACCCTGGCCGTGGCGGAAGGCACTTTGGAGATCACCGCCTGGCGGGACGGACTGGTTGCCGGGCAGGAGCTGCAGATCAGCGGCGGACAGCTTTCCATCGCCTGCGGCCGCACCGGCCTTTCGGCCAGTTCCGCCAAATCCGGGCAGGGCAGCGTGACGCTGGCAGGGGGCACAGTGGCCCTCATCTGCGGCGGGGACGGCATCACGGCGGCCGGGAGCCTTTCGGCCACGGCAGGGGAGTACCACATCACCACCGGCGGCGGCAGCGGCAACGCCAGTTATGGCGAGACCGCCGAAAAATGGGGCCTGTGGGGCGGTCTGCCCCAGCAGCAGCCCACCGAAAAACAGCCCATCATCAACCGGGAGCAGATCGTGAGCGATAGCGCGCGGGGCCTTTCCGCCGGCAAATCCCTGGCGCTTTCCGGCGGTACCTTTACGCTGGATTGCAGCGATGCCGCCCTCTATTCCGTGGGAAGCACCAAGCTGTCCGGCAGCCGTGTCACCATTTCCGGCGGCGATACTGCCATCACCACCCAGCAGCTTACCCTTTCCGCCGGAGATGTTTCTATTCTCACCGCCCGCCGCGGCGCTGTGGCGGAGGATATGACCCTTTCCGGCGGCAGCCTGTCCATTACCGCCGCGGAGGAGGGCATGACCCTCTCCGGCGGGTATGATAAATCCGAGAGCGACCCCGCCGCTGACCTGCGCAAAATGACCGTGACCGGCGGCAGCCTTTCCATCTGCGCCGGGACCCATGCATTGGATATCGGCGGATCACTGTTCCAGTCGGGCGGCAGTCTGCTGCTCGGCTCCGGCCGGGAGCAGAACCCCCTGCGGGCTGCCACGGCCCATATTAGCGGCGGCACCCTGCTGGCGGCCGGCCCCCTCCCGGAGGAGCCGCAGCTGTATACCAGCCTGCCCCGCATCAGCGTGGAGCTGTGGCTGACCGGCGGCCGGCCCCTGACCGTCACGGCGGCGGAAGAGAGTACCCCGATGCTCTCCTTCACCCCGGAAACCTCGGTCGGTTATGTTACTCTCATCAGCGATGCCTTGGAGAAAGATACCACCTACTATCTCGTCTCCGGCAGCGCCCGTATCGGCCTTTCCCCGGTCTGAACGGCGTGCCAGACACCACAAGACCTGCAAAACTCCCTCCATAAATTTTAGTACGCAAAACACGGCAAAAATCCCTGCTTCCCGGCAGGGATTTTTGAGATTTTTATTTAACTGACTAAATTATCATTTCAATATGCGACAATAATTGTATAAAAGCACAACGAAATAAACGGCTATTGGTGTAGAGACGGCATCATTCGTCAAAGACGGTTTCCACCACCCGGCTGCATTCCGGCGGGGAATACCGCCAGCGCCGCAGCACCCCCTCGGTGAGGAAATACTGCACCGGCTGCGGGGCGTAGGGCGCGTCAAAGGCATCCACGATGATGAGCTTGATCTTCATTTTTTCCGGCAGGATGCTTTTAATATACACGCCCGCGTGCTGGCCGGCGCGCACGCCCTCGCAGGGCTCCGCCAGGCCGGCCAGGTTGGGGGTCAGCTCCACAAAGACGCCATAGTCCTCCACGCTGCGGATGATGCCCGCCACCGTTTCTCCCGGCAGGTACAGCTCGGCGTTTTGGGCCCAGGTGCCCAGCAGCTCCTTGTGAGAAAGCTGCACCCGGCCCTCCGGCTCCACCGCCTTTACCACGGCGTAGATGCTCTCTCCCACAGCAAAGCGGTCCCGCGGGTGGCTGATGCGGGAGACCGAGATCTGATCGATGCTGATGAGGGAGGGCAGCCCGCAGCCGATATCCACAAAGCAGCCGAAGCTTTCCAGGTGCGTTACCCGCGCGGGGATGATCTCCCCAGGGGTCAGATGGTCTATGTATTCGGAACGGCAGCGCAGCTGGGCTGCCCGCCGGGATAAAATGGGCCGCGGTGCTCCGGCCTCATCGTGCTCTATCGCCGTGATGAGAAAGCAGACCGACTTATTCACCCGGGAGATGATGGCGATATCCCGCACCGTCTGCTCTTTTATTCCCAGGGCGCCCTCCTCCCGGGGGATGATCCCGCGGCAGCAGCCCATATCCACCACCAGGTTGTGGTCATAATCACACAGCAGCGCCCGTCCCTCCAAGATTTGACCGATGCGCATGGCGCTTTGCAGTGTTTCCTCATTTTGCAGATAATATCGGTTTTCCTCAGTTTCCAGCAGCATGCCCTCCGGCCAGTAATATCCCATGCTTTACCCTCCTGTTTTGCCTATTGCTTTATCTATATTCGGCGGCAGGCGGGACTATACCGGGGGGGAACTTGGCCCGCCCGCGGTGGGGTAGCTTTTCCGGGGTGAAAAGTGAGTAAAAGAATTTTTGGATCAAGATTGTAGTCGCCTTCGGCGGCGCGGAGCCTTTTGCAAAGGCATAAACTGCACGCATGTCCCTAAAGCCTCCCTTGTGTAAAGGGAGGTGGTGAGCGGAGCGAACCGGAGGGATTGCCGA
>ENA-UOJQ01002548-UOJQ01002548.1-human-gut-metagenome-genome-assembly--contig:-P63-NODE-2548-length-11059-cov-10.186932_pt1 | contig 11059 bp, 9 predicted proteins | sample MGYA00242352_ERZ723899 | MGnify/ENA metagenome assembly ERZ723899 | reverse complement strand
AAGTAATACTGCTTTCGTTTAGCCCCCGCCCCTTCCGACTTCCGCTTTGGGGTTCCTAGGGGCGTGCAGCCCCTAGGTCGCGGGTCCGCTGCGTCGAAACAGCGGCAGTTTTCTTTGGTTCTTTCTTTTGCTGCCAAAAGAAAGAACAACCTTCCGGGAGGCTGCCGTTCATCTTAAGGCAGATCACTCAGCAGCCCCTTCATGTCCTCGCTTAAATAGTAGGTGCTCCCGGCCTGATAGGGGTTGTCCTTGCTGTAGGGCACATGGGTGCAGAGATAGCTGACCCACTTGCTGTAGCCGGAGACCGTCAGATGCACGCCGTCGGGCTGGGAGAACTCCGTCGAGAGATACCCGGCGTCGTCGGCAAACTCGGCGCTGAGGTCAAGATAATAGCACCCACGCTCGGCACAAAGCTGCTGAATGGCCGCGTTGATGACCGCCAGACGGTCCGGGGCCAGACCCGGCAGACTGTCGGCGGCCTTCTCCTGCGTGGCGGGCAGGACCGACTGCACATAGAACACCGTGTTCGGCAGGGCGGTGCGCAGATCGTCCAGCATTTTTCCGTAGTACGCCAAAAAGCTGTCGTCGTTGCCGGGCTGGACCAGGGCGTTCGTGCCAATCAGGATGTACAGCTTCGCGGGCTGGGCCGCGGCCAGAACGTCCAGCGGCACCTCCTCGCCGCGGTCCGGGCTGGTGACAGTGGCGCGGTTGGCGACGGTGTTCGGGCTGATGCCCTCATAGCCGCAGACCAGCGCACCACCCACATCAATGTTGTATTCGTTCACGCAGAAGCCCGCGGTCAGCGAATCACCGAGGAAGGCGGCATCCGCAAACCAGCTTGTGTCCACGCGGCCAAACGCCGGCAGCGCGGCGGGGGCGGCGGGCAGCGCTGTGTAGGTGTAGCCCGTGTCGGCGCTCTGGCGCTGCGGGCCGACGGTGCCCCAGTTCAGGGCCTGTGCCGTGCCTGCGCTGCCGTTGCTGCCCGCGTAGGGCACGGGGGCCACAAGGCGCGTGTTGGCGGGGGCATCGGAGGTGAGCGGCGCGTCCGCACCCTTAGCGGGCAGCAGCGCCGTGATGACGCCCGACACGACCAGAATGCCGCACGCCGTACCGATCAGCGCCAGCTGACGGAGTCTGCGGCGCTTTGCCCGCGCGCGGCGGGCGGCGGCGCGGCGCTGCTCCTGCGTGGAGGTGCGGCGCGGCGGCGGCTGCGGCTGGTCGGGCACCGCCCAGCCATTTTCCACATGGTACTGTATATTTGTGCGCGGGCGGTGGGGCCCGCGGTCATTCGGGGTCGGCATGGCACAGCCCCCTTTCGTTAGGATTTGTAAGAACGGCAAATCTTAGGCATTGTAAATCAGTATTGATTATAGCACAAACCTTTTATAAATAACAGTAGGTACAGGCAAGTTTTTACCTCTTGCTAAATGATATAAACCTATGTATAATAGTAAGATAATCAAAGCTAGCGTACCTATAGCCTTGCAGCGGGTCGATGCAGGCATCGGCCCCTACAACAACGTGACGCTTACTAATTTTGGGGTGTAATCATGGCAGACGAAAAATTTTCCAACTTTCTGACGGATATTATCGATGCCGACCTCGCCGAGGGCAAGGTCGATGTCGTGCATACCCGTTTCCCGCCGGAGCCGAACGGCTACCTGCATATCGGCTCCGCCAAGGCGATCTTCATCAACTACACGATCGCCAAACACTACGGCGGCCTGTTCAACCTGCGCTTTGACGACACGAACCCCGCCCGCGAGGGTGACGAGTACGTGCAGAGCATCCTGCAGGACCTGAAATGGCTGGGTGCCGAGCCGAACGGCGGCATTTTCTACGGCAGCGACTATTTTGAGCGCTGCTATGAGTACGCCGAGCAGCTTATCAAGGAGGGCAAGGCCTACGTGGATGACCTGACCCGCGAGGAAATGCAGGAGTACCGCGGCAACGACGCCGGCAAGCCCAGCCGCCCGAGCCCCTACCGTGACCGCACGCCGGAGGAGAACCTCGACCTGTTCCGCCGTATGCGCGCGGGTGAGTTTGCCGACGGCGAAAAAACGCTGCGCGCCAAGATCGACCTGGCCAGCCCGAACATGAACATGCGCGACCCGACCATCTACCGCATCAAGCATGTCGAGCATCACCGCCAGGGCGACAAGTGGTGCATCTACCCGATGTACGACTTTGCGCACCCCATTCAGGACGCCATTGAGGGCATCACCTTCAGCCTGTGCAGCCTTGAGTTTGAGAACCACCGCCCGCTGTATGAGTGGGTCATCACGAACCTGTTCGGCAAAGAATTCCCGAAGCAGCGTGAGTTTGCCCGCCTGAACGTGACGAACACCGTCATGAGCAAGCGTTACCTGCGCGAGCTGGTCGAGAAGAACATCGTGGACGGCTGGGACGACCCCCGTATGCCGACCCTGTCCGGCCTGCGCCGCCGCGGCTACACGCCGACGAGCATCTTCACCTTCGTGAAAGAGGCCGGCATCTCCAAGGCTGACAACCTCGTGGATATGCGCCAGCTGGAGGCTGTGCTGCGCGCCGAGCTGGAGCTGAACGCCCAGCGCCGCGTGGCCGTGCTGGAGCCTGTCAAGCTGATCATCGACAACTATCCCGCCGACCAGTGCGAGTATTTTGACCTGCCCAACAACCCGAACCGCGACGCCAACGACACGACGACCCGCAAGGTCGCCTTCACGAAGGAACTGTGGATCGAGAACAGCGACTTCTTTGAGGTGCCGCCGCCGAAATTCAAGCGCCTGACGCTTGGCAGCGAGGTCCGCCTGATGGGCGCGTATCTGGTGCGCTGCACCGGCGTGGACAAGGACGAGAACGGCAAGGTCGTGGCCATCCACGCCGAGGCCGACCTCGAGACCCGCAACGGCAACCCCGCCGATGGCCGCAAGGTGCGCGGCACGATCCACTGGGTCAGCTGCGCCCACTGCCTCGATGCCGAGGTCGAGCTGTATGATAAGCTGTTCACCGAGTCCAACATGAACAGCATCCCCGACGACGCGGATTTCAAGGATTACCTGAATCCCGACAGCGTCAAGGTGCTGCAGGGTGCGAAGCTCGAGGAGAGCCTGAAGGACGCCAAGCCCGGTGACCGCTTCCAGTTCGTGCGCAACGGGTATTTTACCCCGGACAGCAAGCATGAGGGCGTGTACAATCGAATCGTCACGCTGAAGGACAGCTTTAAGCTGTAATTTGCAAAAAATGACCCCCATCGGATGTTGCTCCGATGGGGGTTTTGCTGTAGGGGGCGGCGTTCCCGACGCCCCGCGGCAGGGTGAGGTCACCCCGCCCTACGTATTGTTTGTAAGGGGGATGTAGGGCGGCCTGCCCTCAGGCCGCCGCGGAGGGGTCAAGACCCCTCCCTACAAAGCCATCCTTAAAGGGGCGGCAACGCAAGCCTGCGGGCCGGGCATGCCCGGCCCCTACAGGTGCGGCGGCAATTTACGCGGCATCACCCTGCCTGCTTCTTCTCCCATTTCTCCGCGCACCGCTGCATCCAGCCGCCCTTGACGTAGTACAGAATAAACAGCGCGGACGCGAGGGACCAGGTGATGGGATAGCTCATCTCCACCGTGGCGACCTCGTGGCGGATGGGCACGGCGATGAACAGCCAGAGCATCCGCAGACCGCAGACAAAGAACACAGTGATCAGCGTCGGCACGCGGACATCGCCGCAGCCGCGCAGCGCACCGGCCAGCACCTCAATGCATACGTAGGTGATGTAGACCGGCGTCAGAACGTGCATCATGCCGACACCGACGGCGACCACCGCGTCGTCCTGGCTGAACAGGCGGAACAGCACCTCCGCCAGATTGTAAAATGTAAAGCTGATGACCAGCGTCGTACACGCGGCCATTGCCAGACAGACCCGGACGCCGCGGCGCACGCGGTCATACTGCCGTGCGCCGAAGTTCTGCCCCGCAAACGTCGTGATGGCGATGCCCAGCGAGTTGATCGTCATCCAGAACAAAAAGTCGATCTTGCCGTAGACGCCCCACGCCGCAATCGTGCTGGTTCCGAAGCCGTTCATGCTGCTCTGGATGAACATATTGCTGATGTTGTACATGGCGCTTTGGGCGGCGGCGGGCACGCCGATGGTGCAGATGGCCGTGAAAACGTCGCCGTGCAGCCGCAGCTTTTCGGCGCGGATGTGCCACGGCATCCCCTGAGAGCCGACGATGCAGCGCAGCGTCAGCACCGCGCTGGCCACCTGACTGAGCACCGTCGCCAGCGCCGCGCCCATGACGCCCCAGCCGAACACCGCAATGAACACGACGTCCAGCACAATGTTGACGAGCGACGCCGCGATCAGAAAGTACAGCGGACGCTTGGAATCGCCGATGGCACGCAGGATATTGGTGCCCATGTTGTAGAGCATCTGCGGGATCATGCCCAGAAAGTAGATGCGCAGATACAGCGCTGCATCGGGCAAAATCTCGTCCGGCGTGCCCAGCAGACGCATTATCGGCGCGGCGGTCACAAGGCCCAGCACGGTCAGCAGTGCGCCAACGGCAATGCTCAGCACCAGCGCCGTGTGCACCTGCCTGTCCACGGCATCGGGGTCATGTGCGCCCCAGCTCTGGGCAATGACGACGCCCGCGCCGCTGCAAAGCCCGACGAACAGGCCCACCAGCAGGTTGACGAAGGGCCCTGTTGCGCCCACCGCGGCCAGCGCGTTTGTGCCCACAAAGTTACCGACGATCAGGGTGTCCGCCGTGTTGTACAGCTGCTGGAACAGCGTGCCGAACCAGATGGGCAGAAAGAACAGGAGCAGCTGTTTGGGGATGCTGCCCGTCAGAATATCCGTTTGTTTGACGCTTTTCATAGAATTTCTCTCACTTTTCTGTTTCTCGCAACCACATTTTATGCTATAATGGCCCTAATGTAAAGAGGTGATTTTTGTGGGTCTTTATTGGGAGCCCTGTCCCGGCGGTGCGCGGCTGCTGCGGCTGCTGGGCGACACCCCCTGCCCCGCTGTGCCGGGCACAATTGAGGGGCTGCCCGTTGCGGAGCTGGGGCCGTACTGCTTTGCGGACAGACCGGTCAGGCCCGGGGCCCGGCGCACCGGGGACGAGACGCATGAGATCACCGGCAATTTTGTGGAGGAGGTCACCCTGCCCGACACCGTGCGGGTGCTGGACAGCGCGGCGTTTTACAACTGCCGCAGGCTGCGCCGGGTCACGCTGGGGCCCGGGGTCGAGGGGTTCGGCAGCGATTTATTTACGAACTGCCGCCAATTGCAGACCTTCCGCCTGCGGGCTGCCGCCGATGCCCCGACGGGCTTAAAAAAGCTGCTGGGGGCTGTCAGCGCGGACATTACGGTGGAATTGGACGGTGCGCAGCTGTTTTACCCCGAGTATTCGGAGTTTCTGGACGAGAACACGCCCGCGCATATCTTCAACCACAGCATTGAGGGCGAGGGCTACCGGATGCGGCAGTGCTTCACGCCCGGCGGCGCGGTGGATTACGCCGCGTTTGATGCGTCGTTTGCGCAGGCCTGCGTCGGCGAGAGTGAGGATAAACTCTGCCGGTTAGCACTCGGGCGGCTTGTGCAGCCGTTTGGACTGGGTGACGACGCCCGCGCGGACTACGAGCTTTACCTGACCGCCCACCCGGAGGCAGCGTTCCGGCGTGCCATTGATGACCGGGACGAGGCCGCTCTGCGGCTGCTGGTAGGGCTGAGCCTGCCGACAGCAGATGCCGCGGTCTATTGCGCCCGCGTCGGGTGGAGCGCCGGGGCGGCGGTGCTGTTAGGCAGGGCCAAGCGAGCGAAAAAAACGTATGATTTTGACGATTTGTAGACTATAAGCGGGTGGTAACGCAAGGCCCGTCAAAGCCCCTCAGGCCTCGCAGGCGCGGGCAAAGCCCGCGAGGAAAGCCTCCCCATCAGGGGAGGTGGCCGCGAAGCAGGCCGGAGGGGTTCAGCCCGTTGCCGGGCAGCCACGTAAGCCCGCGGGCCGGGCATGCCCGGCCACTACATACAGTCATGGAAGAAGGTGTCCACTATAGCCAAACACATCCAAACCCAATCGGAATGGGAACAGACGATGGCCCGCCGGGTCATGGAGCAGCTGCGGGGGGAGCTGTACCTTGACCAGCGCTACTTAACGGCAGCGCTCGGTGCACTGCCCGCGGCCCCGCAGGAAAGCGGCGGCAGCTTTGCCACCGACGGCGGGGCACTCTACTACCCCACCGCATGGTTGCTGGACACCTACCGCAGGAACCGGCGGTACCTGCCCCGGGCCTACCTGCACAGCCTGTTCCACTGCATCTTCCGGCATCTCTGGCTGCGGGACAGGCGCGACCCCGACCTGTGGGGGCTGGCCTGTGACATCGCCGTGGAGGCCACGCTGGACACCCTGAACACCCCCGCCACGAAGCGTCCCGTCGGCTGGGTGCGGCAGCAATGCTACACACAGCTGCGCGAGAAGTGCAAATTTCTAGCGGCAGGCCCCATCTACCGCGTCTTAGCACAGACCGACGCGGAGACCTTAAACAAGTGGCAGCGGGAATTTTACACCGACAGCCACCGCCTCTGGCCCGCTGACCCGGACAGCCCCGCCGCCCAGATGCGCGGCAAACAGTGGGAGAACCTGGGCCGCCAGACGGAGCTGAGCATGGAGGAAAGCGGCCGGCGCGCCGGGCAGGACACCGCCGCGCAAGCCCTGCAGGCGCAGGTGCAGGCCGGGCGCAGCCGCCGCACCTACCGGGATTTCCTGCGCCGGTTCGCCGTCTGGCATGAGGAGCCGCACCTCGACCCCGAGGAATTCGACCTCGGCTTTTACAGCTACGGCCTGCGCACCTACGGCAACCTGCCGCTGATAGAGCCGCTGGAAAGCCGCGAGGTGAAGAAAATACGCGACTTCGTCATAGTGGTGGACACCAGCGAATCCACGGCGGGCGAGCTGGTCAAGGCGTTCTTAAAAGAGACGTTCACCTTATTAAAAAGTCAGGACAGCTTTTTCCGGCAGTGCCGCATTTTGGTCATGCAGGCGGACAACGCTGTGCGGGATGAAGTCTGGCTGAACGATCTGGACGCACTGAACCGCTATACGGCGCAGTTCACGCTGGTGGGCGGCGGCGGAACGGACTTCCGCCCCGCGTTTGCCCGCATTGCGCAGCTGCGGCAGGACGGTGTGCTGCGGGACCTGCAGGGCGTGTTGTATTTTACCGACGGCAAGGGCATCTACCCCGCCAAACGCCCGCCGTTTGAGACGGCGTTCCTGTTTTTGGAGGACGGCACCCCGCCGCCCGACGTGCCGCCCTGGGCCATGCGCCTGGTCTTGCAGCCCGAAGAATTTGACCCGAAAGGACGATGAGCCATGGATATTCAACGTGCCAAAGAGGAAATCAAGCGCGCCGTGCAGGCGTACCTTGCCACGGACGACATTGGCCGCCCGCTGATCCCCGCCGTGCGGCAGCGCCCCATTCTGCTGATGGGCCCGCCGGGCGTCGGCAAGACCCAGATCATGGAGCAGATCGCGCAGGAGTGCGACATTGCGCTGGTGGCCTACACCATCACCCACCACACCCGCCAGAGCGCCGTCGGCCTGCCGTTCATCCGGGAGCGGAACTACGGCGGGCGCACCCGCAGCGTGACCGAGTACACGATGAGCGAGATCATCGCCAGCGTCTACGCCGCCATGGAGCGCACCGGCAAGAAAAACGGCATCCTGTTCATCGACGAGATCAACTGCGTCAGCGAGACGCTGGCCCCCACGATGCTGCAATTTTTGCAGTGCAAGACCTTCGGCAACCAGGCTGTGCCGGGCGGCTGGGTCATTGTGGCCGCGGGCAATCCGCCGGAGTACAACAAGAGCGTGCGGGAGTTTGACCTTGTCACGCTGGACCGCGTGCGGCGTATCGACATTGAGCCGAAGCTGAGCGTCTGGCAGGACTACGCCCGCGCCCACCGGCTGCACCCCGCCGTGACGGCCTACTTGGAGCTGCGCCCGCAGCATTTTTACAAAATCGAAAACGATGTGGACGGCGTGCAGTTCGTGACCGCCCGCGGGTGGGAGGATCTGTCCGCCTATTTACAGGCTGCGGACAGGCTGGCGCTGCCCGTGGACGAGGGGGTCATCGGGCAGTACCTGCGCCACCCCGAGGTCGCGCGGGATTTTGCGGCCTACTGGGTGCTCTACCGCAAGTACCATGAGGATTACGGCGTCGAGGATATTTTGCAGGGCAAGCCCTATGACGCCGTCATTGCACGGGCGATGGACGCAAGCTTTGACGAGCGCATCAGTCTGGTCAGCCTGCTGCTGGCGGGCCTGAACACCCGCTTTGCCGACGCCCGCGCCATGGGTGCGGTGACGGATGCCTGCTACCAGCAGCTGCGCAGCTTCAAGCGGACGCTGTCCCAGCAGCCCGACGCCGACCCCGCCGACCTGTTTGCCGAGCGGTGCGACGCCTACCGCGCCAAGCTGGAGGCCGACAAGACCGCCGGGGCGCTGCTGCCCGACGAGGCCGCGGCCCGCACCCGCACGCTGGCGCTGCTGACCGCGTGGAGCCGCAGCCTTGACAACGGTCTGGACGCCGACGAAGCGTTTGACACGGTGCGCGGCGCGTTCAACACCCAAGTGCAGCGCCGCGAGGAAGCGGTCTCCGCCGCCAGCAACGCGCTGGAATTTGCCTTTGACTTTATGGAGCAGGCATTTGAGGACGGGCAGGAGATGGTCGTCTTCGTCAACGAGCTGGCACTCGGCCCCGACTCCGCGCCGTTTCTGGCCGAAAACGACTGCGAGCGGTTTGAGCAGTACAGCGAGAAGCTGCTTCTCCACGGCGGCGAGGATGAGCTGCTGGCGGAATTGCAGCGGGATGATGTGCGGGCCGGGGAGCATTCGGCGGAGTTTTGATGTTCACGATGCCCTGTAGGGGCCGGGCATGCCCGGCCCGCGCGTGAAAGGCAAGCGTTCGTCCGCCGTACAGTTGCGGGCCGCACATGTGCGGCCCCTACAAAGCGGCAGCTTGTTGGCTGTTCGCCCAAAAGCCGCGGACGTGACCGCCGCCGTCAGGTTCCGCGGGCGGATATGGAATCCGCCCCTACGGAGCTGTTGTAGGGGGCGGCGTCCCCGACGCCCCGCAGGCAGTTGCTCGTTAAAAAGTATCACTTCTCATTATATTCTTTACTCTTTTGCGGAATTTTGTTATAATGGCAGTATTCCGTTTATCATCGGACATTTTGAGGGGGTCATTTTATGAAAGCAGTCATCACGGTCATCGGGCGGGACACGGTGGGTGTCGTTGCCAAGGTCAGCGCGGTGTGCGCCGAGCTGAACATCAACATTGAGGACGTTTCCCAGTCCATCATGCAGGATATGTTCTGCATGATCATGCTGGTCGATCTGAGCAAGGCGAACGCCGGGGCCGCCGAGGTCCGGGACCGCTTTGCGGCATTGGGCAAAGAGATGAAGATGCAGGTCACCGTGACCCGGCAGGAAGTCTTTGATGCCATGCACACCATTTAAGGGGGCTGCCACATGAGAATCATCAACAGCCGCGACATTATGGAGACCATTGAGATGCTGACCGCCGAGAACCTCGACGTGCGCACCGTCACAATGGGCATCAGCCTGCTGGACTGCATCGACCCGGATGCGGACAAGGCGTGCGAGAAAATCTACAACAAGATCACCCGTCTGGCGGGCAATTTGGTCTCCGTCGTGGACGGCATCAGCGCCGAATACGGCATCCCCATCGTCAACAAGCGCATCAGCGTCACGCCCATTGCGATGCTGCTGGGCGCCGCGCCCGACGCCGACCCCGTGCAGTACGCCAAAACGCTGGACCGCGCGGCCAAGGCCGTGGGGGTCAACTTTATCGGCGGCTTCGGTGCGCTGGTACACAAGGGCTTTTCCGCGGGCGATAAGCGGCTGATCGCCGCCATCCCCCGCGCACTGGCCGAGACCGATATTGTCTGCTCCAGCGTCAATATCGGCTCGACGAAATCGGGCATCAACATGGACGCCGTCAAGCTGATGGGCGAGGTCGTGCGCGAGACCGCCGAGCTGACGAAGGACAACATGTGCATGGGCGACGCAAAGCTCGTCGTGTTCTGCAACGCGCCCGAGGACAACCCGTTCATGGCGGGCGCGTTCCACGGCGCGGGCGAGCCGGACTGTGAGATCCACGTCGGCGTCTCCGGCCCCGGTGCGGTGCGCGCCGCGCTGGCCAAGCTGCCGAAGGACGCCCCGATGGACGAGGTGGCCGAGCTGGTCAAGCGCACGGCATTCAAGATCACCCGCCTGGGCCAGCTGGTAGCGAACCTCGCCAGTGAGCGCCTCGGCGTGCCCGCGGGCATCATTGACCTGTCGCTGGCCCCGACGCCCGCGATTGGCGACAGTGTTGCGAACATTCTGGAGGAGATGGGCCTTGAGAGCTGCGGCTGCTGCGGCACGACGGCCTGCCTGGCCCTGCTGAACGACGCGGTCAAGAAGGGCGGCGTCATGGCGTCCAACCACGTCGGCGGCCTGTCCGGCGCGTTCATCCCCGTGTCGGAGGATGACGGCATGATCAACGCCGCCAACTGCGGCAGCCTGACGCTGGAAAAGCTCGAGGCCATGACTGCGGTCTGCTCCGTCGGCATCGACATGGTCGTCATCCCGGGCGACACGAGCGCCGAGGTCATCAGCGGTCTGATTGCGGACGAGGCCGCCATCGGCATGGTGAACAGCAAGACCACCGCCGTGCGCGTCATCCCCGCCATCGGCCACAAGGCCGGCGACGTGCTGGACTTCGGCGGCCTGCTGGGCCACGCGCCCATCATGCCCATCAGCCAGTACAGCCCCGCCGTCATGATCCACCGCGGCGGCCGCATCCCCGCCCCGATGCAGGCATTGAAGAACTGATTGCAATACACACCGTCCCTGCCGGATTTGGCATGGGCGGTTTTTTTGTGGTATAATCAGGATGATAAATCGGAATTTGAGACGGTAAGCGAATGGGATACCACGATACAAGATACCATGGAGGAATAGGATCATGTCGAAAGATGAGTATTTGATAACCGATACGCCCCTCAAAGCGTTGACGGTTT
>ENA-UOJQ01002545-UOJQ01002545.1-human-gut-metagenome-genome-assembly--contig:-P63-NODE-2545-length-11080-cov-8.122540_pt1 | contig 11080 bp, 4 predicted proteins | sample MGYA00242352_ERZ723899 | MGnify/ENA metagenome assembly ERZ723899 | reverse complement strand
TTTTCTTTAATTCTATTAATTTCATTGGTACGAATGCCCGGTTTCAGTTCTCCATTAATAATGTAATGGAATCCGTCCTGAGAAACTATTACAGCTCCGGCACGCGCACCTTGCTCATATTCGCCTAATGTAGTCCATTTATTCGTCTGTGGATGATAGAGCAGCAGATTTCTGTTAAACCGATACCACTCTACAGGATGTGACAAATATTCTTTTCCCGCATAAATACCTTGGAGAGCCTTTAAGAATATATCCTTATCAACTCCTCCGGCACACAATATCATCCCCTCGCCAAAAGAGGTTCCCATTCCACCACCTAAAGAGATCTCATTACCTTCTGCATCACACGGAGTGGCAACCGATGACCATTCTTTCGTTTCCGGAGAATACATATATCCATCTACCGACAAAGAAGCCTGATGCCCTTCAACAGCCGGGGCAAATCCCCCCCACACATAAAGTTTTCCATCTTGTGCCACGCAAACAGGTTGTACTCTGGGTTCACCCGGAATATCTGTTTCTTTTTTCCATCCTCCAGACAAATCCAACAGATCAAGCATGTACATGGCCGAGGACGGAATGCCATTTACATTTCCCCCGACAATATATAGTGAATGTCCTACTAATGCACCTGCCATATTATCTATAGTTGCAGGTAAGGATGGTAACGTATCCTTTTTCAAAACGTCTTTTTGCAAAGATAAAAGAAAAACATCAGACAGGCTATGGGTTGCTGTAGCTCCTCCAACACAAATTAACCCTTTTTCAGTAGAAATAGTGACTCCATAAGCTGCTGCCTGAGGCAGTTGGCCTATTTTTTTCCACTCAAAAGCCGTATCATTTGACAAAGAGGTTATATATACATCTGGGTAAAAGACTTTTTTCCCGCCATCGGCCGCCGGTGTATCGGGAAAATTACAACCTCCGGCTATTAATAAATTTCCATCAATCACTCCCGCATATAATGCAGAAACTCCCTTAAGAAAACCAGCATCCTCCGTAGGAAATCCCTGCATTTTCTCAAGAGATATTTCATAAACATCCGGCCGGCTGCTACAAGCAGTCACTACCATCATGCCTATTATCGCATAAATGCCATATATTATTTTCCTGATCATGTTTTCATGGTGAAGTTTACAAATTCTTTACAAGCAGTGTTGCGCAGCTATCTTTTAGGACAAACGCTACGCAACACCAGCACTGATTTTACAATTAATCTACAGTAATTTCATCTACAAACAGAAAAGCAGGATTTCCTTTACCTCCATGCCAAGAAGGAATATTGTATTCCGGCTTTGCCAATACTTTCAGATAACGTGCTTTCACAGGTTCAAAGCTCAATACATGTTCATATAATTGGTTTGGATTATCCAAAGTCATTGCAGGATATTCTTCTGAAGCTACTTGCTTGAAATTCTCACCGTCTTCTGAAACAGCGACACTGATGGAACGCGCGTCAAATATCCAGTCACCCTTCTCCACATTTGTAGTAAGTGTCACTTTGCTGAAATCAGCCGGCTGCCCGAAATCAATCACGGCTTCCATATCATTCTTATAAAAAGCAATCCAACGTCCTGTCTTATAATTTCTATTTCCTTTCAAACCATCCACCAAGGTAGAGATACCGGCAAATTCATATTGCTTGTTCACAGGTTGTAGAGCTGTTATTTTCTTTGAAGTCGATTTGCTGAACGCAATGTCTTCTTTCACAATACGACTATTGCCTGTAGGACGGACAGCCATAGCCTTAAACGTACAATTTGTATTGATCTTCACCGGTTCTGTATAAAGCTGTGAAGCGGTAGTGGGATCTGTGCCATCCAATGTATAATATACCGGACAGTTGTCTACAGTAGACAAAGTAACATCCACCGTACCAGTTTCCGCATTAGGCTCAAACCGGGCAGTCACATCAAACACGTGCTTGGCATAATTATACTGATATACATCATATATCTTCACCATACGTACCAAACGCTGCAAGAAATCCTGATAATCCTTATGTTCAGGATTTGTCCATTGAATATCTGCCAAAGCGGCCATACGTGGTAATTCCATATATTCCACCTGACTAAATGTAGGAATATACTCAGTCCACAAATTAGCCTGTACACCTTTAATATATTTCTGTTCCTCCGGTGTCAGTGATGCCGGCATAGGTTCATAACTATACACACGTTCTAAAGGTAAGTAACCGCCAATGGCTTCCGGTTCCTGTTCCACATCCTTGCTCTGATAATAGTCAAAATACAAATAAGTATTCGGTGACATAATAACATCATGCTTCTGCTTGGCAGCCTCAATACCGCCACCTTCACCACGCCATGACATGACAGTAGCATTAGGAGCCAACCCACCTTCCAGAATTTCATCCCAGCCAATAATCTGACGTCCGTGGTCATTCAAGTATTTTTCCGCATGATTGATAATGAAGCTCTGTAATTTTTCCTCTGCCGTGTGGTTCTTGTCAGCCTTAATACCTAAAGCTTTGATACGATCCTGGCACTTTGGACATTTTGTCCAACGCACTTTAGGACATTCATCACCACCCACATGAATATATTCTGACGGGAAAATCTGAATAATTTCTCCCAATACATCATCTATGAATTTCAAGGTTTCATCATTTCCTGCACAAAGCACATCTTCCGATACTCCCCAGATTTTCCATACTTCGTACGGACCACCTGTACAGCCTAAGTTAGGATATGCAGTCAATGCCGCTTGCATGTGCCCCGGCAAATCTATTTCAGGAATAACCGTGATATGACGTTCGGCAGCATAAGCTACAATTTCTTTTGCTTCTTCCTGTGTGAAGAAGCCACCATAAGGCTTTCCATCATATTTTCCCGAGTTATGACCGATAACGGTTTCCGTTCTCTTAGAACCCACTTCCGTCAATTCAGGAAGACCTTTGATTTCAATTCTCCAACCTTGATCATCTGTAAGATGCCAATGAAAACGATTCATATTATGTAAAGCCAACATATCTATAAAACGCTTTACCGAATCAACCGGGAAGAAATGACGGGAAACATCCAAATGAGCACCACGGTAAGAGAAACGAGGATAGTCATTGATTTCAACCGCCGGTAAAGCGATATCCACTCCTTGTGCTACCGGAATAGATTTACGCAACGTCTGGATGCCATAAAATATTCCGGCTTCCGTAGGTCCTGAAATAACCACTTGGTCGCTGGTTACCTTTAACTGGTATCCTTCAGGATTTTCAGCATTTCCACCTAATTGCAGGATTATTCCTTTGCCGTCTGTGCCGGCTTGTACAGCCAATGACTTTCCGGTAAGATCTTTGATATAACTTGCCAAAAATTCAGCGTTCTTTTGCATTTTTTCATTGCCTTCCGGATACATTATCTTGGTTCCATTTGACAAAATAAACGGAGCAGCCTGATCCATTACCGAAATTTCCTGCGGTAACGGAATTATCTGATAATTTGCTTCTTTCACTTCTGTGTTACAGGATAAAAGCATAAAACCTGCCATTGTCAGCCCTGCAAGGCCCATTAAAGTTTTCATAATAGATATTAATTGATTAGTTAGTATCACTTAATTGCTTAATAGTTATATCAACCTTTTCATTCTTCTTCAGTTTATCTGAAGTAATAATCACTTTCTTTGTCTGTCCCGGCAACAAGTCAAAGAAGTTGTCAGTAAATCTCGCACCTTGAACAGGAATCTCTATGAACACATCCCTGGCCAGCTGTCTGGCAGACAGAGTCACTTCATATTTTCCATCCATCGGCTTCACTTTATAGCGGATCTCGGTCTTCGGTAGCTCCTGATCTTTTGCGTGGTTAAAGTAATAAATTTCTTCGGATAAAACCTCACCTTTCTTATTTTTTAATGTCATTAGAAGAAAAGTATTTTGAGGACTTGTTGTTATACCCGCATAAGGTTCCTTATAATATAAGGTGGAAGCATTGGCCGGAACCTCGCCCTTGATACTCTTTTTAGTCAGAACTTTTCCATTAAAATCCATCACACGCAACAATAAAGTCACCTCTTTATCCGCTTCCAGCTTGTCCGACATAACATAAATATTCAAATCCTCCCCTTCCTTGACAGCATCTACCAATACCGGAGCAAAAGCTCTTTTTGCCTGATAATGCAACGCTTTCCAATTGCCATAATAATCAATGCTCGACCAGGAAACGACCGGCCAGCTGTCATTCAGCTGCCAATATAAAGTCCCCATACAATAGGGACGGTTACGACGATGGGCTTCCAAACCCTGGCGCACTCCTACCCCCTGCAAAACCAAACCCATATAAACCAACTGATCGAAATCTTCAGGTACTTTATAATACAGTCCCATAGTCTTCTTGATGAGGAAATTACCGATAGTGGCTTTTTGATGAGCATTCATCACCTCCGATTCCAATGCATAATCTTCCGGTGAGGCAAAAGTAGCAATCGTCTTCATTTCAGGAAATGCCTGAAAACCAAACTCACTCATAAAACGCGGAATTTCCGTATCCAGACTTTCAAACGGTTTCTGACCATACCAGATACCCCAATTATGGCTGTCGGCAATCTTCCAGCTTTCGGGACGTCCCCAATTGGCCTCGTACGGAGAACCATGCATATAGAAACGGTCCGGATCAAGTTCAGCTACTTTACGAGGCAACAACTCACGGAAAAGTTTGTCATAACCCTGCTTCATTCCTTCCATAATACCGGGATCAGTGTATTTCTTATCCCATCCCCAGTAACGCATACCTTCATAAATTTCATTATTTCCACACCACATAGCCAGACTGGCATGGTTCCGTAAACGCTTGATATTATATTCCGCCTCGGCCTCTACCCGTTTCATAAAAGCAGGATCGGACGGATAAGTAGTGCAGGCAAAAATAAAATCCTGCCAAACTAAAATTCCATTCTCATCCGCCGCCTGGTAAAAAGCATCATCCTCATAAATCCCTCCACCCCATACACGAATCATATTCATATTGGCATCTTTCACATCCTTGAACAACTGGCGGTAACGTTCTTCAGTAATGTTAGGCAGCAAAGCATCATCCGGAATAAAATTCGCGCCTTTGGCAAACATCGGTTCACCATTGACTACAAAATAGAAGGATTCTCCCTGATCGTCTTTTTCTTTCACCACCTTTATTGTACGGAGTCCGATACGCTCTTTTTGAGAAGCTATCACTTTACCATCCACCTTTATTACGGCTTCAAAGTCATACAATGCAGGTTCCCCCCAACCATTAGGCATCCATAAATGAGGCTGCCGTATCTCTATGGGAAGAAGAATATGGTTTGTTCCTGGCTGCAATGTCACCTCTTTCTGTTCGGTTACCTTTTCACCCTCCTTATAAGAATAAGCAACGGTTACTTCCGCTTTCTGAGGAGTTGCAGAAACACTGTTTACAGTCAGGAGGTTTTCAACTTTCGCCAGATCTTTTGTTACCGAAGCCTGACGTACATAGTAATCATCAATGCGTGCCACATCATAAAAAGTCAGTGTCACAGGCCGCCAGATACCACTGGTTACCAAGCGGATTCCCCAATCCCAGCCATAACTGTAAGGCGCTTTACGGCTATAGATACTGACCCGCTTATCACTATGGTCATTATCAGCAGGATAATCAAAGCCATTGGTTTCCCATTGGGGCAACGTTTGCTTGACAGGTGAATGAAACAGAATCTGCAAATGGTTTTCTCCCTTCCGCAACACCTCTTTTACCGGAAGAGTATAGCCGACAAACATATTGTCCGTACGTTCCAACAAAGAGCCGTTCAGGTAAATATCTGCATACGTATCCAATCCTTCCAAAATCAACAAGGCAGCATCCCGCGAGAGTTGCTCATCTGTCACATTAAAAGTAGTTTTATAGACCCAGTCCTCATTCTCCACCCACTGCACTTTTTGCTCATTCATCCCATAAAATGGATTGGGCAGTTTATTATGAGAAATCAAATCCTGATGTACCGTTCCGGGCACCGTAGCCGGCAACCATTCATTCCGGCCGACCTGGGCGAACTCCCATCCCTTATCAAGACTCAGACTCTCTGACTTCTTATACTCCTTTGCACTGAGCATCATCGGAAAGCATCCTAACATCATCAAAACTTTTAATGTTTTCTTCATCTTACCTATCTTTATTAATTTATATACTATTCAGCCCGGAATGTGGAAGCAGGCAAACCGGCGCCATTTACCAGATTGGCACGGGTAAATGGCTGCCATCCGTAACGAACCGTTTCCGGCTCTTTCACCTTATCACTCCATACTTTTATTTTACCGTTTTCAACAACAGCCTGTGCCGGATAAAATAATCCATCATCACCTGCCACTTCGAATGTACGAACCGGTTTCCCATCCGAAGTGGACAACTTCTCCGCATAATCAAAAGAAATATAAGCCGCACCTCCACTAAATACGACTGATTTATAAAGCGGTCCCGAAGGAATGACATTTTTATATCCGTATGTTTTATTCAAAGCCCATGCAGCCAACCGTTCACCGACTTCTCTTTTCTGTTTGGGGTGTACGTCCAATGAGTCTCCCCTATCTGAACTGACAGCCATACCGGTATGAGGAATCTCCGCCATCAAACGACGCTGGCTATCACGGAACCAAGTCCATGACGGACGGTCTATACTGGACAATTGGACAAAATAGAATGGAAGTTCCGCATCCCCCCAATTCTTGCGCCAACTTTCCACCAACAATCCGAACAACTTTTCATGAGCCTCCCGATTATGGGCATTAGACTCACCCTGATACCAAATAAAGCCTTTGACCGGAAACTGTTCCAAAGGACGGATACCCGATTCATACAAATAACAAGGCTCATAAGGATGGCGTTGCAATTTATTGAAAGACTTCTTTACATTCAAGGCAGCACGCCCACGCACCCAGTCTTGGATAAAATCATTCTGCATCCAATTACGTAAAATAGCCGGAAAACGATATTCCAATGTACTACGGTCTATCCATGCTTCAGTAGGAGATCCGCCAATGGCATTGCAAATCAGTCCTACAGGGACTTGCAAACTATCCTGCAATTTCTTTCCGAAATAGTAAGCCACCGCCGAAAAATTACCGGCTGTTTCAGGCGAACAAACTGTCCACCGTGTATCCTTATAATATTGCAGATGATTCAATGAATCGAGTACCGAAGCATCCCACTCCACCGCATCCGTACGCCAACGGGCTTTCATATCATAAAAACGGATATTGCTATTTGCAGCTTGAGGAACATCTTGTGCGGCAGTCGCACTCCAATTCAGATAAAACTCCATATTCGATTGTCCGGAACAGAGCCACACTTCTCCCGCCAACACATTTTCATAGACCAGTTTCCGTTTTTCTGTAGAAACAGTCAGTGTATATGGACCGCCCGCCTTCAATGGCCGGACATCCACCGCCCACTTTCCATCTGCTCCCGTCACAGCCTGAAGTTTCTGCCTGTCTATGGAAACAGTCACTTTCTCACCGGCATCCGCTTTTCCCTGAATAGTCAGCAGACGTCCATGCTGCAATACCATATTGTCCGTATAAATTTCCGGCATTTGCAAACCGCCAAAATCACCGGTTATGCCTTCATACACCGTTTTTGCCAAGACAGCCGCACCTTCCTTATCGGGATGGACAGCATCGGGCAACATAAAAGGATATGGATATAAAGGTGCATGAAAATCTATCAACTGTACTTGTGCGTATTTCGCTATCGTTTCTATAGCCAGCTGAATCTCATCATGCCAGTCGCGTGTGCCGGACTCAAACCGCGGATGGCGGTCGGCAATCGGAGTCAGACGGGCAATCAAAATACGACATTCAGGATTCGCCACTCTGAACGAATCAATCAGTGCACGATAATCCGCTATAAAAAAATCACGGTAATTGGGCCAATCACGCGGATCTGTATCATTCACTCCTAAATGAATAACCACTACATCACCAGCAAAAGCCAATGCATCCTTAAACTCTTTCTGTTGCATAAAAGGCCGGTGTCCCTTGTTCAGCAACGTAGCTCCCGGCTTTCCAAAACGCTCCACCGTATACCCTTCACCCAGCATTTGCTGTAACCGGGCAGGATAGGACTCCTTATCAGGATCGGATACACCTATGCCATAGGTAATGCTATTACCTACACAAGCAACCTTCACCCGCTTCCGTGCAAATGAAACGGTACAAAGAAACAAACATAAAATCAGTATTAATGTCTTCTTCATTTCTGGTCAACATAAGGTTTTACAATATCACGCCACAGCAAGTATCCCTTTCCTAATAAATGTAATCCGTCATTAGTATATACTGGATTCATCTTGCCTGTCTCTTTCTCCACAAAATGACTATACAAATCAATATAGGCAGCTCCTTCCTTTACCGCCAATGGTTCCAACAAATCATTAATTTGTTTTACCATCTGCCAGCGTGATGTATGCCCGTTAAACATACCGTAACAATCATTCACCGGCAATACACTTTGCAAATATAATTTTGTTTTTGGAGATTCTTGCTTTATTTTCCGAACAATCATACTTATTTCTGAAATAATTTTATCCGCAGACGTTCCCCGAGAAACATCATTGATACCGATCAATAAAAAAATCTTTGCCGGTTTTCCCTTTACAATCGGATCCAAACGGTCATATACCCCCATACAGATATCTCCACTGATACCCCTGTTCTTCACATTCTTATTTTGGAACAACTCAGCCCACTCGCAACCGTTGGTAATACTGTTCCCTAAAAAAATAATATCTTTTGAAGTAACCGGAAGTTCTTCAAACAAAGTCGCTCTCTGCTCATAAAAAGTAGAATACTTGCGTTCCTGAGCAAACTGGGGTAACGCTAATAATAATCCCAATAACAATAAGACAATACGTTTCATTTTATTTTTGTTTATCTGGTGAATAAATCAATCCTTCTACCGCCCTTTCTCCGTCAGGAGTCACAAAGACAGTGGTAAACATCCATTTCACAAGACGCGTCTCAGCCATCTTAAACTTACCGATAGGTAACTTTAAGAAAACTTTGTTCCAACCTTTATTTAAATGCACCGCCAATGGAGATCTTCCTACGCAATTCTCATTTCCCAAAGGTACTTCATAACTTTTCACCTTATGCGTAGCAGTCCATACAGGAGGTAATATTTCGCAACCATTAATCCAGATGCGGCTTCCCTTATAATCCCATTTGCCAGGCAATGGCGCCAGATCCATTTCCGAACGACTGTAATTCTGGAATTCCACCCACAGTCCCACCTCCTGATCCTTGGGCGAATACACCCAAGTATATGCATAAGCCGTGTGGTTTTCCTTAGGATCAGCATAAAAAGCAGGAACCATATCCCCCCAGACATGACGCAAATAAATACCTGCCCCCATTGCCTGACGTACACCATACGTATTCCCGTTATAATGATAGATATCCTTTAATTCCTGTTCAGGCGGGAACACCTTATCCATATCGCCCCCATTAGGAAAAGCATCCGTAATATTCCATTTTACATTAGTCTGTTTTACATAGGCGAAAGGATATCCTTTAAACGTATGCTCCTTATGCCACAACATACGCTTTTCAAAATCAGCGAATTCTTTAAATGCTTCCGTGTCTTCGGGGGGAAGTATCGTACCCAGTCCGTCAAAATATTCCGTACCTCCCCCTCTCCAGGCACGCTCGGCAATAGCAAGCATATTGGGATACAAGCCATTTTCAATAACCAGATTCCACTCATTGTCAATCAAACGATCGTGCCACAAAGCCAATATAGTTCCCGCAATGTCCTCACTGCCTTCTGCCTGATCATAAATACGGCTGTTATACAAAGCTACAATATCACCGAAAACATCAAAATGATTCAGATAATGAAATTTGGAATCGATAGCAGGAATACCCGGTTGCGCCTTTCCACGGTAACTCCACAAATGTGTCATGTCTATTTCCCCCGGTTTATAGTGCCAGCCCGGATTCCAGGATATTACTTTTTTCCCTTTTGAGCGTACATACGCCACTATTTCGGGTACAAAATGCGGATTGGTAAACTCCACCTCATCTGTACCTATATGTAAATAAGGCACATCAAATGTCTCACACACCTCATCCAGTAACAGTTTCAATATTTTCATCCCTTCCGGACTTTGCATATCATGGCGGAAAGCACGCACAAAGGCAGCACTATGCCCTGGCATATCTATCTCAGGAATCAACAACACCTGATGTTTCTTACAAAAATCCACCAAATCGCGTGCCTCTTCCAGCGTATAATATTTACCCGGCATACGGATAGTATTCACACTATCATTCAGCATAGGAAAAATTTTACTTTCCAATCTCCATGCCTGGTTTTCAGTAAGATGCCAATGAAATACATTAATCTTAAACCGGGATAAAATCTCGATCTCTCTTTTCAATTCTTCCATTGAAATATAACTGCGTCCCACATCCTGCATAAATCCGCGTATCCTGAATGCCGGCCAGTCTACAATCTCACATCCGGCAACAGAGCTTCTTTTCCCTTTTTTCTGCTCCAATTGCCGAAGTGTCTGCATAGCCCAATACACACCCTGTTCTGTTACAGCCTCTATCTTTATTCGCTTGTTTGAAACAGAAAGACGATAGGCTTCATCCCGGTTTAACCTAGCTTCATCAATAGACGGAACCAGTTCCACTTCAATCACCGATGATGAGTGTTCAACAATCTCACCACCCGCATTCATGATAAAAACTTCCCACTCCGGCCTCAATACCGGAGTAGAAAGTTTCACCTTTCCCATAGTAAAGTTCTTCCCCGTATCCTTACACAACTGAGGTTTAGGAAGTAATGAGATACTGGTTTGTGCTATGGTTATAGCACAAACCAGTATCATACCAATAAAACTAGAAAACCAGCGTTTCATTATTTATTTGGTCTTTACAATATCTTTCAATTTTATCGCTTGGAAAGTCATGTGGGCCACACTGCTTTCATATAAAATCCCTACTGTTTCCTTGTCAATCATAGTTAAGCAGCTATATCCCCAACCCCAACCGGCATCCAACAACAATTGATTCTCGGGCAACCAAGTCACCCCACCATCCAGACTTGCTTTGATGGTA
>ENA-UOJQ01002541-UOJQ01002541.1-human-gut-metagenome-genome-assembly--contig:-P63-NODE-2541-length-11093-cov-10.333666_pt1 | contig 11093 bp, 7 predicted proteins | sample MGYA00242352_ERZ723899 | MGnify/ENA metagenome assembly ERZ723899 | reverse complement strand
ACACTTCCGCCGATGAAACCATCAGAAAACTGCAGGAATTAGGATATAAATAACAATAAAGCAACAGGTTAAAAACAAAATGTTAAACAATATAAAAAACGAACTTCTGACGCAAACCGACAGCCTTTTGGAATATCTCGACAGCTTGAACCTTGAGCCGAGCACGCCCTTTACCGAAGCGGAAGTCCAAAGCATCATTGCCGCCGAAACCGCGCAAACGCAGGCAAACTACGACCGCGCCGTATCGCAGTTTCAGGAAAGCAACGCCGACTCCCGCTCGCCGCAGACGCGCCGCTTTGTCGTGTATTGGGGCTATCCCGGCGCCGGCAAATCGTTTATGGCGCAAAAGCTTATCGACCGTTTCGGCCGCGAAGAAGACTGCCTGCCGTTCAACATTATCGACAAAGACCAGCACCGCGACCTGTTTCCGAATTTGTTCAACCACCTCAAAAACGGACACCTCGACGAATGCGAAAAATTTGCCGGCATCACAATTGACTATGTGCGCCGGATTTTAGACCTCTCATTGCTTCGGGGCGAACGCTCCATCTTGTCCATCGGCTCCATGGGTGCCGGCAGCGAATTCAAGGACAACGCCGCCAAGGCTATTGCCAGCGGCTATAAACCCTGCGCCGTTTATATGTCTGTCAATCCCGACATTGCTTACCTGAGCAGCGTCTACCGCAGTGCCGACCTTTATGATAAGATTATTTTTCAGAACAAGGAGCTTTATCCGCGGCTGGTATCGGACGAATACTTTTCCCGCGTCGTTAAAATGCTGCCCGACATGATTGGCAGGATTGACGCTTTCCAACGGCAAAACAGCCGCGACGTCGACCTGATGGTCATCAACCGCGCCAATGAAGTGCTGTATGATTCCCGCCGCCCGCACGAACTGGATGTCCGCACCGCGATTGAACGCGAAGAAACCCGTCCGCTGACCGATTTTGAACTGATTTCCGTCAACAAACAACTGACCCGCATCCGCCAAAGCATCCAATACCGCTGCGACAACCGGATTTACGCACCTTACAAAAACGAAATCGAAATGGCTTCAACCGCCGTTTCCCGCATCGCGGAACTCATAAAACGGCAGCCGGAAAATGAAAACAGACGCGAATTCGCCAACACCGGAAACAGTGCCAATGGCAATAATGCCGGTAACAATATCGCAATCAACGCCAACACCGGCAGCAATATCGCAATCAACGGCGCTGCAGCCCGCCGCCCCGCCAACGACGATGCTTTTCTGTTGCCTGCCGCCCGCTCCCGCCGCACGAGATAAAAACAAAAACACCGCCACTGCACCGCGGCTCGCACAGTACCAAACGGGCGCCGGATTTCACCCCGGCGCCCGTTCTTTTCGCGTTGCAACGTTTTATCGCATTACGATACTTCGCCCGTTACCGGGTCAACCGTTTCGCTGCTGCCCTCGTCGTCGCCGATAAGCTCTGATGTCAGATGTCCCGCATCGGCACGGATTTTGCGTTCGATTTCATCTGCCAGCGCCGGGTTCTCCCGCAGCACCTGCTTGGCATTTTCCCTGCCCTGTCCGAGCTTTTCGCCGTTATACGAGAACCACGCGCCGGCTTTTTCGACAATGCCGGCCTTGACGCCGAGGTCAATCAGTTCGCCGACCTTGGAAATCCCCTCACCGTACATAATGTCAAAATCTACGGTCTTAAACGGCGGAGCCACCTTGTTCTTGACAATTTTGACCCGCGTCTGGCTGCCGATAACGTCATCCTTGTCCTTAATCGCGCCGACACGCCGGATATCCATACGGATAGACGCATAAAACTTCAGCGCGTTGCCGCCTGTCGTCGTTTCCGGATTGCCGAACATAACCCCGATTTTCATACGGATTTGGTTAATAAAGATAATCAGCGTATTGGAACGCGACACCGTCGCCGTCAGCTTGCGAAGTGCCTGACTCATCAGCCGCGCCTGCAGCCCCATATGCGAGTCGCCCATTTCGCCCTCAAGCTCTGCCTTCGGCACCAGCGCCGCCACCGAGTCGACAACCAGCACGTCAATCGCGCCCGAACGCACCAGCGTATCGGCAATTTCCAGCGCCTGTTCGCCCGCATCCGGCTGCGATATCAGAAGATTATTGATATCCACGCCGATTTTTTTGGCATAAGACGGATCCAGCGCATGCTCTGCGTCGATAAACGCGCACGTGCCGCCCTTTTTCTGCGCCTGCGCGATAACGCTCAGCGCCAGCGTCGTCTTACCGGAGCTTTCCGGCCCGTAAATCTCGACGATTCTCCCTTTCGGCAGCCCGCCGATGCCGAGCGCGATGTCTATGCCGAGCGAACCGGTCGAAATCGCCTCAATATCAATCTTGGTGTCCTGTCCCAGCCGCATGATGGAGCCTTTGCCGAAAGCTCTCTCAATCTGGCTCAGCGCCGCGTCTAACGCCTTGTCTTTTTCCATCTTGTACCTCATAAATTATTCTGCGTTCAATCAGCAGGCCACCTTGCGTTTAATTTCTGCAACCAGTCTTGCATTCAAGTCCCGCAAACAGCCTTGCATTTAATTTCTGCCGCTATTATGTTCTGCTTTTGTTCGATTTGCAAGCATTTTTTTGCCCTTAACGCAATTATTTTAAAATATCATGCAAAAACAAACTGATAAAACACAATTTTCCGTCATTGCCGCTATCATAGCGTACCAGCCGCCCGCTGCGCAAGCCAAATTTCGCACTTGTTTACAAAAGTTTCACATTTCCCATACGGATTTTATGAAAAAAAAGGTTTACAAAACGCATTTAATTCTGTAAAAGCGAGGATAGTTAGTTTCTAAAAACATACTACTGTAACGAACTAGATGAGGTAATTAAACTATGACAGCTGAACCGCTTATGGCTGGCAAAAAGGGCCTGATTATGGGCCTCGCCAATGACAAATCCATTGCCTGGGGCATTGCTCAGGCGCTTGATGCGCAGGGTGCGCAAATCGCCATTTCCTATCAGAACGAAGCTCTGGAAAAAAGGGTCGTCCCGCTGGCGGAAAAACTTTCTTTCGCGCCGACGCTGATTAAATGCGACGTAACCGATTCCGCTTCGGTCGAAGCCTGCTTTAAGGAACTGGGCGAAAAATGGGGCAAGATTGACTTTGTGGTTCATGCGATTGCCTTTTCGGACAAGGACCAGCTTAAAGGCCGCACCATTGACACGACGCTGGAAAACTTCACCAACACGATGCACATTTCCTGCTACTCGTTTTTGGAAGCCTGCCGCTGCGCTTCTCCGTATATGAACGAAAACGGCGCCATCGTTACCCTGACCTATCTCGGGTCCGAACGTGTTCTGCCGAACTACAATATTATGGGCGTTGCCAAAGCTGCGCTGGAAGCTTCGGTACGTTATGCCGCGGTTGATATGGGACAGCAGAAAGTCCGCGTCAATGCGATTTCCGCCGGCCCGATTAAAACGCTGGCCGCTTCCGGCATCGGCGATTTCCGCAAGATTTTGCGCTGGAACGAACTGAACGCGCCGCTGCAGGCAAACGTTACGCAGGAACAGGTCGGCCGTGCCGCTCTGGCTCTGTTGTCGCCGCTCGGCGAAGCCATTACCGGCGAAGTCCTGCACGTTGATAACGGCTACAACACGATTGCAATGGTTAATATTCACAATACGCATGAATCTGCAGAAGTTCTGGCTGATTTCTAAGCGTTGAAATTTTGACCGGTTCTCCGGAATGCTCAAAAGCTCCGGATATGCAACCGCAAAACAAAAAAGCTCCCGGCAACGGGAGCTTCTTTTTCAGGCGCGTCTGCCTTCCTCCCAAAATCCTCATTTACAAAAAATGCATTAAACCTCTTGATTTTACACTGAAAACAGGCTATACTTTTTTCATCAGATACATCATCATACAGAAATGAAAGAACGGCAAGGCAATGAAGTGGAAATATTGGCTTTTAGGCGGATTTTTGGGAATGTCGACGGCATCTCAGGCACACGAACAATACGAAGAGGACAGCGACTCCGCCCGTACCCCGAAACAGGAAACGCTCGCCAAAATCCCCGGGCACAGCCGCCCCGCATATAACGCTGCCGAATATAATACGGACAGTCTCGCCCCCAAACGCGCCGCATCACCTGCCGATACGGTTCAAACCGGAACCGTATCGCCCCATGCCGCTGACACATCAGCAATCCGCTTCTCTGCCGACACGGCAGCAATCCGTCTCTCCGACAATACATCTGCTACCCGTTTCTCTGCCGATACGCTCGCGGCAAACGCCTTCCCCGCAGACTCTCTCGCCGCCGATACGCTGCTGTCTCCGCACGACAGGTTTGTGGCCGCCGAAGAAGATATGCTCCTGCTGATAGCCCATTGCGAAGGTGTCCGCACCAGAGCCTATTGGGATCCGAACGGCAAAAAATGGACCATCGGCATTGGCAATACCGTACGCCCCGACGGCAGCCCGGTTCGGAGTTTTGACCGTATCCGCAGCCAGGAAGAACTGATGGATTATTTCAAAACCCATGTTGAAAAAATTATCCTTCCCGTTATGGAACAATACCTGCCGCTCAAAGATATGAACCGCGGCGAAATAGCCGCTTTCGGCAGCCTCGTCTACAACTGCGGCCCCGGCGTGCTGCGCGGCAGAAACAAAATGCCGACGGAACTCTCCGCTGCCTTTGCCCGCTATAAAAAAGACGGCCGGGAAGAAGATAAAAACATTGTAAAAAAACTGATTAATGCCAAAATCTATGCCAAAGGGCGCGCCCTCCCCCAGCTGCGTTACCGGCGCGACCTTGAAACCCGGATTTTATTCGGCGACATCGTTCTCGACCAGGCTAAGGCAGACAGCCTAAACAACGCTTTGGACCTCTCGGCCGTTTCTATCGGCGGCATATACACCATCGGACATAAAAACGGCGGCCTGCCCAAAGATTCGACAGAACTCGTTAACCGCATAGCCAACACTCCCGGACAAAACCTGCAAGACACGCTCCGCCAGGCTTTTACCCCCAATGTCCCCAAAGTGATAATAAGAAAAAAGGCCTCCCGCTCCGGCCGCTGAAGAATATCCCCGTCACGGCAGTTCCCGCCGCCTCGGGCAAACAACCTGCACCTCCGGCAAACCGCCCGCCGCTTCCGGCAAAACACTCGCAGCCCCGGCAAACTTTCCGACGCTTCCGACAAAACATTCGCAGCCCCGGCAAACCGCCCGCCGCTTCCGACAAAACACTCGCCTTTCACGTCTGTTTTATGCTTTCCTCCTATTCAGAAACTTTTTCCGGTCCCGTTTTACGCGTTTTTTCAAATTTTTCATGACCTGTTTTCAAGGCGTTATTTCGCATTTACAGAGTTATCCACAGGCTTATCCACACCCGCCCGAACCGTTGCAACCCGTTAGTTTACATACATTCTTGCAGGTATCTGTATTATCATACCGCAGATAGCGCTTGCCAGATGCAATAATTTCTGCTATACCAAAGACATAAAACAAGATGAGCTTTTCTGCTCCGGCTGTTTTGTCTTTTCCCTGATTACAATAACGGCGGCCGGTGCAGACATCATCGCCAAGACGGAAATCGGAAGGGCAAATCTTTCTCCCACTCTCATCTCAACCGCCCTTCCGATTATCTGCATTTTTCCCTTACCACCGTACATACGCCGTCCAGCCGTTCAGCCGTTCAGCCTCCCAGCCATTCCATTACTGACACCCGCCGCCCGCACTCACTTCAGCAGCTTGCGAACCGCATCGGCAAAACATTTGCCGTTGCCCTTGGCAAAATCCGCCGCCGTCTTGCCGTCTTGCGTCTGCACGGAAGCATTTGCCCCTGCCGCCAGCAACAGGCGCACTTTGCCGATATCGCCGCCTTCCGCCGCATACATCAGCGCCGTTTTGCCGGTATTGTCCGCCGCCTGCACGTTCGCGCCCTTTTCAATCAACTGTTCCAAAATCCCCGTATCGGCCGTCGGATTTGCCGCCGCATACATCAGCGCCGTCCGCCCGTTGTCGTCATTCTGGTCAATTCTTTTGACCGCCGCCAGCAATTCTTCAATCGCTTTGGCATCAACCCGCGCTTCATGGTTGCCCACGGCATACATCAGTACCGTTTTGCCGGTATCGTCCGTCGCGTCGGCATTGGCATTGCGCGCCAGCAGCATATGCGGTTTGATAAGCTGGCTGTTTTTGCCGCTGACCGCATACATCAAAGCAGTCTTGCCGTCACTGTCGCGCATATTGATATTGGTGTTGGCATCAACCCAGAAATTCTGCAATACAGTTACCATATTAACGCCCGCCGTCCCTTCCGCCGCATACATCAGCACTGTTTTGCCGTTGTTGTCGCGTGCCGTAACGTTCGCGCCTTTTTGTATCAGTTCGCGCACCATGTCCGGACGCCCTTCGCCGACCAGATACATCAGCGCCGTCCGCCCGAAACGGTCCTTTTTATTCAGCGTTGTCAGCCCGCGATCCATCACCTTGCGCAAAATCTGCACATTGCCGCCTTCAATCGCATACATCAGCACCGTTTTGCCGTTCCTGCCCACAGCACTGCCAAACAGCATAAAACCGTCCGTCAGCAGGTCAAAAGCCTCGGCGTTTCCCTGCTCAATCGCATAAACCACCGGCTGCTTGCCGTCTTTGTCCGCCAGATAGATATCCGCTCCGTAATCGCGGATAAGCCGGATGATTTCCGCATTGCCGTTTTTCGCCGCATAGGCCAGAGCCGTCCGTCCCTTAACATCAGTTTTGTCAACATCGTCGCCTTTTTCCAAAAGCATCTCCGCCATCGGCACATTGCCGCTGCCTGCCGCATACATCAGCGCCGTCCGCCCCTCGTTGTCCGCCGCGGCAAAACTTATCCCGTCGTCAATCAGCCGTGCCGCCGTTTCCGGGCTGCCTTTTTCCGCCGCATACATCAGCACCGTCTTGCCCTCATAATCCGCTTCGCCGGTTTTGGCGCCCTTTTCTGCCAGCAGCCGTGCCGCCGCATCTCGTCCGCTTCCCGCAGCATACATCAGCGCCGTCCGCCCGGCATTGTCTTTTGCCGCAATATTGGCGCCCTTGTTAAGCAGATAATCGATAATTTTCGTATTGCCGCCCTCCGCCGCATACATCAGCAACGTCTTGCCCGCATTGTCGACTTTAAAAATATCGCCGCCTTTTTCCGCCACTCTGGCAAAATCGGCATCGCGCCCGCTGCCCGCATACAGCATCAGCAGCGTCTCGCCGTTATATCCCGGCTCGTTGATGTCTTTAAGCCTCTCTTCCAGCAGTGCAACAACCTCGGGATGCTTCGCCGCGTTTTTAACCGCCGTCCCGATAACCGTGCGCCCGTCGGCCTCCGCCTGCCACATGTCCGCCCCCTGCTCCAGCAGAAAACGCACGCCGTCGACATAGCCGTTTTCCGCCGCATACATCAGCATGCTCTCGTTTTTTGCCGTCAGCGCATTCGAATTCGGGCTGCACTGCGCCAGCGCCAGATAAGCATCCGTCCGCCTCTCGGCCAGCATCAGCTCCATCGCCGCCACCGTCGGCCTCGCCCCGTTTTGCAAAAATAGCTCTATAATCTGCGCCGTCTCGCTTGGATTTTTCTCCGCTGCGTTTGCGCCGTTCTCCGTCCCGGCAGTTCTTTCGGCCCCGCCCGTGCCAGACATCGCGCCGGCTGCGCCGTTCTCCGCCTTTGCTCCCGTCCTCTCCGCGTCTTTGCGGTGCGTCAAAACCCTTTGCAACGCCGCATTGACGTCGCCTGCGTTCTTTTCAATCAGATACGCCAGAGTGCCGGCCGGAGCCATCTCCGCCGCATACGTCAGCAAATCCGTGTTTCCGGTTTCAATCTCCCGCAAATCTCCCGCCTGGTCTCCCAGCGCACGCACCAGTTCCGGTGCTGCCGTCCGTACGTTTTCGGCCAGAAAATACGCAGCGCCGTCCGCTCCTTTGTCCAGCAGCACCGCGGCAATATCCGCCCGTCCCGCCGCCACCGCCTTTTTCAGCGGAGTAATCACGCGCGGGTCTTTATAGTCCGGCATTTCTTCGGGCTTGTGCTTGCCTTTGAACACCAGAACCGCATTGGCATCGCTCCCCTTTTCCAACAGCAGCTTAACGATTTTGACATTGCCGCCGTCCAGAGCCTTGTCCATCAGCTGCGGCGCTTTAAGGTCGGCTTTGCTCGCTGCCGCCACCGCTTCAAACAGCGAAAAATCCCCTCGTGCCGCAGCAGCAGCCAGCGCCGATACGCCGTTCCGGTCAGCCCTGTCCGTATCCGCCCCCTGCTCAATCAGGTATTTTGCCGCCGCTTCGTCTCCGGCTTCCACCGCCATCACCAGCGGCAGGCGCCCGGATTTGTCGGCCGCGTTGATTTCGGCTGCACCGTCCCAATAGGCCGCCAGCGTTTTCGGCTCGCCGCTCCCCGCCAGCATCAGCCACGCCGCCCCGCTGGCCGCAACAATTGCCAACACGCCGCCCATCGCCAAAATCTTACGCTTCATAAATGCCTCCCTTTGTTAAAACAACCTGTCCGTTAGTTTAACAAAGCCTCCGCCGCACTCAATCTTTTATCGCAGTTTAATCACAGAAAACACGCCGCATCCGCCGCACCGTTCCGTCCGGCTCTTTTAACGCCCGCCGTAAGCCGCACCGTTCGCCCCCCGCATAACGTCTGCCAGCATATCCCTTTCCGGAATGCCGAACGAGCGGCCCTGAACCTCCGGTTCCCTGACCGTCAGCTTTGACGTCATCAGCAGCGTGCCCTGCTCCATCAGCGGGCGGAACGAACCGTCGCCCTGCCGTTTCATCACCACCGGCATCAGCAGGACATCCCCTTCCCGCACGTTATTAAACGACCCCGTCAGTACGTCTTTGCCGCGCCTGAACAAATAAACTTCCTTCATATCAAACTTATGCTCTTCATCCTTGTGCATATCCGCATCGGCCGGATGCATCGAAATCGTCGCCACCACGCGCGGCACGGCGTTCAGCTGGCGCGCCGGGTCCTGCACCGCCCCGGCAAATCGCCGGTAAAAAATATGGTGCATGCTCGCATATCCGACGGAATTCCCCTTCTCCAAATCGCCGATCCAACGCTGCAGCGTCTCCCGGCTGCCGGCCTCGCCGTTAAAATAGTCAAACACGTCCTTTGCCTTTTGCGCGTTGCCGCCGTTCTGCACAAACGCCCGCCACTGTTTTTCGTACATATTGTCATAAAGCCCGCCGTTTTTGCGCGCCTCCCGGCCGTAAAACACCTGCATGAACGTATTGTAAAGCCGTTCCGCCTGCGGCGATGCGCCCGGATTGCCCAAATCGGTTCCCGGATGGGCGCGGCGGAATTCCTCCACCCGGTACAGCAGCGCGATAGTCCGGTTTTTAATACTTTTGACGCCGTTGGGCTTGTGCATGTCTTTCAGGATTTCCTCGCCCAGCGGTTTGGCTTCCCTGCCGTTCTTGGCCTTGACCGGAAGTTCCTGAATGCCGATTTTATAGCCGTCTGCCGCCAGCACCTCGTTCATAAAGTTAAACTTTTCCAAATCAAACCGGTCGCTGTGTCGCAATGCCATTCCCATACGGTAGACTTCCCGCTGCAAAAGCTGTTTCGCTTCTTCATACGGCAGCGACATCCCCGCCGTCGCCATCGCGTATTTCGTAACCAGACGCTTCATGTCCAACACGGTGCCGCCTTCCTTGCCCTTAGTATAGTCCCGGAACAGGCCCGCCGCCTGTTCCGCCGCGGAAATCCCCTGCTCCGCCACCGTATTTTGCAGGCATTTTTCATAAAAGCTGCTGGTATCGAAACAATGGTCGTCCCCTTTGCCGCGGAAAAGCCCCCAGACCTCGCGGCTGTTTTCCGCCGCCCGCGCCAGTTCCCGCTTAAAGCCGGCTGCGGCCTCGTCCGGTTCGCGGCAAACGGAAGCCAGAATGCCGCCCCCGTTTTGTACGTCGTCATATACCGCTGCCGCATCCGCCCGCTGCAAAAATTTCCGAAAAGCCGGAATCAGCGCCTCGTCATAAGCCTTTTCCTTCTGCCGCAGTGCCGCCAGCTTCTCATTGCTTTCTTCCTGCTTTTTCGCCGCACGGTTCTCTGCTGCCCTGGTACTTTTGGCGGCCAGCCCCGCCGTTGTAACGTATTTTCCGTTCTTCAGGGTTTTCGCCGTTTCCGCGCTCAGTCCGCCGTATTTGGAAAATTTGCCCTCAAAGACAATGCCTTCCCGCGCCAAAACCGTATCGACCGCATAGCCCCCGAAAGAAAGCTTGCACTTGGCGCCCTTTGCCGCCGCTTTGATTTCCGCCGTTTCCGCCAGTGCCTGCAGCATATTCCGCTTTTCCGTGTCCGTAAGCTTTTTGTCCCGCGTTACCGCTGCCTCGATTTCCCGGCGCAGTTCGCCGACAACCGCATCTTCTTTTTTGGCTGCCGGCTTTGCCGCATCGCTGCTCCCGCGGGCAGGCTTTTTCGCTTTTTTATCTGCTTTGCCTCCACCTTCCAACACGGCGATGTCCGCTTTGTTTTTCTCCCTTTCCGCTAAAAATTTCTGAAAGGCAGCCGCATCTTCGTGCGCAAACAGCGTATAAAACCTGTCATTTCTGCCCAGCGCCGCCAGCTTGTCAACATCGGCGCCGTCCGCCGCCCGTTCCAGCACGCCGGCAGCCGCCCCGGACATAACCCGTTTCCATACCTCTGCGTTTTCTGCCGCAGCCATCGCCGCCGCCGGAAACTTCTCCAGCATCAGGGCAGCGTTTTCCGCCGTTCTTTCCTGCCGGTAAATGCGCGTCGCCGCTTTCAGCTGATACAGCGCCTGCAGCATCTCCGGATAACTCTGCAATTTCCACTCGGTCATCGTTTCTGCCTTTCTTCAAGTTTTGCTTTCCCCGGCCGCCGTTTCCGCCGCCCGCGCGCCTCATTGCGCCAGACTGCCTCCGGCTCGTTTCACCCCCGGCTCCCGCAGTCAGCACAGCTCACCGTGCCAAATCGCTGCCGGCTCGTCTCAGCCGCCGTCTGCCCTGTTGGCAGCCGCAAAACATCGTATAAAAACAGTATAACGCAAAAAAAAGCCGCTGTAAACCGAAAAAAAACGCTTGCATTAGACAAAATTTTGTGCTATTATTAACAGCGAAACAATAAAACTATGTAA
>ENA-UOJQ01002540-UOJQ01002540.1-human-gut-metagenome-genome-assembly--contig:-P63-NODE-2540-length-11095-cov-8.782699_pt1 | contig 11095 bp, 8 predicted proteins | sample MGYA00242352_ERZ723899 | MGnify/ENA metagenome assembly ERZ723899 | reverse complement strand
CGAGAAGATGTACCGGAGGAACTTGCACATCTTCTTGATTACCTGAAAACAAAGACTCCGACGGATGGATTTACCGAGCGATTAGAACAGCGTGTGCTGGAAATCCGCAGAGATACGGAATGGAGGGATGGTTATATGACGCTGGAAATGAAGATGGATGAGAAGTATGAGCAGGGGCGTGAGCAAGGATTGAAAGAAGGGATTACAAAGGGAATCCAGCAAGGGATAGAGCAAGGGATTGAGCAAGGAATCGAGCAGGGAATCGAACAGGGAATCGAATTAGGAATTGGTCAGGGTCTGCGTGTACAGATTCAGAAGAAATTAAATAAAGGAAAGTCAATTTCACAAATTGCGGACGAGTGTGAAGAGTCGGAAGAAGTAATTTGGAAAATAATTAGAGAAAATGACTGGAACGCATGAAAAATTTATTAGTAGTGAGCAAAGTGTCGTTTAAAAAACGGATGGTTAACAAAAGAAAAACAATTTTTATTAACATAAACGGAAGCCGAGAAGATGTACCGGAGGAACTTGCACATCTTCTTGATTACCTGAAAACAAAGACTCCGACGGATGGATTTACCGAGCGATTAGAACAGCGTGTGCTGGAAATCCGCAGAGATACGGAATGGAGGGATGGTTATATGACGCTGGAAATGAAGATGGATGAGAAGTATGAGCAGGGGCGTGAGCAAGGATTGAAAGAAGGGATTACAAAGGGAATCCAGCAAGGGATCGAGCAAGGGATTGAGCAGGGAATCGAGCAAGGGATTGAGCAAGGAATCGAGCAGGGAATCGAGCAGGGAATCGAATTAGGAATTGGTCAGGGTCTGCGTGTACAGATTCAGAAGAAATTAAATAAAGGAAAGTCAATTTCACAAATTGCGGACGAGTGTGAAGAATCAGAAGATACCATTCGCAAAATTATAAGCGAAAAGGGTATTAGTGAATAGAAAATGCTTGACAAAAGGCTTAAAACGAGGTATGATAATCGAGTGAGTGCGAAAAACACTTACTTGTAGGGGCATAGTTCATCGGTAGAATAAGAGTCTCCAAAACTCCAGAGCTGGGTTCGATTCCTAGTGCCCCTGTTATTTATAGAGAAGGCTGCGCAGAGATGCGTGGCCTTTTTTGTGACAAACCTGTCGGCTATAGTGAGTGTCAGACGAAAAGACGACATACAAAAAGTATGAGACTGGCAGAATAGGAGGCAGTACAAAATGAAACGTAGGATAATAGCGCTCATTCTTGTTATGGGATTGCTTGCAGGAATGGGATTGGATGGAAAAATGACTTTGGCGGCGGAGAGTACACCGGCCGGACAAACGAAAGAAATTGCAAAGATAGAAGTTGTCGATACGGAAATTGAACTCCCTTATAAAAGTACATTTACTAAGGAAAATGTTGTTATCAAAGTGACTTATGAGGACGCAACAGAGCAGCTTGTGCATCCGGAGAAGATGACGGCTGTCGATACGACGAAGATTGGTGAGCAGCAATTAGAATTGTCCTATCAGGACAAGACGATAAACTATACGGTTCGTATTGTTCCGAGACAGGTGACCGGGTTGAGGAGGAAAGAGACAACCAAGAAAAAAGCAGTGATTGAGTGGAATGCACTGGCAGAAAGCAAGGAATACGAAATTTTTACCTCATCTAAAGAGACGAGTGGTTTTTCACTCTTGAAAAGCACGACAAAAACCAGTTATGAATTTACAAATTTGAAAGAAGGACAGATTTTATATGTAAAAATTCGTGCCGGTGTGAGTGGGTATTATGGAAAAGAATCCGAAGTCCTGCTTGTAGCTCTGCAGCCTGGTGAAGTGACAAAAATTACTGCAACAAAAAATGTAAAGACAAAGATAACGCTTGCGTGGGAGCCAGTCAGTGGAGCCACCGGTTATCAGATTTATTATCGTAAATCGACTTCAAAAGAAAGTATTTTGGCAGGTAATACGATAGAGACGACATTTGATGTGACAGGACTTTCCGTCGGAAAGGACTATTATTTTACGATTGTTGCGTATGCCGGTGATGTGGATAATCCGGGCGAACCGTCAGAGGAAGTATTGTTTGGTACGGCACCATCGATACCAAGTATTTCAAAAATCAAAGGTGGTGATAAGCGGATTAAGGTCAAATGGAGCAAAGGAACCGGAGCAGATTATTTTAATATTTATTATTCAAAAAAATCGGCTTCCGGTTACAAGGCAGTAGTCAAAGTGCTCGCAGACGAGTCGAAAATCCGTGGTATAGACGGATTAAAGAAGAATACAAAATACTATGTAAAAATCGAAGCAGTGCGAACCGTGTCCGGGATTACGATGAGTTCGGTTTCAACGGTAAAAAGTATCAAAACTGCTTCTAAAAAAGTGAAAGCGACGAGTATATCAGCCAAGTTTTTTAAAACGAAAAAAGCGTTTAAAAAATCAGCGGCTTATAAAAAATATAAAGCCTTCAAAAAACGAGTTTCTTATGCAAAGAGTTATGTGATTCCGGGACTTGTTGGAACAAATGTGGGGGGCTTTTATGCGACACGTATGGTCCCTCAGAGTGTGACATTTGCCGGAAATTATCTGCTGATTTCTGCATATGATTACACGAAAAAACAGGAATCGGTTATTTATGTGATGAACAAAACAACAAGAAAGTATATTACGACCATTGTTCTGCCACATACCGGGCATGTGGGCGGCATCACCTTTGATGGCGAGAATGTCTGGGTGACATACGGTAAAAATTTGCAGAGTTTTAAGTTTAATCAGGTTCAGGCAGCAGTTTTATCCGGCAGGCCGTATTACGAGATTTACCGGTTTGCTTCCGTTGTAAAAATGCCGGAAACGATGTCTTACGTTACCTATTACAATAACCGAATCTGGGCAGCAGCGTACAGCGAATTCTCCTCAAAATATATGTACGGTTATACCATTCAGAATAAATCCGCAGCGCCATCTCTTACTTACACAAACCGGATTCTTATGCCGAACCGGACACAGGGAGTTGTGTTTACTACATCAGGGAAAATGATTGTTTCCCGCTCCTGTCAGACCAAAAAGGGACGCAGAGGTTTTATGTCGCAGTTAGAAACGTATCAGCCGACATGGGATTACGCCAAACTGTCGATTAAGAAAAACAAAAAGAAAAAGACCGTTAAAATGCCTCCGATGAATGAAGGAATTGCGATTGACGGAGCTTACACGTATGTGATTTATGAGTCACCGGCCTTTTATGAATGTCAAGCAAAACTTGACCGGGTGACAGCATTTAAAACAAGTAAAATAAGCTAATAGAGCAAGGGAGCAGAGCATTCGTAATAAAAAGTATATCAAGATTACTTTACTGGATAAGGCAGAACCAATTGTACAAACCGGCATAAGGACACAAAAATAATTTGCAAAGAATGTTTTTAGTGGAGTAACAAAGGAGAAAATAGATATGTGCAAAGAGGTGTTTAATAAGATTTGTGCCAATGCAGATGAATGTTAAAAAAATATAAGGAGTTAATTGAAGAGCAGGAACAACGATAAGCCTCGTATATCAGATATAATGGAGGCAGTATTTGACGCTGGATATTTGCTGTTTGATTTGGCTCCGGGAATTGAAATAATGGGGTTCCCCTTTTGACGATTTTGCGTTATAATAATAACGATTGCCGTGCAAAAGGGGACTTTTGCATTTGAAAATGATTTGAGAAAAAGGAGTTGTAAGAATATGAGAGGACCCGCAGCACCGAAGGATCCGGTTGAAAAAAGACCATGTTTATATGTTGTTTTAGACAAGACGATTTCCGGTTCAAAAGACCCGGAGGGCGTAATTCGCGATTATGTGTACTTAGAGGGAAGATTAAAAGATCAGGTAAAATTTACATCAGGAGATATTGATGAAGAATTGCTGGATATGATCCCAAGGATGGAGACATTCCGCAAACTGGTTCACAGTGTTGGTGTCAGTATCAAGGCGGAAGACCCGGCAGATAAAGAAAAGGAAGTCGAGTTCCAGTTCCAGTGTTATGGAAAAACTGATAAATACACGACAGGAACTGTGATGGAAGCGACAATTCCATGTACGGGAGAAGAAATGGTTCTTCCGGTAGATGCCTACCCGGTAAATGAGGATGATGACTGCTTCGGCTCCTTTAATTTTATTTTCCCGGAAGAAAATAAAAATATGGATTTGACAGTCAAATTTTATGTAAATGATGGCTATGAAGTGCCGGAAATTCAAGTTGACCCACCGGTTAATTTTGATTCGCCGGAGTATCAGGATATGATTGAAAACTCGCTTGTGTCGACAGGAAACAATTATCGTCTGAAAAAGGTAATCGAAAAATGTAAACGCGGCGAGGATGTGACGATTGCTTATATTGGAGGCTCGATTACACAGGGAGCCGGCGGAAAGCCAATCAACACGATGTGTTATGCTTACCGTTCTTATGACGCGTTTTGCAAGTTGTTTTCACCTTGCGATGGAAAAAATATGCACTATGTAAAGGCCGGTGTCGGTGGAACTCCATCCGAACTTGGTATGGTGCGTTATGATTTAGATGTTACGAAAAATGGCGAGATTACGCCGGATTTGGTAGTGGTTGAATTTGCGGTAAATGACGAGGGCGATGAGACGCAGGGCGTTAGTTTTGAGAGTCTTGTGATGAAAATTCTACAAGCTGAAAATGCACCGGCAGTGTTATTGAATTTTGCAGTATTTATGAATGACTGGAATCTGCAAAATCGATTGCAGCCAATTGGTGAGCGCTATGAACTGCCGATGGTTAGTGTAAAAGATGCTGTTGTTCCGCAGTTTGAAAAAAATCATGTAATTACAAAGAGACAGTTCTTCTATGATATTTACCATCCAACGAATGATGGACACCGCATTATGGCAGATTGCATTGCAAATTTGTTTGAAAAGGTAGACAAAGAGGAGATGGCAGAGCAGGATATTTCTCTTGACAAAGAGCCGGTTTATGGCACACAGTTTAAGGATTTGATTCGCTTTGACCGCACAAATGCAGAAGATTTTGCAGTGATTGAACAGAGTGGGTATGATGCAAAAGATACAGATATCCAGTATGTAGAGCGTGATATGGATTTGAATGGTTCACCGGAGTTTGCTGACAACTGGATGAATGACGGTTCTGTAACAGGGGCAGAATTTAGGATGACGATTACTTGTAAAAATTTAGTGGCGGTCATCAAAGATTCCGGTTCGTCCGAATTTGGTACGGCTGATATTTTAGTTGATGGCAATGTGGTAAAACAGATTAACCCACTCGATAATGGATGGGCACACTGTAATCCGCAGATTTTAATTGATGAAAAAGAGAGCAAAAAACACGAAGTCGTATTCCGCATGAAAGAAGGCGACGAGGCGAAGAAATTTACAATACTTGGTTTTGGAGTGACACGGTAAATGAAGAAATATGAATTGCTGGCGACTGATGGGCGTGCGCGCAGAGGTCGTTTCACGACACCGCATGGCGTAATTGAGACACCGGTGTTTATGAATGTAGGAACGGTGGCTGCAATTAAAGGAGCAGTTTCTACGATGGATTTACACGATATCCACACGCAGGTTGAATTGTCAAATACGTATCATCTGCATGTGAGACCGGGTGATGACGTGATAAAAAAATTAGGTGGTCTTCATAAGTTTATGAATTGGGACAAGCCGATTTTGACAGATTCAGGCGGATTTCAGGTGTTTTCCTTAGCCGGACTTAGAAAAATCAAAGAAGAGGGCGTGCATTTTAATTCACATATTGATGGACGTAAAATTTTCATGGGACCGGAGGAAAGTATGCAGATTCAGTCGAATCTCGCGTCAACGATTGCGATGGCATTTGATGAGTGTCCACCGCATCCGGCTACGCGTGAATATATGCAGAATTCGGTTGATCGAACGACGCGGTGGCTGCGCCGTTGTAAGGCAGAGATGGAGCGGTTAAATGCCCTTCCGGATACGATTAATAAGGAGCAGATGCTTTTTGGTATTGACCAGGGCGGAACTTTTGAAGATATCCGTATTAATCACGCAAGAGCAATCCGCGAACTGGATTTGGATGGTTATGCGATTGGTGGTTTGGCAGTCGGTGAAACGCATGAGCAGATGTATCACATTTTGGATGTTACGGTGCCGGAACTGCCACAGGATAAACCCATTTATCTGATGGGGGTTGGTACACCACAGAATATTTTAGAAGCTGTAGAGAGGGGTGTTGATTTCTTTGACTGTGTATATCCGGCGAGAAATGGACGACACGGACATGCTTACACAAATCATGGCAAGATGAATCTGCAGAATAAAAAGTATGAACTGGATGACCGTCCGATTGAGGTCGGATGCGGATGTCCTGCCTGCCGACACTACAGCAGGGCGTATATCAGGCATCTTTTAAAGGCAAAGGAAATGCTTGGTCTGCGATTATTAGTCTTGCATAATTTGTATTTTTATAATACAATGATGGAAGAAATTCGGGAAGCTATCGAAACAGGTACTTTCTCTGAATATAAAAAGAACAAGCTGGCACGTATGGAAGCCGGTTTGGATGAATGATTTTAGGAGGTTTAACTCATGCAGGGAATTGGAATTATTTTGCTTTATGTGGTAATTATCGGCGCATTCTACTTGATTGCGATTCGTCCGCAGAAAAAGAAAGAAAAAGAGCATCAGGCATTAGTAAATGCAGTTGCAGTTGGTGACAGTATTCTTACAACCAGCGGTTTTTACGGTGTTGTCATTGATATGACAGACGAAGTGGTTATCGTTGAGTTTGGAAGTAACAAAAACTGTCGTATTCCGATGCAGAAGTCTGCGATTGTAGAAGTTGATAAAGCAGAAGAAGCCTAGTTGGAACAAGAGAAAGAGCCATGCATTTGAAAGAAATTCGGATGTGTGGTTTTTTTGTTTGCGGATTTCGTAACTATAAAAAAATCCACCATTATCTTATAATAATCCATTGACCGTTTATAGGGAGAGTTTGTTATAATGAAGTTAATGAAAAAGAGGGAGAGAAATGATGAAGGAAAAATTACTGGAGAAATTTCAGGACGTTTACGGTGATACCAATGGTACAAAAGTATATTTTGCACCGGGACGAGTGAATCTGATTGGTGAGCACATTGATTATAGTGGCGGATTGGTGCTGCCGTGTGCGCTGACGCTTGGAACTTATGGTGTTGCGAGAAAACGAGGGGACAAGAAAATAAAGGTTTATTCCATGAACATGGAGGACGAGATTCAGGAGATTGCGATTGGAGATTATCAAGTAGTGAATGAATCCGATTGGACGAACTATATTAAAGGTGTCTTGTGGGCATTTGAAAAGAAAGAAATGGTACTGCCATTTGGCATGGATTTACTGTTGTTTGGCGACTTACCAAGCGGGGCGGGACTTTCTTCCTCAGCATCTTTGGAAGTGTTGATTGGATTTATCATGCGGGACTTGTATGGCTTTGATGTGACCAATGTAGATCTTGCATTAATTGGGCAGCAGGCAGAGCATGAATTTTGTGGTGTAAACTGTGGTATTATGGACCAGTTTGCCGTGGCAATGGGAAAAAAGGATCATGCACTTTTATTAAACACGAAAACTTTGGATTATGAGTATATTCCTATTACACTGTGCGGAGTAAAATTAATTATTGCGAACAGCAATAAAAAGCATAAACTTGGTGAGTCAAAGTATAATGAAAGACGGGAAGAATGTGAAACTGCTTTGGAAGAAATTTCACAGGCAATTGGAATTCATGCCCTTTGCGATTTGGATGAAAAAACATGGAATCTGTATCAGGTGACGGTTAAGGATGACGATAGAAAACGACGTGTGAAACATGCGGTCACGGAAAATGCCAGAACAAAGCAGGCGGCTGCAGCGTTAAAAAACGGTGAACTAAAAACATTCGGCGAGTTAATGAAAGCATCCCATCAGTCGTTATCCGAAGATTATGAAGTCACAGGAGATGAAATGGATGCGCTGGCAGAGGCAGCCTGGCAGCAGGATGGGGTTCTTGGCTCCCGCATGACCGGGGGCGGTTTTGGCGGCTCAACAATTAGTCTTGTAGAAGAGAATTTCGTGGATGAATTTATTCAGGAAACCGGAAGAATCTATACAGAAAAAACAGGGCTTAGCGCAGACTTCTATGTAGTTGAAATTGGTGATGGACCTGTGGTACAATAATAAAGGAAAACGAACGATTTCGAGCCCCTATGATAAAGGAAACAAAGCGTCGTGCTTGCACGTAAGGGATGTTTCCTTTATCATAGCGGAGCCCGAATCGGGCTCCCCACCCCGCATATGAGCATTTTTAGCCTTGGTAAAGGCGAGAAAGAACACGAAGTGTTCAAATGCGAATATGTGGGGCGGGGCTCGAAAGCAGGACTCGAATATGCGGGGTGGAGGCTCGAATCCGATTTTAGTGAAATGAAATGGAGGAAACAGTTTTGAAAATTTTAGTAACAGGCGGAACCGGCTACATTGGTTCCCATACGTGTGTGGAGCTTTTAAACAAGGGATATGAAGTAGTTGTTTTTGATAATTTGTATAACTCAAAAATTGATGTGGTAGATAAGATTGAGAAAATCACAGGAAAGAAAATCACATTCTATAAAGCAGATATGTTAGACAAAGAGAGTATGCGTCCGATTTTTGAGGAGCATAAATTGGATGCTGTGATTCATTTTGCAGGTTTAAAAGCGGTTGGAGAGTCAGTGGCAAAACCGTTGATGTATTATCAGAATAATATCACCGGTACATTAAATCTTTGCGAATTAATGAAGGAATATGGCTGCAAGCGCATTATTTTCAGCTCTTCGGCAACAGTTTATGGTGATCCGGCGCAGATTCCGATTACGGAGGCGTGTCCGAAAGGAACCTGTACAAATCCGTATGGATGGACGAAGTCGATGTTAGAGCAGATTTTATCTGATTTTTATACATCAGACAATGAGTGGAGCGTTGTTCTTTTACGTTACTTTAATCCGATTGGAGCGCATGAGAGCGGTTTGCTTGGGGAAAGTCCGAATGGAATTCCGAATAATCTGATGCCGTACATTATGCAGGTAGCAGTTGGCAAACTTCCGGAACTTGGTGTGTTTGGTGATGATTATGATACACCGGATGGAACAGGTGTCCGCGATTACATTCATGTAGTTGATTTGGCAAAAGGACATGTGAATGCGATTCAGAAGGCTGTATCTGCAGAAGGTGTTAATATTTATAATTTAGGAACTGGAAATGGTTATAGTGTTTTAGATATTGTAAAGGCATTTGAGGCAGCAAATGGAGTGAAAATTCCATATACGATTAAGCCACGTCGTGCCGGCGATATTGCCACTTGTTACGCAGACCCGAAAAAGGCAAAAGAAGAACTTGGCTGGGAAGCACAGTACGATTTGAAACGGATGTGTGAAGATTCCTGGCGTTATGCACAGATGTGCGAGAAATAAAAAAAGAAACGGAGGGTATTTGAATGGATACAAAAAAGCAGATTGAAGAGGGAAAAGTGGTACTTGGTATTGAATTTGGTTCAACCAGAATCAAGGCGGTTTTGATTGATGGAAAACATCATCCGATTGCATCCGGAAGCCATGAATGGGAAAATCAGTTAGTGGATGGTGTCTGGACTTACAGCATCGATGCCATTTGGAATGGATTGCAGGACTGCTATCAGGATATGAAAAAAGATGTGCAGGAAAAATACGGTGTGAAAGTAACCAAATTAGCTGCGATTGGATTTAGTGCCATGATGCATGGATATATGGCATTTGATAAGGATGACAAAATTCTTGTTCCGTTCCGCACTTGGCGTAATGCGATTACCGAAGAAGCGTCGGAAAAATTGACAGATTTATTCCGGTATAATATTCCGCAGAGATGGAGTGTTGCCCATTTGTATCAGGCGATTTTAAATGGAGAAGAACACGTAAAAGATATTTGCTTCCAGACAACATTAGCCGGTTATATTCACTGGATGCTGACCGGCAAAAAAGTGCTTGGTGTAGGGGATGCATCCGGTATGTTCCCGATTGATATTGCAACAGGAAAATTTGATGCAAAAATGGTTTCTCAGTTTGATGAAGCGATTGCAGACAAAGGATATCCATGGAAATTAATGGACATTTTCCCGGAAGTATTGTCCGCCGGAGAGGATGCAGGAACACTTACACAAGAAGGTGCAAAACTTCTTGATACAGACGGTGATTTGGAGGCAGGAGTTCCGCTTTGTCCGCCGGAGGGAGATGCAGGAACCGGTATGGTGGCAACGAATTCTGTTGCACGGCGCACAGGAAATGTGTCTGCCGGTACATCGGTATTTTCTATGGTAGTTCTCGAAAAAGAACTGAGTAAAGTTTATAAAGAACTGGATTTGGTTACAACACCGTCCGGTGATTTGGTTGCGATGGTGCACTGCAACAACTGTACATCCGATTTGAATGCGTGGGTAAATATTTTCCGCGAATTTGCAGAGAGTTTTGGCATGGATGTCGATATGAATCAGTTGTATGGCACATTGTACAAAAAAGCGATGGAAGGCGATGCAAACGGTGGAAATCTGTTGGCGTACAATTATATTTCCGGTGAAAATATTACGGAAATGGAAGAAGGACGTCCATTGTTTGTCCGCACCCCGAACAGTAAATTTAATTTAGCTAATTTTATGCGTGTGAATCTGTATTCGGCACTTGCTTCTTTGAAAATTGGTATGGACCTTCTTTTGAAAGAAGAAAAAGTAGCAGTAGATAAGCTTTTAGGCCACGGCGGTTTGTTTAAAACCAAAGGTGTCGGTCAGCAGATTTTGGCAGACGCTGTAGATACACCAATTTCGGTTATGGAAACGGCCGGTGAAGGTGGTGCCTGGGGCATTGCTGTGTTAGCTGCTTATTTGATTCATAACAATGGAAAAAATCTTGGTGACTATTTGAATGAAGAGGTGTTTGCCGGTCAGGAAGGCAGTGAATTAAATCCGAATCCGGAAGGAGTCAAAGGATTTGATGAATTTATTCGGATTTATAAAGAAGGACTTCCGATTGAGCGGACAGCCGTTAATTCAATGAAATTATAAAATGGAGAACGAGTAGGGAGAAGGCATTTTTTATGATC
>ENA-UOJQ01002523-UOJQ01002523.1-human-gut-metagenome-genome-assembly--contig:-P63-NODE-2523-length-11165-cov-7.425293_pt1 | contig 11165 bp, 9 predicted proteins | sample MGYA00242352_ERZ723899 | MGnify/ENA metagenome assembly ERZ723899 | reverse complement strand
GCACTCATCGTAGACCTTCAGCCAGCGGGCCTCTTCGTAATATTGTTTATCCATTGGTTGCTCCTTTTGTGTTTTTTCAAGAGCGTTCCTCCGCCGTTTCCTCATAGAACGCTCTGGCAAAATCGATCACGGTTTTGACAGCGGAAGTCTCCGCCCGGCGCTTATTCCATATCAGCGCCAGCGATACCGGCAGCGCCGGTTCAAAGGGGATCCCCACCACATTTGGGGAAGAAAAGCTGCCCCGGATCTGCACCGCACAGGCCAGGTCACGCTCCACAATGCTTTGCAGGGCGCTGATTTGGGAAAGCCGCATCACGATATTAGGCGGGCAGCCTATTGAATCCAGCCGGGAAGTAAGCTCCCGTTCCCGCTGGAGGTATTTGCTGAGCATAGCCAGCGGCAGCAGGCGCAGGTCCTCTGTTTTGATGCTTTTTCGCTGGGCCAGTGGGTTTTGCTTGGAAACATAAAGCACCTGCTCCGCCCGTGCCAGTGACAGAATATCACAGTTTTCGGTATCGTAGCAGATATCCGTTGTAAAGATGACATTGATCGAACCTTCCGCCAGCAGGGCCCTTGCTTCCAGATTATTTTTCTCGGTGGCCGCCAGCGTGATATTGGGGTAATTTTCGTGGAACTTTTGATAGAAATCCGGGAAAATTCTTTGCGAGGTAAAGGGGGTCAGGCCGACATTCACGATTTGGCGCTTCGGGCCCTCCGCCAACTGTTGGGCTACCTGCTCGATGGCGCAGATGCGGCCCAGCACCTCATTGATCCGCTCATAGATGATCTTTCCATCATCCGTCAGCTCCAGGCCTGTGGTGGTGTGTGTAAAAAGCACAATGCCCAATTCCTGCTCCAGCGCATTGATGGAGCGGGAAATGGCTGTACGGGAGATGAAAAGCTCATCCGCCGCCTTGGTCACGCTGTGGAATTCGCATACCGCCTTGAAATACCGTAGTTGTAGCAATGTCATTGTCCGCCCATCCTTTCCCCGCTGTACAGCAGGGGGCCAAGCCCCCTGCTATACATCAAGTCTATCAGATAATCCTCCGTCCGGCAACCGCCAGGACTGTTGTCATCTGTCGTTCTTGCTCAGAACAGCATCCCGCAGATAACCGGCAGCCAGATTGCCGAAAGCAGGCAAAGGATCACTTGGATGATTGCATTGGATTTTGGCATATCCGCCATTTCATAGTAGCCATAGCCGTAGGTCAGCAGCGGCACTACATCAATGGGGAACAGGAAGCAGCAGGTGGCGCACATTATGGTAGTGCAGATGAGCATAACAGGGCTCATATTGGCCGCAGCAGCAACCGCCACCAGCGGAACTGCCAGGGTAGTGACCAGCGTAGGGCCTACCGGCATGACAATAAGGATGAGGAAGCCGATGAGCGCCAGAACAAAGACAAATACGAAGTCGGAGGTGGCAATGGAGCTCAGATCCATAATGCTGGTGAGCCACTTTACCACGCCGTTGGTACGCAGCAGGCCGGTAAGGCCGATGAGGGTACCCAGCATGAAGAAGGCGGTCCAGTTGACTTCCTTAACGAAATCCTTCCAGCCAAAGACGCCAATGCCGGGCAGCATCATGATGCCAACACCTACCATGGCGACCACCATGATATTGAAGAAGCTGAACCAGGTGCCTAGGATCCAGCAGATGAGCATAGCAGCGATGATCACACAGACACGAATCTCATCCTTGCCGATCTTCTCCGGAATCTCCAGCTTGCTGAGGTAATGATGGATGGCATCCTGGGTGAGCTCTGCGGGCTTAAAGACCGCGCGGATGATGAAGTAAGCCGCAATAAATGCCACAATGGCGATAGGCCCAAAGATAGCGACCCAATCCAGGAAGGTGACATTCACGCTAGCCAGGTTCTCCAGATAGGTGATGGCAATGACATTCACCGCACCGCCGGCGGGAGTGATCATACCACCGATCATGGAAGCGGTGGGCAGGGCGATGAGCATGCAGCGGCCGGTGCGCTTGCGCTCGTCCTCATTTTCATAGATGCTGAGGAAATCCAGCACCAGCGGGATGAACGCCGAGCAGGCGGCGATATTGGAAACGATGGAAGAAAGCAGGCCGCAGCACAGCATGATGGCCAGCAGAACAGTATTGACATTTCTGCCCGCTTTGGTGATGATGCCGCGCATCAAGCGGCGGGAAAGGGGCACTCTGGTCACGGCACAGGTCAGGCCAAAGCTTGCCAGCATAAAGAAGGCACTTTGGTTCTGGAAGCCAGCCAGCGCAGCCGCGGGCGTTTCCACACAGCCGCAGATATACATAAGCGGAATGACCAGCATGCACAGTACGCCGATGGGCAGACCGCCGGTGAGCATACAGACGATGGTAGCCAGCAGCAGGCCCAGCGAATTGCGGCCCGCCGCAGTCAAGGTCTCAGAGGTGGGGATAAAGAACATTGCCACGAGGATCAGGATAAAAAGCGCTAAACCAATATTATTTTTTACAGATCTGGTTTCTTTTGCGTTAGCCATTTATTTTTCCTCCCTTTCATTGGAATGTATATCAAATGATTCGTTCAAAGGCAGAGATTTTCAAACAATGCGGTCAGGTTTACCGCGTTTTCCAGCTGGGCCGTTTCGGCTATTACCTTTTCGGCCTTATAGTCGGGCAGGATGCAGTTAGCGCCCAGGCGGAAACGGTCCTGGATCTCCTCATCGGTCAGGCGGTAGCCATCCTTATTGGTGCCGCGGGAATAATCCACCGATTCGGTGTATACCTGACCGCCTACGGTCACCTCCACCCGGCCGTACCAGCTCAGGGGATCCTTGCGGCGCAGCTCGGCATACTCAGGGGCCACATGCATGGTCACCTTTTTGGCAAAGGCCAGCAGCCGCGGGTCATTCAGTGCAATTTTATCCTGCCAGGCTGGGCCGGGCTTGTACCCAAAGGCCTCCAGCGCCATAGCGATGGGTCCGCTGAACTGCACATCTACCTGATTAGCCACGGAATACTGATCGGGATTCGCCACAAAGGCCGCGGTATGGCAGTCGATCGCCTCGATCTGCTCCGGGGAGAAGTGGTATTTTTCCTGCAGGATCGCAAAGGCATCCAGCACACTGTGGAGGTAGCGACACACAGGGTATGGTTTATAGTGATACTCGGTAAAGAACCAGCGGGAGCCCAGTTCCTCCACTACCTTTTCGGTGTCCCATACATCCGGCTCCCGGCAGTAAATATGAGGGAAGCCGTATTCACTATCCAGGGTATACTCATTTCCGGTATAGCCCAGCTCGGCCATCTCGGCCGCCTGCACCGCGCCCTGGGCCATCCAGGAAACCGGCACATATTTGATCATGGACTTGGGGGAGGTAGATTCCCAGTCGCGGCAGACGCCCAGTGAGCAGTAATAGGCCGCGATGCCGATGGCATTGCGCATCTGCTTCTCGTTCAGCTTCATCAGCATACCGCAGCCCACCGCGGCGCCAATGATATGCTCATTGCTGTTGCCGAAGAAATCGGGGGTCTTGCCGTATTTCATAATGGACTTTGTCATAATGCTAAGCAGCACGCGGGAAAGCCGCCGGGCTACCTCCTGGCCGACACACAGTGCCGCCAGCAGCTCCTTGCCGGTGGAGCCGCGCTCCTCCGCCACTGCCAGAATGGCAGGGATCACGATGGGCGGCACATGGGGCACAGGGTCCATATCCAGGCCGTTCCACAGCTCCGCATTGCAGAAAGCCGCCACAGCCGCGGAAGATTTTCCGCCTACGCCGATCAGGCTGGCCGCACCGTTGCCCCCCTGCCGGCGTGCAAACATTATACCGATCTTGCCCTTATCGGAAGCAATGCCGCCCAGCGCGTTTCCCAGTCCATCCAGCAGTACCCGCTTGGATTCATGGATCACTTCCGCCGGGATCTTATCATAATCGGCATATTCCAATGCAAATTTTACAAATTCATCGGTGACATTCCTCATATTGCAGTCGCCTTTCTTTCTTATGTTCTATCCATGGACAAATATATTGTATCTTGTCAAAGTTCATAAAATCAAGAAGAAGAAATGGTACATACTTGTGTAGTTTTTGTTTCATGGCTATAAAAAAGACTCTCCCCTGCGGAAGAGTCTCCTATTTTTATTCAATTTAACGGTTACCGGCTGGAATAATTGGTGTAGCTGACAAAGCCGTCATACAGCTTACCCAGATACTCAAAGCTCTTACCGGTACCGATGGCCACTGCCTCGATGGGGTTTTCGGCCAAATGCGCCCGGATGCGCACCCGGCTGGTAATGAGCTTATCCAAACCATCCAGCATGGCGCCGCCGCCGGTCATCAGCAGGCCGTTTTTCTCAATATCCGCCACCAGCTCGGGTGGGGTCTGCTCCATCACCGATTGCAGCGCCGTGATGATGCGCTCCACCTCGATGCGCAGCGGCATCTCCAGCTCGTAGCTGGAAAGGGTGATCTTCTGCGGCAGGCCGGTCACCAGGTTGCGGCCCTTCACCTCTACGGTCTTTTCAGGCTGGCCCTCGGTCCACACGGTACCGATCTCCCGCTTGACACGGTCGGCGGTGGAATCGCCGATAAGGACATTGTAGGTGCTGCGCACATACCGCACAATGGCCGCGTTCATCTTGTTGCCGGCCATCTTCACCGAGCTCTTGCAGACGATGCCGTTTAGGGAAAGTACTGCGATATCGCTGGTGCCGCCGCCGATATCCAGCACCACGATGCCGCCGGGACGGGTAATATCCATCCCCGCGCCAATGGCAGCCGCGACCGGCTCCTCAATGAGGTAAACATTGCGGGCGCCGCTGGACATCACCGTATCAATGACGGAACGGGACTCCACCTCGGTAATGGCGCTGGGCACGCAGACGCACACCCGGGGCTTAAAGACCCGGCTGGGGTTCACCTTGGCAAAGAAGTGCTTGAGCATCTGCTCGGTCACCTCATAATCACTGATGACGCCATCCTCCAGGGGGCGCACCACCCGGATATCCGAAGCAGTCTTGCCCAGCATCGTGTAGGCTTCATCGCCCACGGCCAGCACCTGCCCGTTGCGCTCATCCATCGCCACTATGGAAGGCTCCCGCAGAACAATGCCTTTTCCGGCTATATAGATCAGGGTCGTAGCGGTACCCAGGTCAATTCCGATATCATTTGCAAACACCTTGATATTCCCTCATTTCGCTGTAGCTTTGGCCGCCGGGGCGACCTTTCCCATTTATGAATTTATCATACCATTATCATCTGATAATGTCAAAGCCGGGGCGGCACATTTCGCAGTAAATTCACAATTTACCCTTTATTGCCCTCTAGTTTTTTGCCCTCCGGCCGGGGGGTACGCAGCACCGCCGCAGCAGTCACGCTTTCGGCGCCCTGCGCCAGCAGGAGCGCGGCGCAGTTTTCCAGCGTTGCCCCGGTGGTAATAATGTCGTCAATGAGCAGAATATGCTCACCGGGCGGCAGCTTCCTTTCCCCGGCCCGGTAGCTTTCCTTCGCCAGCGTGATGCGGGCCGCCCGGCCCGCCGCCGCGTGGGCGGTCGCTCGGCCGTCCCGGGCCAGTACCCCCTCCCGCAGCGGCAGCCCCAGTTCCTTCGCCAGCTGCTCCGCCAGCAGTTTGGATTGATTATACCCCCGGTGGCGTTCCCGCTCCGGCGGCATGGGCACATAGGTCACAGCCGTCAGCTGCGGCAGCAGGCCGCTTTGCCGCACTGCTTCCGTCAGCATCCCGCCAAAAAGCGGCAGGCTTTCCCGCACGCCCTCAAATTTCAGCTGCTCCATCCCGGCGCGAAAGGCCCCCTCATACCGGGCGCACCATAGTATTCCCCGGCAGCCGAATACCTCCGGCTCCCAGAAAAATTCCCCTGCCTGCGGCTGTTGCTTCTGGCAGCTCTCACACAGCAGTTCCTCCCAGCCGCACAGCGTCCCGCACAGCAGGCACCGCGGCGGGTACAGCAGGTTGGTCACTATTTCCCGCAGCGTCACATGGTCACTCATCGCACATCTCCTGCAGCATCTCTCTTTGATTGGTATAGCGCAGGGTGCGGCGGTTATTCTGCACCATGGCATACACCGTTTCCTTTTGTCCGGTCATAATAAGCAGCTTTCTCGCCCTTGTTACGGCGGTATACAGCAAATTGCGGTAATGCAGCTTGGGGTGGCGGCGCTCCAGCGGCATCACCACAGCCTCAAATTCGCTGCCTTGGCTTTTATGCACCGTCACGGCATAGGCGTGCTCCAGCTGGTCCTGGTTCTCAAAGGAATAGGTCGCCAGCTTTTCCTCAAACCGTACCTGAATGGTCTTGCTGCCGGGGTCCAGCATCTCAATAATGCCCATATCTCCATTAAAAATACCGGTCCCGGCGGTACCATCCGGCTGCTGCCATATGATATCGTAGTTATTGCGGATCTGCATCACCTTATCGCCCTCCCGCAGCGTGCGGCCCATCAGGGTGGCTTCGCCTTTGCCGCGTTCGGGCGGATTCAGTTTTCCTTGCAAAAGGCGATTCAATTCCCGGGTGCCCAGCGGGCCCTGCTTGGCCGGCGTGATGACCTGGATATCCCGCAGCGGATCGTATCCATAGCTTTTTGGCAGGCGGCGGCTGACAAGATCCACCACCAGCCGCTGCTGGGCAAAGGCATCCGGCTGCTCCAGGAAGAAGAAATCCCCAGTACGGCAGCCAAGGTCCGGCATCTCGCCCCGTACAATGGCGTGAGCGTTGGTAACGATCAGACTTTCCGCCGCCTGGCGGAATACCCGCTCCAGATGAATACAGGGCACCAGCCCGCTTTGGATGAGATCCCGCAGAACATTGCCGGCGGAAACGGAAGGCAGCTGGTCGCTGTCCCCCACCATAATAAGCCGGGCGCCCAGCCGCATCCCGCGCAGCAGGTGCTCCATCAGCAGGGTATCCACCATCGACATTTCATCCACGATGACCGCATCGGCGGGCAGAGGGTTCTTTTCCCCGCGCTTAAAGGTCAGCACCTCGGTTTTTGGCTCCACCTCCAGCAGCCGGTGGATGGTACTGGCCTCCCGCCCGGTGATCTCCGCCATGCGCTTGGCGGCACGGCCGGTGGGAGCCGCCAGCGCCACCTTTTCGCCCCGCTGCTCCAGCAGCGCCAGGATGCCCCGCAGAGTGGTGGTCTTGCCGGTGCCGGGGCCGCCGGTCAGGATAAACAGACGGCTCTGCACCGCTTCGGCAATGGCGCGGCGCTGCACCGGGTCGTAGGTAATGCCCTGTGCCTGCTCCAGCTCGTCCAGCTCGTCCTCCATTGGCTCCAGCCGGGGCGGCTGTAATTGCAGCGCAATGCACACCCGGCTGGCCACATAGCTTTCCGCCCGGTACAGCGGCTGCAGGTAGATGTATTCCTTCTCCCCCACGGCATAGGCCGCCAGGGTGTTGTCTTCTATCAGTGTTGCCAGGGTATTCTCCAGCCCCTCCGGCGCCGCCTGCAAAAATTCCGTGGCAAGAGAAAGCAACTTTCCTTTGGGCAGACAGGTGTGGCCGCTGCGGCTATTGACCCGCAGGATGTACTGCAAGCCCGCCCCCAGGCGGCAGGGGTCCTCCCCCGCCACACCAAAGTGCGCCGCCATGCGGTCCGCCTCCTCAAATTCCACCCCGATCTCCTCGCAGCAGAGAGCATAAGGGTCGCTTTTCAGCACATCGGCGGTATTGGCGCCCCAGCGCCGCCAGGCCTTTATCGCCGTCGCCGCCGGCAGCCCCAGGGAAGCCAGCAGGCTCATCACGCTGCGGATGCCGAACTGCCGCTGGTATTCCTCCCCTATTTTTCGGGCCTTTTCAGCCGAGATGCCCCGCACCTCAGTCAGCCGTTCCGGTTCCTTTTCTATGATGGTGAGGGTATCATCACCGAAGCGTGCCACAATGCGCCCCGCCAGCGCGGGGCCCAGACCCTTTACCGCCCCGGAGGATAAGTATTTGCGGATGGCCCCGGCCGTTGCGGGCAGGGTGCGCTCTATAAGCTCCGCGCGGAACTGCACCCCGTAGGTGCCGTGCACCTTATAGCTGCCAGTCGCGGTAATTTCTTCCCCCTCGGCGATCTCCGGTACCTCGCCCACCACTGTCACAGGGTCACCGTCCACATCCACCAGCAGCACGGTAAAGCCGCTTTCTTCGTTGTGGTAGGTCACATCCTCCACCGTCCCGGAGATCTTTTCCAGCTCCTGTTCCATTGCTTTGCGGCTCACCGTCCTTTCCTTTTGGTATGCGCAAATCCGCTTTTGGCGGCTAAAATCGGCGCTGGCTGCGTCGCCGCCCCTTGACAGGCATCAGCCCGTCTGCGCCGGGCATCAGCCTGCCTGCGGGCGCCTTCTTGCCATCATCCGGTTTTCCCCGCCAAAAAGCATCCCTGCGCTTATCAATCATTTTCCTTTATCATACACCATTTTTCTGCCTGGGGCAAATCCAAAGTATCAATATTCCGGTCCCGGCAGTACCGCCGGCAGATCTCCCGTGCCTCCGGCTCCAGCGGCAGCAGCACGGTGCAGGGCAGCCCGCCCGTTTCTCCGCGGTGCAGCAGGCGGCAGCAGCCTATCAAGCTGCTTTCGGTATAGTCGGCGTCCTCCGGCACCCGCAGGTACAGTCGGCAGCCCTGTGGCGCTTTGGGCGGGGCGATCAGATCCACCAGCACCGCCACCACCCGCACCAGCCCGATGATTGCCAAATATCCTGCCAACAGCCATAAAATTTCCTTCAGCACAATGGATCACCTCCCCCTATTCTATGCCCGCGGTTGATTTTTGCTCCGGTTGCGGGTATAATAAAAGAACTATTCCGCATTTTATCCTATAAAAAGACAGGAGCTTACGCCTATGGCCAGTAAAAAATACAAAAAACGCCGGATCGGGTTCGTCATCCTGCTGCTCCTCCTGCTGCTCATTGCGGTGGGGGTCATCACGGTGACGGGCGAGATAAACGGCGGCAAGAAAACCGGCGAAACGGTCACCGTCACCATTGAACAGGGCAGCGGCACCGCCGCCATCGCACGGGAGCTCCGGGATGCCGGGCTCATCCGCAACCCCACCCTGTTTAAGCTGTACAGCCGCACCCACGGCGGGGACGGCCGGTACCAGTACGGCGACTTCACGCTGGAAAAGGGCAGCAGCTACGAGGAGCTGATCGCGGCGCTTTGCTCCACCGTCAGCTACCGCGAAACGGTGACCCTCACCCTGCCGGAGGGCTGGAATTCCTTCCAGATGGCAAAGGCGGCGGAGGCGGCCGGGCTTTGCACCGAGGCGGAGTATCTGGAGGCGGCCAACGCCCTCGATTATGACTTCGACTGGATGAAGGACATCAGCACCGACCCCGATAAGCTGACCGTCCTGGAGGGCTTCCTTTACCCCGAAACCTATTCCTTCTTCCCCGACGCCACCGCACGGGATATCGTCACCACCCAGCTGCGGGAATTCCAGAAGAAGGTGCTGACCGAGGAAAACCGGGCGGCACTGGCGGATAGCGGCTTCACGCTGGAGCAATGGGTCATCTTCGCCTCCATCGTGCAGAAGGAAAGCGCCGGCGTGGAGGAGATGTATAACGTTTCCTCGGTGTTCCATAACCGGATGAAGAACACGAGCGAATACCCCATGCTGCAAAGCTGCACCACCAATAATTTCATCTGGGACTATGTGGAGCCCTATTATCACGATCAGGTCCCGCAGGCGGTGCTGGATGCCTACGATACCTACGGGCGCAACGGGCTGCCGGTCGGCGCCATCGCCAATGCGGGCACCGATGCCTTTGATGCCTCGCTGCACCCCAACGATACCCCCTATTATTTCTTTGTCACCGATGTGGAATACACCCACTACTACGCCGTCACCTATCAGCAGCACCTTGCCAATATCGAAAAAGCGAAGGCCGTTAATGCCCGGTACGGCATTGACGGGCTGGTGACCGGCTAAAATAATCTGCGGCATTTTGCGGTTCCCTTGCAGGGAATTCACAGAAATGCCGCACTTTATTTACAGAACCTTGTTCTACTGCTTTTCCCGCCCCTGTTATAATGATGATGCCGGGCTTTCTCTTGCAGGGGAAGGCCCCCGACAGCAAAGTGCCCGAAAAGAGCCGACCCCGCCGGCCGGAAAAACCGCGGGCTGCCGTTTCCCTTTCGGGCAGTAAAAAAGAAGGAGGACCCCATGAAAAAATCACTTCGTTCCCTACTGGCCTTTCTCATTGCGGCCGCAGTGCTGTGCTGCATCGCCCTGGCGGATACCGGCCCCAAGCCCAGCGCCTCATTCTCCTTTACCGGGATGCCGGATGAGGACTACTACGTCACCATGCTGTCCCGAGTGGACACTTACGGCCCCCACCGGGTCCATCAGCCGGGGAGCGAGATCCCCGGTTATGTGCTGGAACAGGGTGAGGACGACCCCGCCTATCCCGCATGGCAGAAATTCGTGGACTACAAGGACCCCGACGGCTACTATTTCCTCGAGGATCTGTTCGAGCAGTGCCACGGCGATGACGAAGCCGGATGGCGCTATTTCCCCCCGGAGCAGTTCAAGCTGCTGCTCTATTTCCCCGAAAGCGACACCTTCCTTTGCAGCCCCGTCACCGAGCGCTACGCCTTCGATAGCGTCTACCGTCTGGATCTGGGCGGCAAATCCCCCGCCGAAGTTGCTGCGCTTACTCTCACTGATCCCAACGGCGACCCTCTCCCCTCCCCCGCCGGGGAGATCACCCTGGATAAAGCCGACGGCACGCATCAGCAGATCGTCGGTTTCTTCGGGCGGCTGGGCATCACCCTCGTCATCGAGCTGGCGCTGGCATGGGGCTGGAAATACCGCAAGGGCAGCCAGCTTTTGTTCATCGGCGCCGCCAATCTCATCACCCAGTGCCTGCTGAACGCCTCCCTGCTGTACTGGGGCGCCCGGGAGACCAGCCGCGGGGCCATCATCTTCTGGTACATCCTGCTGGAGCTGGCCGTCACCGGCATTGAGGCTGCCGCCTATGCCTACCTGCTGCCCGGCACCGACCGCAAGGACCCTGCCGTGCGCCGCCATGCCGCCTTTTACGCCCTCTCTGCCAATCTGCTTTCCTTCCTCGGCGGGCTGGCCCTCTCCGAGGTCTTCCCCATCCTGTTCTGACCCCGTTTTTTCGCATCCCCGCCCCCGACGGTGCAGCCCCCTGCCCGGCCGGGGGCTTTCTGCTGCCCGCGGGCACCGGGCC
>ENA-UOJQ01002515-UOJQ01002515.1-human-gut-metagenome-genome-assembly--contig:-P63-NODE-2515-length-11197-cov-7.214414_pt1 | contig 11197 bp, 10 predicted proteins | sample MGYA00242352_ERZ723899 | MGnify/ENA metagenome assembly ERZ723899 | reverse complement strand
ACCCCTTGATTTTACTGGGTTTCTTCTAACTTGTCCCAATTATAACTCAAGCACCTGTACGAGCTGCGCTACCGCATCACCCTGCGGCAGGAGCCGGTCCCCAAGGTGTTCCTGGATGAGCTGCGCTGCCGCAACGGCAACCTAAACATCACCTGCTGCCGGGAGGAAAGCCACGAAAGCCTGTAAACAGCGCAAAATATCCCCCTATCCGCTTTGGGTAGGGGGCTTTGTTTTAGAGGTCAGCCCGGCTCCTTCATGCGGTAGCCCACACCGATCTCGGTGAGGATATACTGCGGCTCGGCGGGGTTCTGCTCCAGCTTGCGGCGGATATTGGCCATATTGACCCGCAGCAGCTGGCTGTTGCCGCCGGCGGCATCGCCCCACATGGCCTCGCTGATACGATCGTAGGTGAGCACCTTGCCCGCGCTGCGGCTCAAGAGCTCCACCAGGCGGTATTCATTGGCGGTGAGGTGCACTGGCTGCCCGGCCAATGTGACCAGGTGCTTATCATAGTCGATGGTCAGCTCGCCGGTGGTAAAGGCGGAAAGATTGGCGGCGGGCCCGGCCCGGCGCAGCGCTGCCCGGATGCGGGCCAGCAGCTCCGGGGAGCCGAACGGCTTGGTGATATAGTCGTCGGCGCCACTATCCAGGGCGGCCACCTTTTCGCTTTCCTCGGTGCGGGCGGAGACCACGATGACCGGCAGGCCATAGCGCTGCCGCAGCTCCCGCAGCAGCTCCAGCCCATCGGCATCCGGCAGGCCCAGATCCAGCAGCATGGCACTAAACTCCATCTTTTCCAGCGCCGCACGGGCCTGGGCGGCACAGGTAGCCACCTCCACGGTGTAGCCATCGCCCTCCAGCACGGTTTTCATAAAATTGCTGATGGAAAATTCGTCCTCGACGATCAGGATCTTATTCATCATGTTCTTCCTCCTCTATTTCCGCCAGCGGCAGCGTGATGCAAAAGCTGGCGCCCCCCTGCGGGCGGTTGGCGGCGGTGATCTGCCCGCCATGGGCATTTACTATGGTACGGCACACCGTCAGGCCGATGCCCATATTGCGGCGGTCGCTGCTGGTTTGCTCCGCGCGGGTGCGCATCCCATCAAAAACATTTTCCAGGCTGTGGCTATCCAGCCCCACGCCGTCATCCTCCACCCGGAGCTCCGCCTTGTCATTCCAGCGGCGGGCCGTCAGGGTGATGTTCTTTACTCTACCCCCGTGCAGGGCGGCGTTTTCCAGCAGATTCAACAGTACCTGCTCCATCAAGGTGGCATCCATCGGGACCAGCAGCAGTTCATCGGGGGCGGTCACCTGCACGGCAAAATCGGGGTACCGCCGGCGGAACTTGGCCGCCGCGCCCGCCATCACCTCTTCCACCGCCTCCGGCTGGGTGATGAGCCTGGTTTCTCCATCACCGTTCAGCCGGGTGATCGTCAGGAGGTTTTCCACCATGTGGATGAGCCACTCCGATTCCTCCTCGGCGCTTCGCAGCAGCTCCCGTTGCTTCTCGGGCGGCAGGGTATCCTGCTGCTCCAGCACGGTATTGATGGCCCCTGAAATGGCCGTAAGGGGGGTACGCAGATCGTGGCTGACCGCCCGCAGCAGGTTGCCCCGGGTGCGTTCCTTTTCGTTTTCGGCCCTCAGGCGCTGCTGGTCACGGCTGCGTACTGTCATGGCGCTGGTGAGGATACCCACCACAAACAGCGTTACAAAGGTGATGGGATAGCCGGGGCCGGAAAAGCTCAGCTTGGAAAAGGGCTCGGTAAAAAAGTAATTGACCACAAAGACCGAAAGCAGCGAGCCGAGCAGGCTCCACAGGTAGCCATTGGTAAAAAAGCCGGTGAGAAATACTGCCAGCACAAAGATGACCGGTGCGGTATCCTTGGCGTAGCCCATCTCCCCCAAATACAAGCAGATGAGCAGCGCACACAGGTGCAAAAGCAGCATGGTGATGGCATCCTGCTCCCATTTGGTATAGGTTTCATTCCGCTCGATCGGTGACATTGGGCCCCTCCCCCTTTCCTCTCTTTGGAATAATCATACCATTTCCCGGCGTTTTTGCAAGGTCCCTTATCAAAAAAATCCCCCGCGGATAAAAGCCCGCAGGGGAATATTTATTTGCCGAGGTATGCCTCACGGATGACCGGGTTTTCCAGGAGCTCGCGTCCCGCGCCCTCCAGAATGATCTCGCCGGTTTCCATTACATAGCCGCGGTCGGCGGTGTGCAGGGCCATATTGGCGTTCTGCTCGATAAGCAGGATGGTAACACCCTGCTTATTGATCTCCCGGATGATCTGGAAGATATCCCGCACGATGAGGGGGGCCAGTCCCAGGGAGGGCTCATCCATCATCATCAGCTTGGGACGGCTCATCAGGGCGCGGGCCACGGCCAGCATCTGCTGCTCGCCGCCGGAAAGGGTCCCGGCCAGCTGCCAGTGGCGCTCCTTCAGGCGGGGAAACAGCTCATAGCACCACTCGATATCGTCATCCAGCTTATCATGACGCAGGTAGGCGCCGATCTTCATGTTCTCCAGCACCGTCATATCGGGGAAAACCCGCCGGCCCTCCGGCACCAGGGTAATGCCCCGCTTGACGATCTCATCGCTGGGCTTGCCCAGCAGCTCCTCGCCATTGTAGGTGATGGACCCGGCCTGGGCCTTAACCTGGCCGGCGATGGTGCGCAGCGTGGTGGATTTGCCGGCGCCATTGGCGCCCACCAGCGTAACGATGCTGCCATCCGGCACCTCAAAGGAGATATTCTTTACGGCGCGGATCCCGCCGTAATTGACCTGTAATTCCTGTACTTTAAGCATCGAGATCCACCCCCAAATACGCGTCAATAACCCGCTGATCCATCTGGACCGCCTCGGGTATGCCCTCAGCGATCAGCTTGCCGAATTCCAGCACATAAATGCGGTCGGAAATGCCCATGACGAGGTTCATGTGATGCTCGATGAGCAGGATGGAAAGATCAAACTGTTCCCGGATCTCCCGGATGAATTCGGTGAGCTCCACCGTTTCCTGCGGGTTCATACCGGCCGCCGGCTCATCCAGGATGAGCAGGCGAGGATCGGTGGCCAGGGCGCGCGCGATCTCCAGCCGGCGCTGCTGACCGTAGGGCAGGTTGCTGGCGGTTTCATCCTTCAGCTCGGCCAGACCCACGATCTCCAGAAGCTCCATCGCCTCCCGGCGCATCCGGGTCTCCTCCTTGCCGTTCAGATGGAAGGTAGCCGCCAAAAAGCCGCCCTTGGCGTGCATATGCTTGGCGATGAGAACATTCTCAAAAACAGTCAGATTGCCGAACAGGCGGATATTCTGGAAGGTACGGGCCAGGCCCATTTTGGTGATCTGATCCGGCGTTTTGCGCAGGGTGGGCTTCCCTGCGAATTTTTCCACATCGCTGCCGAGATAATCATGCTTGGCACGGCCGGTGGGATGCTCGCACAGATAGGGCCTGCCATCGAGATACAGGCAGCCGTTGGTGGGGGCATAGACCCCCGTCACCACATTAAAGGCGGTGGTTTTGCCGGCGCCGTTGGGGCCGATGAGGGCCACGATCTCGCCCTCGCCCACTTCCATCGAAAGGTTATCCACGGCTACCACGCCGCCGAACTGCATTGTCACATTTTCCAGCTTTAGAACGGGGTTACTCATTTGCCGCACCGCCTTTCACTGCTTTTTTGGCCGGCAAACAGATTTTTGAAAAACCGGCCAATCTTGCCAAAGAACGCGAAGATGGCATCCCAGCTGAATTCCTTTGTGCCCATCAGACCCTGGCGGTAGAACAGCACGATGACCATGATGACCACCGAGAACACTACCATACGGAAACCGTGGCCGAGCAGCGGAACCTTAAAGGTGCCGATCATGGTGGGGTTATCCAAAAAGCGCAGCCACCACTCGCTGCACGCCACATACAGGAAGGAGCCCAGCACCGAACCGGTGATGGAGCCGATGCCGCCGATGACGACGATGAGCAGGATCTCATAGGTCATGGCCGTGGTAAAGTTCTTAGCGTGGGCATTGAACTGGAACATGGCCAGCAGCGCGCCGCCGATGCCCGCGAAGAAGCTGCTGGTGCAGAAAGAGAGCATCTTATGCTTCATCAGGTTGATGCCCATAGCCTCCGCGGCAATTTCATCCTCCCGGATGGCCTTAAAGGCCCGGCCGTAGGTGGAATTGATGAGCAGCACGATGATGGCGATACATACACCGGAAACGATAAACGGGAACAGGATGCTATCATAGCCCGTAAATTTGCGCAGGATGTTGGAGGCGTTGGTCAGCGGGCCCAGCTTCTCCCATTGGATCACCGCGCGGAGGATCTCCGCGAAGCCCAGGGTGGCAATGGCCAGGTAGTCGCTCTTCAGCCGCAGCACCGGCGCGCCGATGAGCGCCGCGAACAGCGCCGCCACCGCACCGGCCAGGATTAGGGCCGGGATCTGGGGCATCTGGAACTGCACAATGCCGCCATCAAAGTACTGATAAACATTAATACGCTGATCCACCGGAATGGTAAGGATAGCATAGGTATAGGCGCCCAGCAGCATAAAGCCTGCCTGGCCCAGGCTGAACAGCCCGGTAAAGCCGTTCAGCAGGTTCATGCTGACCACCAGCAGGGCGTAAATGGCACCCTTTTGCAGCACGGTGGAGAGCATCGAGCTTTTTAGCGGGCTGTTATCGATATACAGCAGCACACCCACCAGCACCACCGCCAGAAGAAGGGAACAGATCAAATTGCGTGTTTTCTTGTTTTTCATCGTTTACACCTTCTCCTTCAGTTTCTCTCCAAACAGGCCGTTGGGCTTGATAAGGAGGATGATGATCAGCAGCGCAAAGGTAAAGGCATTGCTGAAGATGGAAATATCCTGGTTGGATTTGATGAATGTTTCGCAGATACCGATGATATAGGAGCCGATGACCGCGCCGGGCACCGAGCCAATGCCGCCGAATACCGCCGCCACGAAGGATTTGAGACCCGGCATGGCGCCGATGGTGGGGCTAACCTGCCCGATGTAGCTGAAATACAGGATGGAGCCGACCGCCGCCAGGAACGAACCGATGACAAAGGTGATGGAAATGACCCGGTCGATGCGGATGCCCATGAGCTGCGCGGTATCAAAGTCCTTGGCCACAGCGCGCATGGCCATGCCCATCTTGGTGTGCTTGATCACGATAACCAGCGCGATGACCAACAGGATGGTCAGCACGGGGGTGAGGATGGCCAGCCGCCGCACGGTGATGCCGCCGATCTCAATTTCGGTACGCAGCCAGGGGATATTGGGATAGGCCTGCGCCAGGCCGCCGGTGACATAGGTAGAAAGGTTCTGCAGCAGGTAGCTCACACCGATGGCGGAGATCATGACCGACATGCGGGGGGCGGAACGCAGCGGCTTGTAGGCCACTTTTTCTATCATCACGCCCAGCACCACCGTCAGGATCAGCGTCAATATCAAACCAACAGCAATGCTGCCGGCCCCCAAAAAGCCGCTGCTCCAGCTAGTGATATAGATCATGATGAAGCCCGCGACCATGAACATATCGCCGTGGGCAAAATTGATGAGCCGCAGGATGCCGTAAACCATGGTATAGCCAATGGCGATAAGCGCGTACAGGCTGCCGATGGTCAATCCGGAGATCAATATCTGGGCGTAGTAGGTAAAGTCATGCATATACACTGCCTCCGTAATAAAAAGGATATGCCGGGGAAAATGGCGCTGCGGTCCCCTTTGCCGGGGCTTTCATCCATCGCCGGGTCAAAGCCCTCGCAAAGAACGCCGCACCCATGCCGTTTGTTCTAAACGGCCACAAGCGCAGCGGGGGAAACCCAGTGGGTCTCCCTCGCCGCGCAGCCGTAGCTTTACATCATGCTGTTACAGCTTTTTTGCTATTACTCGATGGCAACAGAATCGGCAAATACAAAGCCCTCGGTGGTAGCAGTCTTGATGATGGCGTAGCTCTTGATGGCATCGCCGTTCTCATCAAACTTCAAGTCGCCGGTTACCAGGCCGGGAACATCCAGCGCGGCCAGAGCGTCACGCAGGGTAGCGCCGTCGGTGGACTGAGCCTTATCCAGGGCGTAGTAGATGGCCATGTAGGCATCGTAGCCGCAGGCAGTCACGGCGGAGATCTCTTCGCTGTTGGAGTTATCGGTCAGGCGGGCGGAATCTTCTTTCAGCCAGGCCTTAAAGCCCTCGGCAAAGGCATTGGCAGCGGGGTTGGTGTCATCGCCCTCAATGAAGAAGGTGGAGAAGTAAACACCGTCAATGGAAGCGCCAGCTTCCACTACACGCTGGATGATGGAAACATCGTCCCAGGTATCGGAGGCCAGGATGCAGCCATTGATACCAGCCTCACGGGCCTGCTTGATGATAAAGGGAGCAGTCTCGATGGAGGTGGGGGCAAAGATGGCCTCAATGCCCTGAGAAGCCAGGCTGGCCATGGTGCCGGAGAAGTCGGTCTCACCGGTCTGGAAGTTGACTTCCACGACCTCGCCGCCCAGCGCCTCAAAGGCCTTTACAAAGTAGGTGCCCAGACCGGCGGAGTAGTCGTCACCGGCCTCGGTGATAACGGCAGCCTTAGTCACGCCCTGCTTCTTGGCAAATTGCGCATCAGCTACGCTCTGGAAGGGATCGATGAAGCAGACTCGGAAGTAATAGTCATTGCCCTGGGTAACCTGGGGATTGGTGCAGGAGGTTCCGATCGCCGGGATCTTGGCCTGCTCAAAATAAGGGCCGCCGGCAATGGCGCAGCTGGAACCATAGGTACCCAGTACAGCGGTCACGCCCTTGGAAACCAGCTGCTGGGCAGCGGTGGGCGCCTTGGAAGAATCGGACTGGTTATCGGCATAGGTCAGCTCGATCTTGTACTCCTCACCGCCAATGGTAACGGTGGGATACAGAGAATTGGCGTACTGGATGCCGAGGATCTCTTTTTTGCCGCCGGCGCCGTTCTGGCCGGAGGTGGGTTCAAACACGCCGATGGTGATAACTTTTTCATCGGTGGGGGGGGGATTCTTTTCGCCGCCGCAGGCTACCATGGAAACGACCATGACCAAGCACAGCAGAATCGCGATCAGTTTTTTCATCTTTCTATTCCTCCTTATGGAATGATGGGATTGTACCTCCGAAGGCGTACACTTGTACGCCGGGGGAAGATATTAGTAGTATTATAGCAACCGTTCTCTCATTTGGCTACTATTTTTTTATTGCATTTTCGTCGCTTTGTCGCTTAAAAACATTCCAACTTGTATATTTTGACGAAAAGAATTTGCAGGCCGCCATTCATTTTGCTAAAGTGTTTTCCGCTCTCGGATTCTTATTTTGTCCGCTGTGCGCCATTGGGGGACAGCTCTCTCTCCTTTTCATGCAATTTTGTGCAACTTATCGGCACGCCTTCCTGCATTTTGGCCGCAGTTTATTCGCATTTTGTTCTTATTATCCCTGCATTGACTATCCCATTTTCTTGTGATACCATATAGGTATCACCAATTAAGGAGGACTTTTTCATGAGCAAAATTCAGAAAATCTACGATTACCTCAAAGAATGCAACGGTTTCTTCTTTGCCAGCTGTGATGGCGATAAGCCCCGCGTGCGCCCCTTCGGCTTTATGATGATCTTCGAGGATAAGCTGTACTTCGGCATGGGCACCCATAAGGAAAGCTACAAGCAGGTCAAGGCCAATCCCAATGTGGAGATCTGCGCCATGAACCCCGATGGCAGCTTCATCCGCGTCAAGGGCGTTGCCAACTTTGATATGCGCCCCGAAGTACAGGCCCATATGTTTGAGGTCTCTCCCAGCCTGCGCAAGATCTACAATGAGGAATCCGGCCTGACTCAGGCTGCTTTCTACCTCACCGATATTGTCGCCGAGACCAGCAAGGACAATGTTTTCACCCCCATCACCGATTGATCTATGCTCCGCTTTTCCCCCGGGCCATCTTGTCCGGGGGATCTTTCTTTTTCCCGGCCGAGTGCAGACCGCCGGCTCGGAGCGCAGTCCCTTCCGGCTCCGCCTGCTTTCCGCCGCCTGCGGCGGCGGGGGCTGCGCCCCGGCCTTTCCCCTGCACCTACCCTCCCCACGCAAAAACCCGCCCCGGTGCTTCCACACCGGGGCGGGTTCTATCATTATGAATTATCGTTCGACCAGCGCCTGCAATTTCTTCAGCGCGCCGCTGTCGCCAGTATTGTAAATCTGTTGCAGTACAAGGACATCTTTGATGTTCTTTTCCTCCACCAGGTCATAAATCGAACCCTTGTAGTACCGGAAATCGATCCAGTACAGGTACTGGTAGTGATCTACCAGGTAGGGGATCAGCGCGTTGCCGTAGCTGTCCTTTATCACCAGGCAGGCGGAACCATCGGTAATCTCCGGGTTTTCCACCACGCTGTACGGCTGGTCGCCGCCTGCAAAGGCCCCGTACTTCATGCTGCTGCCATAGCCGGAAACATCATTCACCACGAACCAGTCGTAGGTGGTGCCATCGGCCATGGTCATCTTCATTTTGTTGGTGCCCATCGGCTTGTAGGCGATCACCGTATCGGGATTGGCCCCCAGCGAAGTGATACCGCTGACTGAATAATAGGTCCCCAAAAAGTTCGGGAACTCCACCTGCTCAAACTGATCCAGCATGTGCGGGGTCAACCCAGCCGCCTTGGCGTACTGGGTGTAGGCGTAGTAAGCGCCCAGCGCCGTCCAGTGGTGGTCGGTGTGGAAGTAGATATACTCATCCACATGCTCCCGCAGGCCGTCAAAGACCTCTACCCCACGGATATCCGCTGCCATGCGGCTGTAAATATACCGGATGGCCTCCCGCTGATCGCTGATGTGCAGCTCTTTCTGCAAGGAGTCACTCAGCAGCACGCCGCCATTGATCGGCGCAACCAGGCTGTATAGCTGAGCCTTGCCCGCCAGCCGTTTATCCATCTCATTCAGGATAGCCGCATACCAGTCGGAATTCTCCTGCTGGAAATAATAAAGTCCATAGCCCACATTCCCACTGACGAAAATCCCGCTGATCATCTCGCCGTCAGCGCTTACATTACCATCGCGGGGCGGCTCGGTATTGTTATCCTGCTGGGGATCATCGGTCTTATTTTCAGGATCATCTTTCGGCAGGGTGGGCAGATCGCCCTGCCCCTCCCCGATATCCGGGATCTCCTCGCCCTGATTTTCGCCGCCCACTATCACATCACTACGGATGCCGTAAAGGCTCTGTACCACCTTATTCCCACCAATGAGCAGCTCCCGCAGTGGGTAGGTATCGGCATACCAGGTATCTATCCCGCTAAACCACTTTCCACTCCAGAAGCTTTCCCAGGTAAAGGTCGGGAACTCGGTCAGCTTTCGTTTCTCTATCTCACTTTCGGTGGGCCGGGGCAAAAAGATGCCAATGACGCACAGCACCGCCAGCACGCCAAAGAACGCCGTCAGTTTTATCCACCGGGTCCTGCTCTCCCGATCCGATTGCTTCATCCCGTTCCCTCCTTTTTCGCGCCCCACTCATACTTTGTATGGGGGCATAGTTTCTGCCCTGCTTATCGGCTCGTTAAAAAGCCGGTTTCCAGTCTTGGCCGGCCCTGCAAACCGCGGGTAAATCATCCCTGCATCTCCGCCAATCCGCAAAAACTGCGGGGATCGGGGCGCAGCCCGCCCGCCCGGAGGACGGGCTCCGCGCGCTTCGCGCGCGGCTTTCGGCTTCGCCGAAAGGGGCTGCGCCCCGCCTTCCCCCCGCATGCTTTTCTTTCCTCAGAACTGGAAATACAGGAACGGATTGTAGCTGTCCCCGGCCAGCGCCATTGCCGCCAACAGCAGAAGCAGAACCGGATGGATCACTTCCCATACGGCAGCCGCGCCCCGCAGCAGCCGGTTCCCAGCAAAGGCGCTGTCCCCCTGGGCCGCCGCCTTCCAGCGCTGCCACAGCTTTGCCGTCAGCGGCGTGCAGGCCACACAGGCCACCAGCAGCAGGAAAATGTTATTCTTCAGGCTGAGGCCCGCCGCCATACCGGCCGCAGCCGTCCCGCCGCCAAAGAGTCCCCGCAGCGCCATGCCCAGCGCCGCCGCATCGCGGAAGCGGAAGATGACCCAGCAGAAGTATACAATAATGAGCAGGAAGAGGTGCCGCAGCACCGCCGGTATCCGTTGCTGCTTCTCCCCCAGCAGGAATTTTTCAATGACAAGAAACAGGAAAAAGTACAGTCCCCACAGCACATAGTTCCAGCTGGCGCCATGCCACAGGCCGGTCAAGCCCCACACAATGAACAGGTTGAGGAGCTGCCGCCCCTTGCCCCGGCGGTTGCCGCCCAGCGGGATATACACATAATCCCGGAAGAAGGTGGAAAGCGAAATGTGCCACCGCCGCCAAAAATCGGTGACGGAGGAGGCAATATAGGGATAGTTGAAATTCTCCTTATAATGGAACCCGCACATCAGCCCCATGCCGATGGCCATATCGGAATAAGCCGAAAAATCCAGGTAGATCTGCAGCATATAGCACAGCCCGCCCAGCCACAGTCCCGCCGTCGGAATCTTCGCCAGCCCCTCGGTGGTCATGGGCAGCCAGCGGTCGGCCAGCACCGCCACCGAATTGGCCAGTACCGCCTTTTTGGCCAGCCCCACCGTAAAACGGCTGATGCCCCGGCTCACTTCCTCCGCGTGCACCTGGCGCTTCGCCAGGTCCTGCGCCACATCCCGGTACCGCACAATGGGCCCGGCAATGCACTGGTGGAACAGGCTGGCATACAGCAGCAGAATCCAGTATTTCTTCTGGGCCCGTACCTCGCCGCGGTATACATCCACCACATAGCTGATTAGCTGGAAAGTGTAGAACGAAATACCGATCGGCAGCACGATCTGCGGGATCACTTCCGGCCAGCCGAAAAGGCTTTGCAGGTTCCCCATCAGGAAGCCCGTGTACTTAAAGATGCCCAGCACCAGCAGCACCAGCGCCACGCACAGGCTCAGGTGCAGCTTTTTACGCTGCGGCTCCCGCTCGATGCAGATAGCAAAAAACCAGCACAGGGCGGTATCCAGCAGGAGCAGCACCACATACCGCGGTCCCGCCCAGCTGAAGAACACCAGCGAGAAGAGAAGCATGGCAATATTCTTCTGTCGCGCGCCGCGCAGCGCCGCCTGGCTCACCAGGTTCAGCGCCAAAAAAAGAAACACAAACAGCAGGCTGGAAAATACCATCTCGTC
>ENA-UOJQ01002510-UOJQ01002510.1-human-gut-metagenome-genome-assembly--contig:-P63-NODE-2510-length-11217-cov-9.979574_pt1 | contig 11217 bp, 9 predicted proteins | sample MGYA00242352_ERZ723899 | MGnify/ENA metagenome assembly ERZ723899 | reverse complement strand
CCCGAAATATTTCGGGCTATGGCAAGGTTCTCTCCCTCCGCCCCTTCGGGGCACCGCTCCCCCTCTGGCGCAAGCGCCACCTCCCCCGTATCGGGGGAGTCTGTCTCGCAGAGGGAGGTTTTTCGACACGCTGACCTTCCCCCAGGGGGGAAGGCATCCCAGCCCAAGTAAGCAACACAAAGGAGACCCCATGCTGACCAAAAAACAAAACCTTACACGGGAAATCCTGACCGTTATCCTGCTGCTGGCGGCGGTGGCGGCCACGGAATACTGGTTCTTCCAGCTGTGGCGGCTGGACTGGCATGTGCCGATGTTCTACGGCGGCGACGGCATCTACTGGGTCGGTCAGGTGCAGCGCAGCTACGGCGAGCTGTCCGGCTCCCTCGGCTGGCCGTTCTATGAGGTCGCGGGCAGATACGACCCGAACTATGATCTGATCTACGACATCTTTGTCTGGTTCGTCGGCCTGTTCACCAAGGACACCGGCACGGTGTTCAACCTGTATGTCCTCGTCATCCCGTTTGCCAACGCGCTGGCGGGGTACGCGGTGTTCCGCATGGTCGGGCTGCGCCGCTGGCTGAGCTTTGCGTTCGGTCTGACGTTTGGCCTGACGCCCTACGTCCAGCAGCGCATGGCCGGGCACATGATGCTGGCCGCCTGCGAGTTTGTGCCGTTCTCGGTGCTGCTCTGTCTCTGGTGCGCCGAGGATGAACAGTTCAACCGCCCGGGCAGGGGCTTCTTCAAAAACAAGCGCAACTGGCTGGCGCTGGCCATGGCGTGGGGGATCGCCAACAACGGCGCGGCCTACTACCCGTATTTCACCTGCTTCTTCCTCTGCGTCACGGCGCTCTGCCTGATTTTGCGGGACCGCAGGTGGCGCGCGGGCACGTCCTGTGTTGTCACGATTGCCGAGATCGTCGCCTGGATGATCCCCGACTTCTTCCCGATGGTGCTGGGCATCCTGAACGGACAGGGCAGCACGCTGACCAACGGCGTCTACCGCAGCCCCGTCGGCGCGGACATCTACAGCCTGCGCATCAGCAGCCTGCTGCTGTCGCCCAACGGCTTCGGCCTGCAGAAGCTCGCCAACTGGATGGGCCGCTACTTCCACGTTCTGGCCACTGACGAAGGCCCGATGTACAACGAGAACGCCTACGGCTACCTCGGCATTGTGGGCATTTTCGGCTTCCTCGCGCTGCTGCTCATGCTGCTGCGCAGCCGGGACTGGAAGGCGGGCCACACCGAACGCCCCGAGTTGGGGGACCGTCTCTGGCTGCTGAGCCGCCTCAACGTCATGGCGCTGCTGCTGGCGACGATTGCCGGCTTCGGCGGCATCATCGGCATCTTTGTGCGGTTCATCCGCGGGTACAACCGCATCAGCCCGTACATTGCGTTCTTCGCGCTGCTGGCTGTCGGCCTGGCTCTTGAAAAACAGCTGACCCGGCGCACCGGGCGCAGCCGCAAGGCGCTGGCGGCTGTGGCCATCCTGCTGCTGGGCTGCGGCTACTGGGAGCAGCAGGGCTTCTTCCGGCCTGAGTACGAGGAGATTCAGGACAAGTGGTATCAGGACGAGGCTTTTATGAACGAGGTCGAGGCTGCGGCAGGGGACGGCGCGATGCTTTTCACGCTGCCGTACATGAAGAACTTTGAGAACGGCTCGCTGAACAACATGTGGGATTACACGCTGCTGCGCGGCCCGCTGCACAGCAAGACGCTGAAATTCACCTACGGCGCGGGCTACGGCACGAAGAATGACCTCTGGTACCGCGAGACGAGCGAGCTGGAGCCGGACGCCATGGTGGCCGAGCTGCGCACACAGGGTATGACCGGCATCTATCTGGATCTGGACGGCTACCCCGAGGACGAGCAGCAATCGGCGCTGGCCGCCCTGACCGAGGCCGCCGGCTGCGGCCCGGAGGATGTCATCCACAGCGGAAGCGGGCTGCTCTGCTACATCCCGCTGGGGCAGGAGTAACGCATGAAACTGCAAAAAATAACGCAAAAACGATGGTTCTGGCCGCTGGTCTGCGCGGTGTCCGTCGTGTTCGGCTGGTGGTATTTAAGCATTGTGACCTGCGCACCGCTGGGCGGCGACGATGAGCTTATCAACCTGCAGAACTACTATTATATTACGCACACCTCGTTTGGCCAGAGCGTGCTGGACTACCTTGGCGATTTGTGGGAGCAGTTCAGCCTGCAGAACGGGCGGTTCCGGCCCTTCTCGTCGCCGCCGGTGCGCGGCCTGACGAGCTGGTTCCTGGGGGATCTGGTCGGCTACCGGCTCTACATTCTGGCGTGGACCTACGCGGACATTGTGCTGACGGCGTGGCTCGTCGGCAAGGCGTCCCGCAACAAAAAGCTGGGCATTGCCTGCCTCTGCCTGCTGCCGATGATGTTCAGCGTCTGGCAGGACTCCACGGGCAACAGCCTCTACTCCTACGGCGCACTGGTGCAAAGCACGCTGCTGCCCGCGCTCGTCGCCGGGCTGGCCGTGCTGCGCTGGCAGGACACCGGCCACAAGCGGTGGGCCGTGCTGGCGGGCTACTGTATGTTCCAGTGCTGCGCCACGTTTGAGATCGGCTTTACCTATATCGTCCCGATTTTTGGTCTGGCGTGGCTCTACACCGACAAGGCCCGCGACGCGCTGCGGTTAAGCATCCCGGCGCTGCTGGGCGAGTGCGTGACGCTGGCCTTCAATATGGGCGCACGGCTCATGAACACGCTGCGGGCCGCGGGCATTCTCGAGGGCAGCGTCTCCCAGATCGAGGGCATCTCCCCGAACTTTGACCTGCCCGCCATCCTGCGCACCTGGGCCATGCAGATGTCGGCGGGCTTCCCGCTGAACGCGATGCTGTTCGGCAAGATGCGCCCCGGGAAAATATATCCCGTGGACGTGCTGTGCGGCGTCATGGTGGCCGGTGCGGCAGTGGCCGCGCTGGCGGCGCTGGATAAGCTGCCGAACAAAAAGCAAAATCTGCTGCTGTTTTTAAGCGGCCTTGCCATGCTGTCCGCCCCGGCACTGCTGATCGGGCTTTCGCCCAAGTACCAGCAGCCCGGTCAGGTGGACTGGCGGCACGGCTACATTCCCCAGACTGTGGAGAGCTTCGGCGTCGGTTTAATGGCGCTGGCCGTGCTGGTGATGCTGCTGCGCCGGGCCCGCGGCAAAAGCTGGTGGCCCGGGGGCCGCGCGGTGCTCTACGGTCTGCTGGCCGTCTGCATGGCCGGGTCGGTGGTCTGGCAGCGCGCCGCGACCCGCTCGGCCTACGACCAGGGCGGGCGCGCCTACACGGTCTTTGGCGACGGCGTCGCCGCGGGCCTGGCCGCCGACTGCGGCGACACGCCGGTGGTGACCGATTACATGATCTGGGGTGGCCATGAGGTCGCGGAGAACGCCTTCTTCTTGCGCTACGGCGATCTGGACGCCGATGCCCACGCCCTGCAGGTCTGGCGCACCGAGGACCACGCCGACGACGAGGCGGTGTACCGCGTCGGGTTCACGCTGGGGCAGGACAGGCACTACGACATTGCCTGGTGCGGCCTTGGCCACGGGGCAGACCCGGATGTGCTGACGGATGTCGAGGTCTGGCTGCCTGCGGGCACCTTCCTCTATGATGTGCTCTATTACACAACCGCCGACGGCGAGGAAGTGCGCAGAGAGGTCTACCCCGACAAGAACGGCTCCATGATCACGCTGGACGGCGAAATTCTCGCGGACAGCATCCGGCTGGCCGCTCATTAGGGGGCACCCCGCCCTACGCATAACGCAAATCGGGGCCTGTAGGGCGGCCTGCCCACAGGCCGCCGTGCCCGCGCTTGCGGAAGTGCAAAGCCTGTTGGACCGCCACCCCGTAGGGGCCGGGCATGCCCGGCCCGCTGCCCTCCCGCAAAAGCACGTCCATCTTCCCGCCGCGGGTCGCAGCTATGCGGCCCCTGCGTACTCTATCCATTCAAGGAGGTGCCGCCCTTGGCACAAAATAAATCCCGCCGCCTGCTGTGGGCGGTCTGCCTTGCGGCGCTGGCGGCATTTGCTGCGGCCATGGTCTGGCTGCACTACCAGCAGCTTTGCTCCCCCGGCGGCGGCAGCGACCCCTATACCTCCGACCTTGGTATGCACCTGGCCTTCGCCCAGCGCGGCATGGTCTACTCCACCGTGTCGCTGCTCATCGGCCCGGCGTATGCACTGGCCGGGCGCATCGGCATTGCCGTGCTGCTGGCGGCGTTCCATCTGGCCGCCGTCGCCGTGTTCGCCTACGGCCTGCGCGCTGCCCTGCCCGATGCCCCGCGCCCGGCGCGGCTGCTGCTCAGTCTGGTGGTCAACCTTGCCACGGCGGTCTGGATGCCCCGCGGCGGCTACTGGTACCAGGGCACTGTCGGCGGCACGATTTATCACAACACAACGTATATTATGCTCGCGCCCTTTGCACTGCTGGCGATGCTGGCCTTTTACCGTGTCTGGCCGACGATGCGCGATGACCTGGATCTGCGTGCCTACGCGGTCTACACGGTGCTGCTGACCGTGGCGACCAGCTTCAAGGCCAGCCTGATCTTTGCATTCGCCCCGGCGCTGCTCGTGCTGCTGATTGCCGATTTTGTGCGCACCAGCGCCAAAAATCTGAAAAATGAGATCATCATGGGGTGCAGCGTTTTCCCCGGTGTAGCGCTCTGCTTTATTCAGGCCAACGTCCTGTTTGCCGAGGAAGGCTCTGGCATACGCCTGATTTTCACCGTCCCGTTTGACCACCACCGTATGCTGTGGGGGCCGTTCAACGAGGCCGGCGTGCTGGGGCTGGCGCGGTCCTTCGTCTTTGTGGCGGCAGTGGGGCTGCTGCTGGGCCGCGCGGCGTGGCAGCGCTTCCGCTACCGGTTCAGCCTTTTCACCTTCGCCTTCTCGCTGGCCGAGGCGCTGCTGCTGGTCGAAAGCGGTGAGCGGCTCTATCACGCCAACCTCTGGTGGGGGCCGTTCATCTGCTTCTGGGTGTTCTGGCTCGAGTCCGTCAGCGTCTTTTTACAGCAGACGCGCACCGGGGCCGTGCCCCGCTGGCGGCTGGCCGTCTGCGCCGCCGCGCTGGCGTGGCACATCGTCAGCGGCGTCTGCTTCTTAGTCATGCTTTTGCAGGGTGTAAGCTATAACGTGCCGATCCTGACGTATAATTTGTGGTAAAAAAATAAGCCGCAGGTGCAAAAACGCATCTGCGGCTTTTGTATGTTGTCAGCTTCAACCCGTAGGGGCGCATTCTATATGCGCCCGTGGCTGTGTGCGGCAATGAGTAACGCCCGCGGGCGGATATGGAATCCGCCCCTACGATGGAGGGGGCGATGCTCGTCATCGACCCGGCCAGGCAACGGCAGCGGCAGGCTGCCTGCGGGCGAGCACTGCTCGCCCCTACGATTTGCGCTTTCCCTCATGCCCGCTCGGCAGCGGCAGACTGCACACCAGCGCAATGCCCAGCGCCAGAGCCAGCGCGACCTTGAAGGTCTCGCCGCCTTTGCTGGCGAAAAGCTCCTGCTCGCCCTGCAAAAAGTAGTAGGCCGTGTAGTAGATGCCCGCGCCCGGCACAAGCGGAAAGATGCCCGGCAGCAGAAAAATCGTCACCGGGGCCTTGTGGCGGATGGCAAAGAACCGCGCGCAGCCGGTCAGCGGCAGCGTGGCGACCAGCGTCGCAATCGCCGGGCTTAACGCGAACAGCTCCACGCAGAAGATGTAGACCATCCAGCCCACCGCGCCGGTCAGGCCGCAGGCCAGGTAGTGCCGCCGCGGCATCTGGAATGTGATGCCAAAGCTGATCGTTGCAATGACGGCCACCATAAAATGAGCAAAATAATGCGTCCAGATCGGCATCACGCCACCCCCAATCCACGGGCCATGATCCAGCCCAGCACCACGCCGCCCGCAATGCTGCCCGCAATCAGCAGGGCATCCAGCAGGCGGATGGAGCCGGACAGGTAGTCGCCGTTCAGAATATCCCGCACGCCCATCGTCAGGGCAACGCCGGGGGTCAGCACCATCAGCGCGCCGATGATCGCCGCGTTGGCGTTGACGGCGGGCACGACGGTCTGCACCGCAATGGCCCAGATCGTGCCGCAAAACGCCGCCACAATGTCGGTGAATATCCGGTTGATGCCGTGCCGCGCAAACTGCTGGCAGACGAGCGCCTCCAGCAGGCCCGCCACCGCGGCCACCGGCATGTCTGCCAGCGTGCCGCCGAACAGGTACGCGAACCCCGCTGACCCGACAACGCAGGCCAGAATTTCCAGCTGCGGTGTGCTGCGCGGCAGCGTGCGGGCCGTGTTCAGCCGTGCTTCGGCCTCGACGACGCCCAGCCTGCCGGCGGCCAGCTCACGGGAAAGCTCGTTCACGGCTTCGACGCGGCCCAGATGGACCGACACGGTGGGCACGTGCCGCACCAGCGAGACGGCATCCCGCCCCGGCAGGTGCGCCGACGCAAAGATGCCGTTGGTCAGAACATAGACATGGAAGTCCCGCACGCCGAGGCTGGCGGCCATGATCTCCATGGTCTGCTGCGCGCGGAACACCTCGCCGCCGTTTTCCAACAGCGTCTGGCCCGCGTCCATGACCAGCTCCAGCGCACGGTCAAACAGTGCATCAGCCACGGATATTCTCCCGCACAGCGTTGAATTCCGGGTAATGAGCGTACAGATGCTGCGCGATGGCCTCCATGAGCAGGTAGTCATGCTCGGAGTCGATGTCGATGATGCCGGTGTCCATCATAACGCTGACGCCGAACTTGGAGTGCCACAAAATCGGGTCGGGGTTGTCCACAAGGAACGCGCGGCGGATGACGTAAATCGACGCATTGACGTCGTATACCTCGGGTGCCTGCTGGCGGCCCGTGAACTGGCTCTCGATGACCATCTCGGCGTGGTCGCCCACGATCTTGAACATATTGAACCACGGATTGCGGCGGGCCTCGCAGACGCTAAAAATGATTTGCAGGTCCTCGCGCTCCTGTGCTTTGGCAAAGGCGTTCTCAATGTCCTGCTCGGTGCGCAGGGGGCTGGTGATGTCCAGATCAATCATAGCATCGTACTGTTTTCCGGTGCGGGCCTCCATGCGGGCAAAGCTGTCCTTGTAGACCTCGACCTTCGGCACGCGGTCTCCGCCCAGCTCGGCCCCGCGGGGCAGGTAGATGACCTCCGGGTACTCGGCGGCCACCAGCCTGGCCAGGTCCTCGCTGTCGGTGTTCAGCGCAACGTCGATTTCCAGCTCCGGGTGCTTTTTAATGAACAGCTCCGCGGCGCTCAGCGAATAGTAAACCAACGGTTTGCCGCAGAAATTTTTCAGGTTCTTGTTTTTAAAGCCCTTGCTGCCGGCACGGCCGCAAATTGTAATGAGCAGTCTTTTCATTGTACGTTCTCCCCCAAGGTAAGTTTCAGCACGTTCAGTGCCAGCGCGGGCGGGTTGCAGCTCTCGCCGCTGCCCGTCAGCGCGTAGTCCACAAAATATTCCATCTCCCGCTCATAGCGGCGGTTGACGTCCTCCTCATAGTGCTGCACGGTGCCGTCCGGCAGGGTCAGCGTGCCCGCGCCAAAGTCGGCCAGATAGCTGCCGTCATGGCAGAAAAGCTCGATGCTGCGCCGGTATCCGCGGCCAAAGTAATCGAGATGCACCTCGGCCAGCAATGTGGGGTATCTGGCGATATACACCGACAAATCGTCGGAGTCGATTTCGAGGTCGGAGTAGGTGCCCTTGAAATTGTACAGCTGCTCCGGCACGCCGAACAGCTCGACGAGGTAGTCCCATTCGTGGATGAGGTCAATCGTCACGCCGCCGCCCATCGCCTTGTGGGCGCTGTAGACCGTGCGGTAGTCCACGCCGGGCCGCCAGTCGGGCAGATAGCTTGAGCAGATGACCCGCGCGCAGTAGGGGTGCAGACCGGGCAGCCGGTCCTTGAGCGCCAGCATGACGCCGCACCACCGCATGGGCGCGGCCACATAGGCCTTTTGCCCCGCGGGCAGGCAGTCGGCCAAATCCAGTCCGGTCTGCTCGGCAGAAAAAATCGGCTTTTCGATGAAAAGTGCCCCGCCGCGGCCCCTGACCCGGGTCAGGGCGTCGGCGTGCAGGCTTGTGGGGTTCGTGATGAACACCATGTCATAGTGTGCGGGCGCGTCGGCCAAATCGGTGTACTGGGCGTGCAGCAGCGCGGCCACGCCGTCCCGCAGCGGGCGGGACGGGTCGCTGCGCAGCGCGTCGGCCTGTAAAGTCCAGCCCCGGTCCGCACAGAGGTTGGTCAGATTTTTTAAATGGCGCGTCCCGATGGAGCCCAGCCCCACGAACAGCGCGGTGATGGTACGCATAGGAGATCCCCTTTTTATAACAAGTTTACGGCAGGTTTGTGGGGGAGGCATTTATGCATCCCGCGGGGCTTGCGGCAACCGCAAGCCCCGCGGGCGGATATGGAATCCGCCCCTACGCTGTAGGGGTCGATGCCTGCATCGACTCGGAACCCCGGAGGCTGCCGCACGTAGCTTTTCTTGGCCCCCTCTGCGAGGGGGCTCCGCCCGCAGGCGGTGGGGGAGAGAACTCTGCGGCTATCCGAAATTTTACGGGCTATGGCAAGGTTCTCTCCCTCCGGCCCTGCGGGCCACCTCCCCCGCAAGCGGAGGAGGCTTTAGTGACTTTCAATAAAGTCCATCAGCTCAATTGCCTTCAGGTCCTTTTCAAAGCTCCACTTCGGCTGCTCGTCGCCCTTCAGTACGCCAAAAAAGTTCGTCAGTTCGTCCACATAGGCGTTTTCTACAACGTTGTCGCTGTAGCGGCTGTCGTGCTCAAAGCTGGCGTAGGTGTTGACAAACCGCTTGTCGCCGTCCTTGAACTCGTACAGCGCCTTGGGGTTGCCCTCCCAGAACAGGTGGATGCCGTCCCCGAAGCACTCAAAGCTGCGCACGGCCTTGCGGCTGACGACGTCGGCGGCCAGCACACCCTGCACGCCGCCCTTGTGGCGCAGCAGCAACGTCACGCAGTCGGGGTAGGGGAGCCCTAAGTCGCTGATCGTGTCCTTCTGTACGGTCACGCTCTCCACGTCGCCGAAGGCGTCCAGCAGCCACGGCAGGTCGATGCCGAAGATCTCGCGCACGCCGCCGGTGCGGGCGTTGCCGACGAAGAAGGTTTTATAATTCTCCCACGGGTGCCAGTCGGGCAGATACTGCCCGATGTGGTAGATGTAGTGTACGGGCTTGCCAAATTCCGCGACCTGCTGTTTAATATACTGTGTCTCGCGGCGGTACAGCATCGTGGAGGACAAAAACAGCGGCAGTTTTTTGGCCGCAGCCTTGGCCATATTCTCCCGGTAGCCGTCGCTGACCAGATTCAGCTCGGTAAAGACGGGCAGGTCGTTGTCCAGCAGCTCGCCGATGACCGCCGCGTGGGCCAGCGGCGCGGTGCAGACCAGCGCGGCGTCGGGGTGCTCGGCGGCGACGGCCTCGCCGATGGTGGCATAGGCTGCGTCCGCCAGACCCAGCCGGAGGGCCTCGTCGCGGCGGCTCTCGGCGGTGTCCACGCCGACGATCTGAATAGCTGCGTCAATGCCTTTGGTCAGCCGGGCGCGGCGTTTGCCCATGCTGCCTAAACCGACGATGAGAAGTTTCATACCAAAACGCTCCTTTGCGGGTCAAATTCCGGCACAGGGCCGTCATAAAAGATTTTAGGTCTTGCAAAATCAAATTTTGCCAGCACAGCGCAGATTTTTTCGCTGGTCTCGCCGCCGTTATACGGGCTGACGGCGCCGGCCGCCAGGGGAGCAAACGCCGGGGACAGCGCCCTGCGCAGCGCAGCCTCGATGGCCGGCTCGTCGGCGTCGCAGCAGAGCACGTTCGCGCAGATGGCGCGCCCGGCCTGCCGTCTGCCGATGTTGACCGTCGGCACCTTAAAGGTGGGCGTCTCGACGACACCGGACGACGAGTTGCCCGCCACGAGCGCCGCGCAGGCCATGGCGGAGAGGTAGCGCCGCAGACCGAGGCTCTGCACAAATCCGGCGCGGTCCGGGTGGGCGGCGGCGAACGTCTGCATCATGGCGGTGCAGACCTGCCCGCCCGCGTCGGCGTTCGACCCGGTGATGAGCCAGAACACGCCGTCCACGGCGGCCATGGCGTCACACAGCGCCTGCACCTGCACAACGGGGGAGCCTGCGTCGGGGGCGGTCTCGGGGTGGTAGGTCACGAGCGCGAAGGGCTGCATGAGGTCAAACCCAGTCGATTTGCACAATTCCTCACGGCTCATTTTGGGCAGAGTGCGGATGTTTTCATCCCCCAGCCCGCCGACGCAGAAGACGGTGTCGGGCGCTTCGCCCATCCGCACAAGCCGCGCAGCGCTGTCGGCGCAGGACGGAAAGTGTACCGCTGCCATTTTGCTGATGCAGTGGCGGTAGTATTCGTCCGCCGCGCCCAAGGTCACGTCGCCGCCCGAGATATGGGCAATCGGGATATGCCGCGCCGCTGCCGCAGCGGCCACGGCGAAGATCTCAAACCGGTCCCCCAGCAGCAGCACGGCGTCCGGGCGGTGGGCGGCAAAGTGGTTGTCGAAAATTTCCATCGTGCGAGCGATGGTTTTAGCGACAGGCTCATCGGCGTTGTCGGTGAAGATCGGCAGTCTTGCCGCGATGGGCAGGCCGTCGGCTTCGATTTCATGCACGGTCTCGCCCAGACGCGGGCAGAGGTGCGCCCCGGTCACGACGAGCTGCAAGTCCAGCACATCGGACGCCGCGATTTTCTGCACCACCGGGCGCAGCAGGCCATATTCCGCCCGCGTGGCGGTAACGACGGTGATGGTACGCATGGTTATGCTTCTCGCTTTCTTTTTTAACGGCAGTCTCCCGGAAGGTCGCTTTCTTTTGGCAGCAAAAGAAAGCTCGCAAAGAAAACTGCCGCTGTTTCGACGCAGCGGACCCGCGACCAAGGGGCTGCACGCCCCTTGGATTCCCAAAGCGGAGGTCGCAGAGTGCGCGGGCTACGCGAACGCAGTATTACTGTTCGCGCTTAACGCCCGCGCCCTCTGCTCCGTTTTAAAATTCGGGAGTTCCCCCGAACCCCCGCAGGGGTGAGGTAGAGGCCCCCTTGTCAAAGGGGGCTGTCACCGTTAGGTGACTGGGGGATTCCGACGGGCCTTGCGTGGCTGCCCATTCCCGGTCAACCACCCGCCAACTTGGAAGGGGCGGGCTGCCGCCCTCCCTTGCCCCTCTCGTGCACGACGATTCACGGCAG
>ENA-UOJQ01002506-UOJQ01002506.1-human-gut-metagenome-genome-assembly--contig:-P63-NODE-2506-length-11227-cov-5.294397_pt1 | contig 11227 bp, 9 predicted proteins | sample MGYA00242352_ERZ723899 | MGnify/ENA metagenome assembly ERZ723899 | reverse complement strand
TCCGACATGTAAAGTCACATGTGCAATGTGAACGCCTTTCTTTTTGATTTCTTCCAACAGTTCTGGTGTAAAATGCAGTCCGGCTGTCGGTGCTGCGGCAGATCCATCGTGCTTTGCATACACCGTCTGATAACGGTTTTTGTCCTTGAGCTGGTGATGGATGTACGGCGGCAGCGGCATCTGTCCCAGTTTATCCAGGATTTCCTCAAAAATCCCCTCATACTCAAAACGGATCAGACGGTTTCCTTCGTCAACCACATCGATCACCTCACCGATCAGCAGCCCTTCGCCAAAACTGATTCTTGCACCGACACGACATTTCTTCCCCGGTTTTACCAGCGTCTCCCAGACATTATTCTCTCTTCTTTTTAGAAGCAGTACTTCAATCTTTGCATCCGTTCCGATCTTGCTTCCATAGAGTCTTGCCGGGATTACTTTCGTATTGTTGACTACCAGACAGTCTCCCGGGTTCAGATATTCAATGATATCACGAAAAACGCGATGCTGCGTCTTTCCGCTTTCTCTGTCAAGTACCAGCAGTCTGGAAGAGGAACGGTCTTCCAGTGGATCCTGTGCGATCAGTTCCTGCGGCAGATCAAAATAAAAATCCGATGTTTTCATATATATACTCCTTAATAATAAATATGATTTTCTTCAACTAAAACCGGCTTCTCGCCTCTGTTACAGGTTACAATCGACACGGCACAGTTTTTTGATACGCCGCCATGCCAGTAATCTTCCCGGTTGCTTTCTCTTATGCTGTTGAGCAGTCCGCGAAGTGCACAGCCATGCGTCGACACGAGGATCGTCTTATCTTGAAGTTCTTTTCGACTGCAGATATCTTCCATAAAATCCCGGGTACGCTTTTCCACAGCATCCAGACTTTCCCCGCCCGGTGCTGCCACATAATCCTGCGGGGCATGGAAGAAGTTTTCAATCCACTGCTGCGGCACCTGTCGGTTTTCTTCTGCATAACAGCAGCCCTCATAGATTCCAAAGCTGATCTCGATCAGACGCTCATCCTCTATGATCGGGACCTCTCTTCCGGCAAGGATACACTGTGCCGTGTGTTTTGCACGGATCAGTGGACTGGTAAAAGCCATGTCAAACGTTACATCACGAAGTGCCTTTCCGGTCAACTCTGCCAGATAGATCCCATTTTCATTTAAATCAACGTCAGAACGCCCCTGGAGGCACTTACGTGCATTCCAGGGGGTCTGACCATGACGTATGATATACATTTTCATGTGTTATTCTCCAGATTACTGACGAAGTTCGATACCCATGCTTTCCAGTCCATTGAGGATCTTCTTCATCACCGTAGTGATCTCTGCTTCTTCCATGGTCTTGTCTTTTGCACGGAATACCACAGAATAAGCCATAGATTTATAGCCTTCTTTGATCTGAGTTCCTTCATAAATATCAAACAGTTTGAAGCTTTCCAGATGTTTGCCTCCACGCTGAACGATCATCTCTTCGATTTCACCGGCAAGTACATGTTTCGGAACCACCATACTGAGGTCACGTGTCACAGCCGGGAATTTCGGAATACCTTCGTATTTGCGGTCGAAGGAAGCCCTCTCCACGATCTTCGGCATGTCCAGAACGGCAACATATGCCTTTTCACCGATTCCGTAATTATCCAGAACCTGTGGATGAACTTCGCCCAGGAATCCAATCACTTCTCCGTCGTAGAGGATGTTTGCCTGTCTGCCCGGATGTAAAGATGGCTGTCCTGCGTTCGGATCGTACTGCGGAATCTTATGCATGCCTGCTTTTTCCAGGAACTCTTCTACGACACCTTTCATGACAAAGAAATCTCCGCTGCCGTACATACCAAGCGTGAACTGCATACGCTCATCCGGAAGCTCGGTAAGCGGCAGTGCTTTCGGCAGATAAATGTTTGCCAGTTCATAGAGACGAACGTCTTTGTTTCTGTGGCTGTAGTTATAGCCAAGAGAAGAGAGCATACCATTTAAGGAAGTCGTTCTCATGATGCTGAAATCATCGCCGAGCGGGTTGGAGATCCTGATGGCCTGACGCAGTACAGAATCTTCAGGGATCAGCAGTTTGTCGAATACCTTCGGGCTTTCGAAGGAATAATTCATGCCCTGAGAGAATCCGCAGAATTCTGCGATATCTTTTGCAACATTTTCTACTCTGTGATGGAACTGAAGTTTACCTGTAGTAGCTTCTCCTTTTGGCAGCGTCGTCGGGATATTATCATATCCATAGAAACGTGCCACTTCTTCTGCGATATCTGCGGTGCGGAAAATGTCATGACGGAAGGTCGGTGCAATGATTTCATTGCTCTCTTCGTCATAGGCAAGTTCTACATTTGCAAGATAATCCAACATCTGTTCGCTGGACAGATTGGTTCCAAGCAGTGCATTGATGCGTTCCGGCTCAAATTTCACGCGAACCGGCTCTTTGCGTTTGGAGTATACATCTGCCATGCCGCCGACTACTTCACCGGCACCCAGTTCTTCGATCAGCTGGCATGCACGATTGATCGCTGCCTGTGCATTGTTCGGATCCAGACCTTTTTCGAACTTGCCGGAAGCATCGGTTCTAAGACCGATTTTCTTTGCAGAAAGGCGGATGTTGGTGCCATCAAAACATGCAGCCTCAAACATCATCGTCTTTACATTGTCAGTGATCATGGAATTCTCACCGCCCATGATGCCGGCAATGCCAACAGCTTTCTCACCGTCACAGATCATCAGAACAGAATCATCCATCGTACGTTCCTGACCGTCCAGTGTGGTAAATTTTTCGCCGTTTTCGGCTCTGCGGACCACGATCTTATGACCTGCAAGGGTGTCATAATCATAGGCATGCATCGGCTGGCCGTATTCTTCCATTACATAGTTTGTAATATCGACAATGTTATTGATCGGACGGATTCCGTTTGATGCCAGTCTTCTCTGCATCCATTTCGGTGACGGAGCGATCTTGATATTTTTTACGACACGTGCACAGTATCTCGGGCAGAGATCCTTGTCTGCCACTTCAACGGTCACATAATCGTTTGCATTTTCATCATTTCCGGTCTCTTTTACAACAGGAGGCACAAATTTTTTTCCGAAAGTTGCTGCCACTTCTCTTGCAATACCGATCACGCTGTAGCAGTCTACACGGTTGGATGTGATCTCGTATTCAAATACAACGTCATCCAGTCCCAGTGCTTTGATGGCACTTTCGCCTACCACTGCATCTTCCGGGAAGATATAAATGCCGTATTCCGGTGCTTCCGGATACATATCTCTGGTAGAACCAAGTTCTTCAATGGAGCACATCATACCATCTGACTCAATGCCGCGAAGTTTTCCTTTTTTGATCTTGATACCGCCCGGTGTTTTTTTGCCGTCATGTCCGCCTGCAACGCGTCCGCCGTCTAAAACAACCGGAACCTTGTCTCCTTCTTTTACATTCGGAGCACCGGTTACGATCTGGATCGTCTTCTCGCCGATATCGACCTGACAGATGATCAGTTTGTCTGCATCCGGATGTTTTTCAATTTTATCGATCTGACCGATGACGATCTTGTCCAGATCTGCATCCAGTCGCTCAAATCCTTCTACTTTTGTTCCGGATAATGTCATGGCATCTGTGTACTGCTGTGCCGTAACATCCAGCTCTGGAACATATGCTTTAATCCAAGATAATGATGTATTCATGGTTATATTTCCTTTCCTGTACTTTCCGTTGATTTTCTGTTTCGCATCCGCATTTTTAGAACTGCTTCAGGAAGCGGATATCGTTCTTATATAATTCACGCATATCATCGATTTCATATTTCAGAAGTGCAATACGCTCCAGACCTACACCAAAAGCAAATCCGGTATATTCTTCCGGATCAATGCCGCACATCTCAAATACATGCGGATGAACCATACCGCAGCCAAGGATTTCGATCCAGCCGGAACCTTTACAGAAACGGCAGGAATGACCTTCAATCTCACCGCTGCCGCCGCATTTGAAGCAGCTTACGTCAACTTCCGCACTCGGCTCTGTGAATGGGAAATGATGCGGACGGAATTTCGTCTTTGTCTCCGGTCCGAACAGCTGTTTTGCGAACTCTTCCAGAGTACCTTTCAGGTCTGCAAATGTAATATTTTTATCTACAACCAGACCTTCGATCTGATGGAAGGACGGGGAATGGGTTGCATCCACTTCGTCAGAACGGAATACTCGTCCCGGTGCGATCATACGGATCGGCAGTTTGCCCTGTTCCATAATGCGGGCCTGTACCGGAGAAGTCTGGGTACGAAGCACGATATCTTTATTGATATAGAATGTATCCTGCTCATCTTTTGCCGGATGGTTTGCCGGAATGTTCAGTTTTTCGAAGTTGTACAGATCATACTCGATCTCCGGTCCTTCTACGACTTCATATCCCATACCGACAAAGATACGCTCTACCTCTTCCAGAGCGATCGTATTCGGATGACGATGGCCAACGTTGAACTTCTGTGCCGGAAGTGTCACATCAATGACATCCTGTTACATCTTTTCTTCGCGTGCTTTTTCTTCCAGTTTTTTCTTTGTCTCTTCTAAAAACTCCTCAATCGCTTCTCTCGTTTCATTAACCATCTGGCCAACGAACGGACGCTCTTTTGGATCTACATTTTTCATTCCTTTTAATACAGCAGTCAGTTCACCCTTCTTTCCAAGAAAAGAAACCCTTACCTCATTCAGTTTATCAAGTCTGTTTGACTCGCGTATCTGTTTCAGTGCTTCCTCCCGGATTGCCTGCAGTTTGTCTTTCATGTCTCATTCTCCTTGTAAATTAAAATAAAAAAGCTCCATCCCAAAATAGGGACGAAGCGATCTTTCCGTGGTACCACCCTGATTTCTGTCATCTGACAGACACTCAATGTTGTTTAACGCACAAGTACGTCGCTCCCTACTGTCTTCAGGAACGCAGCTCCAGTGTGAAATTCATCTCTCTGTCTGTACCGTGGAAGATTTTCAGCCGATGATCCTCCCTCTCTGTCGGGAAACAGGAAACTACTTTGCACCTTCAAAGCCTTTCGCATTTCAATCAAAATCATTATAACATCAATTTTTAAAATTACAACCCTTTTTCGATCGCATCTTTTGAAAACTTTTCTGGCTGCTCCAGATAGCAGTTGATCTCTGCCCCCATAAACAGCAGCCACATACAGAAATAGAGCCACAGCATGACCATCACGACCGTTGTCAGACTTCCATAGATTGCCGACATCCCTTTGGAATATTCGATATAGACCGAAAAGCCATAGGAAAACACCGACCAGGCAAAAGAAGTGGCCACTGCTCCCGGAAGCTGAGAAAAGAAATCCTGTCTCTTATACGGAAGCCACGCATACATCGCACAGAAGATCATGCACAACAAAAGGATCGTTCCAATCGTCCGGGCACTGATGATCAGCCAGGATACGGCTCGCAGCCACGGCAGATAATGCAGAAGATAATCATGCAGCAGATTGCCGAACACAAACAGCCCCATCGCCAGAATCAGCGATATCAGCAGCAAAATAATATAAAGAGCTGCCCGGAATCTTGCCAGAAAATAATTTTTCCGGATCTTTGTGTCATAAATCTTATTCAGTCCTTTGGATACAGACATCATGGCCTTGCTGCACGCCCAGACTGCTGTGATCACCGTTCCAGAGAGCAATGCGGTGGATTTTGTATACACAGATCCGACTAACGTTTCCAGGTACGCATGGAAACCTTCCGGAAAGATCACCTTCAACAAGGTCATAACGTCTTCTTTTGTCATCGGCGTGTACTGGAGCAAAATAAGCAGCAACATTACAAAGGGAATAAATCCCATAATGATAAAAAAAGCAGACTGTGCCGAATAGGCATCCACTCTGTCCTCTGAGCGTTTATCCATAAATCTCAGCAGCCAGCAAACCAGCTGTATCACGTATCGCATATGATCTCCACTCCGTCTCCATAGTAATACTTCAAAATTTCCTGACAGCTCCATCCCTCTTCCGCCAGGTGTTTTGCACCATTCTGACTCATGCCGTCCCCGTGCCCATATCCCCCTCCATTCAGCAGAAAACCGGCCAGCACGCCACCCTGATACTGTGGGATAATATAAAAGAACGCACTCGGAAGAAGTCCAAGACTTGGTGCCGTGCTTCCATCCTGTAAGATCACAGCCTGATCACCGGGCCGCAGAAACTGGCGGATCGCATACTCTCCTTCGATTGCTACCGTCCCAAGTGTCCCTGTGACCTGCAGCACTTCTGCCCTTCCATTTTCAAGTCGCTTCAGAACGTTTAAGCTTAAAATCTGCCCGATCTGTCCCGGATAAAACGTTTCGGCAGCGGCATTTAGTTCCTCTGTCGAAAAAAGTGTATTCCAGCGATACCAGGATTCTTCACGCTCCGCATCGGATGCTCTGCTGCCGGACATCGCTGCACAGAAAACGGCCTCGTTGGAAGCTTCCTCCTCCATGCGAAGTCCGCAGGACGTTGAATAATACAGCGTATTTTCAATCTGCCCGTCTTCTTTTATCACCATCCCGGCAGTCTGCTGCACTGCCTGCACGGCAGCATCCGTCTTTCCAATATTATTATACACCTGATAAGAAACGCTGTCATCCAGATCTGCACCAAATTCCTCGCAGCGACTGTTCTCCATCTGAAGCATTGCATAACATCTGGCACAGACTGCCTGGGCTTTTAACGCTTCGATCGGATAGGAAGAGGGCATTTCACTTGGAACCACATAGCACAGATAAGTTTCCAGCGGAAGCGTATTGATCAGGATCAGACCTTCCTCTCTTTTCTCCACATGAAGACTCCCTTCGTAAGAGGGACACTCTGCGGCACGTTTCAGATACGGAAGCTGAAATACACCGTCTTCTTCCATTGTAAAGACCAGATCGCCCTGCAAAAATTCATTGCTTTGCATCGTGAGCTCAACCTGCTCACCGGCCTGGCAGTGCCGTTCTGTGCCTTGTCCGCTCACCCGAAACGGCACATCTGCCGTAATCGTGATCCGGTCATGGTATTCACTCGCATAATTGTCACTGCACAGCAGGACACGGATGTCCGGATTTGCATCTGATGCCATTCTTTCATCCTTTTCTGCAGTTTCTGTCTCCGCTACCCCTTTGTTTTAAGCCAATGTTTTTCTTTCTTTTACGCTATGCCCTCTTCTGCGGTTTCCGCCTTTTTCCCGGTTTTCTCTCAGCACCTGTTCCTGAAGCTGACTCTGTTCTGCCAGAAAACTCCGACTGCTGCTTGTCAAAACAATCCCATAACGATCATACAAGGACAGGAGCATTGCAGCCAATGATGCACATCCAAGTAAGAAAAACTGTCTTTTTGCAATCCTTTTCACCTGCGGACACTCCTTTTACTTTTCAGAACCATTACCTGTTTTTTAAATATATTCCTGTCCTTGTATAAAATACCTGATTTTTTATTTTACTGCTGAAAAATAGTAAATGGTTGTCGTTTCGTATTTTGCACCGGCACGCAGTACGGTAGACGGAAACGTCTCGTGATGTGTTGCATCCGGGAATCCTTGTGTCTCAAGGCAGAGACCGGAGCGTTTCTGATAAACGACACCTTCTTTTCCCTTTGGAATACTCTCAACAAAATTACCTGCATAGAACTGAACGCCAACTGCATCAGAAAAGACTTCCATACGTCTTCCGCTTTCCGGTTCGGATACTTCTGCAATCTTACGGATTGTTCCGTTGCTGTTGTTCAGCACGTAGTTGTGATCGTATCCGCCGGCGATCTTCAGCTGCTCATAATCTGCCTCAATATCTGCTCCGATGCTTTTTGCAGCACGAAAATCCATCGGTGTTCCCTCTACCGGAAGGATCTCTCCAGTTGGGATCATGCCCTGTCCTACCGGTGTGAACGCATCTGCATCCAGCCATAAAATGTGATCTTCGATCTTTCCTGCTGCATGTCCTGCCAGATTGTAATATCCGTGATTAGTCATATTGGCAATCGTATCTTTATCAGAAGTTCCTTCGTAGTGAATCTTCACTTCGTTTTCCATGGTCAGTGTATAAGTAACGGTGATATCAAACGTACCCGGCAGTCCCTGTTCACCGTCTGCACCGACATGATGGAAACTTACACTGTTGCCATCCTCGTCTACGGACGCATCCCAGATGATATTGCTGTAACCTTCACTTCCGCTGTGAAGATTGTTTTCGCCTTCGTTTTTTTCCATCTGATACACGTGTCCGTCAATCACGACCTGTGCATCTTTTGTCCGGTTTCCGTTTCTTCCGATGATTGCACCAAAATAACAGGTTCCCTGCTCATAATCCTGCACATCATCATATCCAAGCAGTACATCTTTGCTTCTGCCCTTTGCATCCGGAGCAAGGATTGACACCATGGTTGCACCATAATCGGTCACTTCCAGTGCCATACCTTTTCCATTTACCAGTGTATAGATATGTGCAATCTTACCTTTTGAAGTTTTTCCAAATTCGCTTACTTTAATACCCATTGCTCCAAAATCCTCCTGTGAAAATTTATCGTTTTCAGTATAACATTACCCGTTTTAAATTGCAATGCACGATAGATGTCTCCATTATAATAGGGAGTTATATTTTTTGTCAATTTTATAATTATGATGTGGGTGTCAAAAGTCCCCAACTATGATGCCTACGGATTGTTCTCAGGAATTTCTCGTATAATCAAAATATCTGGAATATGCCACAATTCCACAGATAGCATAAAAAATCATTGCCAAAACGAATCCCTCAACGCTGCGTACAAATAATACCAGTATCAAGATCAGAAGAAACGTCGGCAGTTCCATCCGATGCAGCCATTTAAACATGTGATAACGCTTCGGTGACATTTCATGTTCTGCTGTTTTTGCATTTGTTGTCTCACATTCTATCATCGCACCAAAACGTGAAAAATGTCGATATGCACTGTATGGGATTCCATCTAACATAAATTCCGGATACATTCCTTTTTTTGTTATCACAATCTTCATTCCTTTTTCAGAGGCATACTGTAATAATGCTTCCTCAAATTCTTTCGGATTCATGCACATAGTATCCGGCCTGAAAGAGAAGCGTGCCTCTGCTTCTGCTTTCGATACTTTTTTGAAATCATTCAGCAAATCCGCAAAAACGGCACCTTTCTTTTCCTTTTCATCCATTTTCTTCAAATAGTACTGTGGATCAAAATCTTCAAAATTTTCCACTTTAATTTCCATGCAGAAATCAATTACATCCGTCAGTTCTGCTCTCTGCCTTTCCAGTCTCTCTTTCTGTTTTTGTATTACATTGCCAAACATTTCCGGATGATCAATAGTATCCCTGATCTCATCAATCGGAACATCCAGCTTCCGTAAAATCTTAATCTGAAGAATCCGTTTTATATCTTCCGGCCTATATTCACGATATCCATTCTTCTCATTTCGCTTTGGCTGCAGCAGGCCCATCTTTTCGTAGTACCGGATATTTGCACGACTGATACCAGTCTGTTCTTCTGCTTCTTTGATATTGCTCATAAAATCTCTCCTCTCTTTGTACTTTGCATCAGGCAAGTACTTTATAGTGGGATTGTAAGGTATAAAGCTGCTTGAATGTCAAGCATTTTATAGAAAATTCCAGTCAAATCACAAACAAGACCTGCAATCCATATAGATTACAGGCCTTGCCATATCTTTGTCACAGAAATGCTCTGTGACAAATCTCATTTTGTATTTACCATGTTGTTGATTGCAGTCAGCAGTGCATTGATGGAAGCACGGATGATATCCTGATCCACGCCGGCACCCCAGTAATGTTCTCCGTCTTTGCTGCGGATACCAACATAGGCGATCGCTTTGGAGCTGGAACTCTGTTCCAGTGCATGCTCCTGATAAGTTGTCAGATCATATTCCAGACGGAACTGATTCTTCAGTGCGTTGCTTACTGCATTCAGACGACCATTTCCGGCTGCGATCGCAACCACGCTCTTGCCTTCACATTCTACGGTCACCTCTGCAATAATGCCATTATGCTGTTTGAAGTGTACTTCGCTGATATTGAACGGCGTTGTGATATCTTCAAATTTTTCTTTAAACAGATTGAAAATTTCCTGAGGCTGCAATTCTTTATGCTGATGGTCTGAGCTGTCTTTTGCAGCATATCCCATTGCCTCACGCATTTTTGCCGGAAGGTTCAGTCCAAAGTTCTGCTCCAGAATATAGCCTACGCCGCCTTTTCCGGACTGGCTGTTGATACGGATCACGTCTGCCTCATATCTTCTTCCAATATCGGTCGGATCAATCGGCAGATACGGAACGGTCCAGGTCGGGCAGTCATGCTCCTCACGGTAATGCATACCTTTTGCGATTGCATCCTGATGGGAACCAGAGAATGCTGCAAATACAAGGCTTCCGCCGTACGGACTTCTCATATCAATATGCATGCCTGTATATTCTTCATATGCTGCAGAAATTGCCGGCATATCACTGAAGTCAAGCTGCGGATCTACACCCTGAGAATACATATTCAGTGCCAGCGTCACAATATCCACATTTCCGGTACGCTCGCCATTTCCGAACAGAGTGCCTTCAATACGATCAGCACCTGCCAGAAGTCCCATTTCTGCATCACTGATACCACATCCACGGTCATTATGCGGATGCAGAGAGATCAGCACATTCTCACGATATTTCATGTTTTTGCTCATATATTCAATCTGGCTTGCGTAAACGTGCGGCATTGCATTCTGTACGGTACTTGGCAGGTTGATGATGCATTTGTTATCTGCGGTCGGCTGCCATACATCCAGAACTGCGTTGCATACTTCCAGTGCGTATTCCGGTTCTGTTCCGGTAAAGCTCTCCGGACTGTACTCAAATGCAAAATTTCCTTCTGTCTCATCAGCCAGCTTTTTCAGAAGTTTTGCACCGTCTACGGCAATCTTCAGGATCTCTTCTTTGGATTTTTTAAATACCTGTTCTCTCTGTGCCACAGAGGTAGAATTGTATACATGTACAATCGCTCTCGGAGCACCTTTCACTGCTTCAAAAGTCTTGCGGATAATATGCTCTCTTGCCTGTGTCAGTACCTGAACGGTCACATCATCCGGAATCAGGTTCTGATCGATCAGTGTTCTCAGGAAATTATACTCTGTCTCGGAAGCGGCCGGGAAACCGACTTCGATTTCTTTAAAACCAATCTTTACAAGCAGTTTAAAGAATTCTACCTTCTGTTCCAGACTCATCGGTACGATCAGTG
>ENA-UOJQ01002504-UOJQ01002504.1-human-gut-metagenome-genome-assembly--contig:-P63-NODE-2504-length-11232-cov-6.806746_pt1 | contig 11232 bp, 13 predicted proteins | sample MGYA00242352_ERZ723899 | MGnify/ENA metagenome assembly ERZ723899 | reverse complement strand
CTCCAGGGCATGGAAATGATGGAAAACCCTATGGGTTTACCACATTCCCACACCCTTCCGCCACCCCTCTCTCCCTCCGGCTTTCTCAATCAACGACAACACTCAATAAAACTTGAATAACGAAGAAAACACAAACATATACTAAAACCAGTCCCTACCTTCCTATAAACAGGGGGCGTATATTATCAATAGATTATGTCCCTACCTTCCTATAAACAGGGGGCGTATATTATCAATAGATTATGTCCCTATTTTAACATAATTTCCAGCCTAGTTCCTGCATCATTTTTCTGGGAACTAGGCTGTTCTTATATGGTATAATCCATTTTGGCTATTTAGCAAATTTTCATTAAATATAATATTTTTAATGAATAATGTATTTATTCCAATTTTTCTATTTATAGTATTTGCTCATCATGTCTTTTGGAACTTGTCCCAATGGGTAGGTATGTAAAAATACAACCTCCCAGTATCCTGCCCGATAGTTACCTTTCATTCTTGCATCCATCATCACGTTGTAGTTAACGAGCGTTTGTCTCCACTCTTTGAGAAACACCAGCTCCTCATATCTCTTACTACTGAACACTTCTATTCCGATATCCCGCATAATCTCATTTCGGAGTTCCTCTAGAATTTGCTTGCGTGCCACTTCTTCTGAAAATCCTATCTCATAAGGAGTTTGAACGACGGTTTCCCACAGGGATACTACCTCTGTGCCTCGTCCAGATCGATACCTATACGCCTTTTCCATAGAGCTAACCACCACATATCCCGTGTGTTCCTTCTTCGGTTTTAGATGCCGGTCGGCATTCGCGCGTTCCTTTGCTATACGCTTTAGGTTTATATTCAACTCCACCTCATCATCCAAAGCGCTTTGGACCACCGCCATTTCTTTTCTCACCTGGTCAATTTCCCTGGCAGCTTCTTTCTGTGCCTCTGCTATTTTTCGATCAGCTTCCACTTTAGTAGCATCAGCTCTTCGCCTCTCATCTTGAACACTTGTCCGCAGTCCTGCTTCTTCCTTTAAGAACTCAGAATATTCTGCTTTTGTAAGAATAACATGAGTGCACTGTGGATCACCCGCACCTTCGGGGACAACCTTATATCCTCCCAACATATTCTTCCTAACGAACTCAGCCACTGCAGCCCCCCCCCTACAAGTTGCGAATATAGTTGTTCGCCACAACCTCGATCCGGTTGTGACCTAGAGCTTTGCTGCAAATCAACATTGCGTTTTTATCCAGTTTCTTGCCGGCCTCATCCTTCCTACACACATAAACCTCACTTTGATACCTCCGGCCAGTTCCCCGATTGACTTTATCAAACGGAATTTCTTCAATCGACCGAGCATGGGTTTTATAAATAGCTGTTGCGTAATCAGAACGGTAACTATGGATGTCGGCATTCACATTAACGTGCTGCCAAACTTTTTCTTCTGCCGGTGTACCCTGTATCCTTTCGACAATTTGTTCGGCATGAGGCCCAATGATTGGACTAATTCTCTCGCGCCCACCTTTCCCGTTTCGAACGTGAGTAAACCACTCCACATTAGGAAACATTTGCGTATCTTGAAGAACCTCCAACCTTTTCTGCTCTCCAGGGGTACAGTCCTTCTGTTTCAAAACACCTATCTCCTTTTCAATCTCTTGCTTTGATATCAGATCTTTTCCCCGAAGTTCTTCTAACTCACTCCGACGCAATCCGGTTCCCTGGCAAAATTTAATCAGTTCATCATTATTTGTTTTTGAAAAGTGCTGGTCGCGGACCTTATCCCCCCGACTTCGTTTGATATCTTTCCGATTCCGTTTGGGAGGATGAAAATAGTCCGGATCATCTGGCTGAATTCCATAGAGCTTACCAAGCGCCTTGGCCTCCAACTGAACCGTCCAGGCGGACAAGCCTTGATCTACCCTATATTGCAACCATTCGTTTACATAATTTTTTGCAACTCTTAATGTAGTACACTCCGGGTGTTTCTCTTTGAGATATTGGAGAAAGTATTTTGTGTGTTTCCAATAGCTTTGATAGGTATTATAGGAGAAGATCTTTTCGTGTTCAGTCCCCATTTTTTCTGCTTCTTTTTTACTTTCTCCAAACGATTGCATCTTGTTCAATCGTTCATACGCCTGTTGATGCAGAGTTTTCGAGTATTTCTTATTTTTTCGTCCCAATAGGCATTTTCCCCTTCTCTAAATATTGTGTTTTTGATATTTATTATATTTTCTATAATTGTGTATTAGTTAAAGCTAGGCCGCCAACTGCCAGCCGCATAGGGCCTCGACCAGTTAGCAATACACTTTTTTACGTCTTATGTGTGACGATTCGGATAACTCTCTCCAACACTTTTTTACTGCTTATGTGTGCAGCCCTATTTCTACTTTCTCTCACCAGTTAGGGTTCTGTCGGCTCCATTTTCAGAGGGAGCAGCTCTCTAGTCCTTATACAGCGTCCTAGAGCTTTCATAAGGTGTTAAGGTGTTCATGATGCTTTTTCTTACCAACGCTTTTACAAGGGTTACTAACGGTGGGTCCATGATGTACTTTCCTGTTCACAAGGGTTACTACGGCAAGCCTGTACATCACATAGGAGCATCCATCCCGATTGGCTTCTTAAATCAGTATAAACTGAACCCCTGGCATAGAGCCAGGACGCTCTGGGCCTAATCACTGTTTATCCTCGCCCAGACGAGTAAAGCTGTTATCCAAAATATGATGGCTGATTTTCCCATTGAGTGGGTTCTTCTAATTTTGTTGACTCTTCCTCCCGATGGGAGCAATCAGAAATGGCGATAATCTGGCCGGTTTTTGCATCGATGATATCTGCAAAACCGTTAGTCGTAAATTCCATTTCTTCCCCCTTACAATCGATCACCGCAATGCGATCAACCCCGCGTTCTTCATACCTCACACCAATAAATTGAGTTTCAAGATATCGCCGAATCCATTCTTGGGCTTTTGTCATGCCGCATCATCTCCTGGTCTTTTTTCGTTTTCAGAAGATTATATCATTTCAGTTTCATCTTACCATAGAAAGAAACGCATGTCAACATATTTTAAAAAATCTTTATATAACGGTTTACCCGTTCATAAGATAAACGGGTAAACCGTTACTCCCTTCTACAAAACCTTCTCCGTTCAAATTGCAATCTCAATCGTTTCCTGTTATACTATGCAGGCTACCACCCCCACACAGGAGCAGAAAGGGGGTGTGTCCAATGAACGAATTTCTCACATCGTTTTTCCTCTCTATCATCGCTCAGGTTGTTGCCTACTTCCTGTGCAAGTGGCTGGATGGAGAGTAGCAACTGGTAGCCAGCCCAGGGAATAAGCCACCCTCATCCAAAACGGCATAATGAAAGGCCCCGGAGCTGCCACTCCGGGGCCTTTCGCTGTGTCCAATGGACTCTCACATCGTTCTTGCCTACTGGTATTATAGCATACGCAGCAGACATTTTCAAGTATACCGCATTCTTCGTTGCTTTATTCTAAGTCCAGCTGGGTTAGCCTCTTCCATTGGCAGCGCAGCCGCGACCTGGATGGTATGAAACTCATCGTTGGAGATAAATGCCTTGGTACGCTGGAGGCTATTGGAGAAGTGTTTCCTGAGGCAAAATATCAGTGGTGTACGATCCACTTCTACGTGGGATTCTTTCACCAGCATAACTATGCGTTTAACTCCATAAAAATTTTTTTACTATCTGCAGTAATATTAATACTCCTATTAATATTAGAATCACAACAGTTACATTATGATAATATAGGTCCGGGGATTTATATATGCCATTTTTATAGAAAAGAGCATCGGTTTGACGGATGAACATATATAAATAGAGTCTCTCACCTAGATGTGATGATTTTAGTTTCAACTGAAAATATTGATTTTGCTGTAGTGCAGCCTTAGCCGCTAATAGTAAATCATTTGTTTTACAGTAATACCACGATTCATTTTTATCCTCGGATTCAGAAGACAAAGAAAATGGCCTTACCCAACGCCATCCTTTTTCATAGGTTGGAAAACTATTAAAACCAAACCCTATCTCTGTAGGCGCTCTTTGAAATGATAAAAAACACCCTGCCTCAACTTCTGTACCCTCAGGAATTGCATACGCCTCCTTCATTATTCCATTGATTTTCTTATAATATGTAATTTTATGTTCTGTATAGAATGTTGTTTCGTATCCAGGTTGCATTACAGACCCAGCGAACAGATGAGAATATTGCTTAAAATCCATATTTTCAATAGGAAGACTATTATAATAATCTGTATATTTGTAATTTTGATTGAATTTGGCTGGCAATTCCCATATTCTAATGACTTTTGCATTAAAATATGCTGTTACAATAAAAGTAATTGAAAGACAGATTATCAAAATAATCGATATATAGTTAGAAACTCTCAATAGGACAGTCCGTTTTTCGCGCAAATTAATTTGTTTTTGGTTTGAATCCGATATCTTGTGCATATGTCATAGGAGAGGAATATACTACTGATTTAATCGTAGCATTTGAATCAAAGCCACTAACTATACCTTGAATTTTATAATTACTTCCATCTTTTACATAAACAGCTCCTCCACTATCTCCAGGTGCAACTGCAGCTGTTCCAGATGAGTTCGACATAGTTGCTTGATATAGTCCGCGAATCTGATATTTTGTTCCAGGCAAAATCCCATCTTCAAAGTTCACGGTAATTCCAACATAATTTACAATTCCCCATGCATATCCCGTTTTGGCACCATATTTATATACAGTCGTTCCGACTGGAACCGAAGAGTACGTTCCAGTAATTGGAACAGTTGAAGTGGCATTTCTCACACGATTTGTAGGGGTATAAGAATTGTTAAGAGTTATTATTGCAAAATCCCCTAGAGAATTAACCGTAAGATCACCTATTTTTTTGTTACATCTTTGATACGAAACACTTCCAATAAGATTGCCATTACGGTAAAACTTTGGAGAACCTTCATTATCATGACCTGCTGTTAAAATCGCATTTTTCCCATTATATGTTCCACCAATACCTACACTATACGATAGACCGTCATCATTTTGAATTCCATCTCCACCATAAAGACTAGTCGCACATGTAACAGGATAATTAGATACTGATGAAATATCAAGCATCTCTATATTATCTTTAATTATATCATTTTCCATAAAATTATTATAATCGTTTTTTAGAATTGTTACCATATATTTATTGTTTATAATATCAACTCCATAACTAACAATATCATATTCGGGCTCAAGAGAAGAAATTATAGATTCCATACTCTTTAATTCATCTATAGTAAACTTAACATTTTTGACAGTAACACAAGAACTATTATCAGTTAAACCAAGAAATTCATTTTTCTCATCAATTGTTGGATTAACTAACTGAACAACAAGCTTCCCATTAGCATCAATATATTCACCAGCATATTTGTCAACATATTCGCTTTCTTCCATATAAGATGTTAACTTTTCATATGCCTCGAGGGCAGGGGCTTGTAACTCCAGTGCTTTTTCAACACTGATTGGAATATTGTCTTCAAGTGTAACCAAATCAGCTGACGAGGAAGTAAAACCTGAAGAAACGCAAATAAATGTCAATGCAAATATTGTTATAAATGCTCTTTTTATTGCTTTTTTCATAGCTCATTCTCCTTTCGCTCTTTGACAGACCCTGTATTTTATTGTTTCTTTATGTTACTATTATATCACTCTCCAGCACTATGTAAATATATTATTAACAAAATTTTTATTTTTATTTAATTTGCTGAAGTTATCTACCATTTTTGGATATTCCGCCCCAAACAGGCCAGTAAAACGGAGGAAATCCTCATTAATGTGAATGATTCCATGCGCAAGAGAAAAGGGGTTCAATCTGAATAAACGACACACGGAGAAACGCTTTGCCTTTTCTTCAAAATAAACACCCTCATGGACTCGCGCCCGTAGGTCTGGACCATTTCTCCCGTGAAGGTGGACTCATCCCTACAGTTTCCTTGGACTCAGAGGAGCGAAATATACACACTCTATTACCCCCGAACTGACCCAAGAACAGCTTCAGCAGCTTGCACGGGCCTCTCAGCTTCGAAGAGAAGAACGCAGAAAACAATCCGTAACCCTGCGCCTTTCCCCCCAGGCCCTAAATACAGCAAGTTCATTAGGCAAAGGCTACACCTCTATATTAAGTAGAATTTTGGAGAGTGCTCTCAAAGATGCTGATGTTCTCAGGCATTTTCTCTAACACAAGCGAAAGTTCCCGGAATGATAGTTCCGGAAACTTTCACCTTTCAACTAATTACACAAATCAAAAACTATTTTCTGTATGAATCTTTCCCTTTTCTAATGTTACCCTAGAACATACACAATCATCTTTTTGCAAATTAAAAAACAAAAGAGAAAGGGATACATCAGATCTTATGACAGGATTTGAAAGCACTATACGCTGTATCATGATTCCTTGTTTACATTTCACTTTGTACTGTTTACACAATTCAAATACATCTTCATGAGTGCAATAAATCTCTCTTTGCTTATAAGAGAACGAGTTTAGAACTTCACAAGGAATTCCATTGATTTCGCTTTGTCCTATCTGGAAAATAGAAAAACTATCTGGTGACTTTTCGCAATATAAATCAATCGTAACTATATTTCCATAAGATGAAATACCTAAACACGTGCACTCTATACCACAGATATTTAATTGTGAATTAAATATCAATTCTTTCCCTTGCAGTGGTTTCCAAGGTGACTGTTCCGGGAATAAATATGCCTGTTTAGTTCTTCTTTGTTTCATCTAGTCCGCATATCCTTCCCAAATGCTAAATGTAACTTCAGAATTTCCAGACAAGTCATAAATAATTTCACCAGAAACAGGATATACCGTAACATCTATCAATCTAGCAGTATATGTACCTGCGTACGGATACTCAACTTGACAATTAAGATAAGCCCTATTAGAAATACCTGCTGGATGAGCAGCAAGAGAGTAATTTATATCGTCTCCTGCATCAAGTACCGCAAAACACTTTGATATAGTACTACCAAAGATTGTTACAGTAACATGAAATTCTTTCGTCCAAGTATTAATAGTAAACATATCCAGAGTGGCTCTCCCTCTTATAACAGGATAAGAGATATTTTGTTCTGCATTTGCATTCGAATTGCTTGGTACTTCCACTATATCATAATCGACAGCAATAGTGCCGTTCTCTTCCACTCTTGTTCCACGTTCAACAAGATTCAATTTTTGAACAGAACCTCCTTGAACGAGGCTCTCCTCTGCTGATACAACGGACGTACACATAACTGTAAGTATACAAATTGAAAGTAATAAGCAGAGCGCTTTTTTCATAATGAAATCCTCCTTAACTTAATTTTATATGCTATTAGTAATTTACATATCCAGAAACATTAACACTATAAGAAGAATTATTTCTTACTGCAAAAGTATATTCTCCTCGCTGAGTAATTTCGATGGACTGATCTATGCTACCATCTGTAACTGTTACATAATAGAACCGGCCATTTGGAGCAATCAATCCAAAATCTACGTTAGCAGAAAAAGGAGAATAGGAGGCCTTAATGGTAACTACTTCCCCTGGGTCTAGTGGGAAAGTTGTGTTAGCCTGTCTAAGTGTACCGGCAGGAACATCGATGGTAAATCTGCTCGTTGCCCTGGTAATAACCTTACTCGAATCTGCAGCAGAAACTTCCTCCGCACTCACGCTGACGCCGAAACAGGAAATTACCAGCGCCAGTGCCAACAGAGGACAAAATAGTTTTTTCAACCTCATAATCCTTACTCCTCCTTTGCTTTCTCTTTTTTACTGAAGCTCAAAACCATTTCCGGAGGAAATGGTAACTTCCTCATTTCCAAGTTGCTCTAGCGTTGGATTTTCATTTGCCGAGCCACTTGCAGTGACAAAGTAAAGAGACATACCAATAACTAATGCTAAAAGAACTCCTAATGCAGATACTAAAATAATATTTTTCTTTCTATAGACTTTATTTTTACTATCCACTGGAGAGCTTTCCACTATTTCGGGCGTTTCATCCTGCACCTCGCCTTGAATTGGTTCCGAATGAAGAGGTATTTCAATGCCGTCATCCAAGAGCGTTTCCAGGGGTACAGAATAAAGGTTGCTCAATTTCTTTAACCTAGAAGTGGAAGGTAGAATAGTTCCCAATTCCCAGTTAGAAACAGACTGTCTTGACACTTCTAGCATCTCTGCAATTTCAGACTGCGTGTACCCATTTTTCTTACGAAGATTATATAGCTTATCTTTTAATTCCATTTATCTACCTCGGATTTTCCCACAAACTAATCTAAATGTAAACAAAACTTTGTTTACATTTGCGCAAGTCAGACTTGCGTTTGCCATTTTAGCCGTTTTTTACCCTGTCATACTCGGAAATTTCCGCCTGGTGTTCCTCACGATACTGCTCCAGGAGCATGGTGACTACCTCGCTAAAACTGCGGCGCTGCACATAAGCAATTTTTTGGATATCCCCGTGCAAGCTTGGAAGAAGAGATAGGGTCACACTTTTTTTCTTTTCCCGATTTTCCCTGGGCCGTCCCCGTCCACTGGTTGCCGGCTGCTCGGGTTCATTCACCATGTTCGCCACAATAGATTTCCGTCTATTTTCTCTTTGCTCCAAATTACTCATTGCCCAAATCCTCCTTCTGTTTTTCAATCAGCCAATTTGCAATGGCTGTATACTCTTTAGCAATTTCACTGTTTGGGGCCTGCTCCACAGCAGCCCGGCCATCGTATATGCCTTTCTTCGCTACCGCCAACCGTTTGATAACTCCCAGCAGAGTATACTCCTTCTTCAACAGCTCTAAGATTTCGCGGTCATCTGTCACTCTGGTGTCATACAACGTAGCGATCACACCTAAGACCTTCAACCCAGGATTGATAAGCTCCTGCACTTCCTGTATACTATCCTGCAACTGTGTTAATCCACGATAGGCCAGGTAATCCGTTTTTACCGGAATCACCACACCATCCGCACAGGATAGCGCATTGATCGTCAAGATGGAGAGCTGCGGAGGACAATCAATCAAAATAAAATCGTAACTCTCACGAATGGGCTTCAACGCGCGATCCAAAATCTTCTCCCGACTGGCCCTGGAAAGGAGTTCCATCTCCATGGGGGCTAAATCAATGATAGAGGAAATGATATGTAAACGCTCAGTGATAGGATAAACACACTCCCCAATCGGAGCTGCTTCTTTCCGAAGAACATCAACGATGGTACGCTGCATTTCCAATGGTTCCAATCCGGTACTGATGGTCAGGCTCGCCTGGCTATCTAGGTCGACCATTAGAACCTTTTTTCCTGCGGCAGCCAAAGCCACCCCTAAATTATGAGTCGTAGTAGTCTTCGCTACACCACCCTTTTGGTTCGCAACGGCAATAACAGCCATAATCCGTCCTCCTTTTATCATGTACGCTATTTTTACAATGTATGCTATTTATATTATATACTCAGTTTATGATAAATCAAGTATTTTCAGTAAATAAGAAAATACTTTAACCCTCACCACCAGAGTGCCCCCAAATTCGCCAGCACACCGGTTTTTCCTCCCACAAGGGGGAGGGGAAGGGGCCGCACACAAAAAAGCCTTGTGGAACCGCACAGAGCCATTTCTCAGCAAATCAAGAACCTTGTTGGAATGAGCCTTTTTCCTCCGTTGGAGATTTCTCTAGAACACTATCCCACCATTTTCGAATTGTCTTAGGATCCAGCCCGGTATCCCTTCTACATTCAGCCTTTGTTCCCTCTGGATGAGCATTTCTCCATGTCACCACCTGATCCTTTTTCGTTCCACTCCCCCATGGGCGCCCCGTACTAACTTCGCCAAGGCGCCGGAGTATTTCTAACTGTCCTCGAGCCAACATTAAATGCTGGGCCTGCTTTCGCCCATTTCGCTTATTTATAGGCATCGTTAAACCAGACAACCTACCGATATCGTCCCTTGGAAAAGTCACGTAGTCCTCATTAAACATTTCCAACGCACACACAACATCATCTTCCGTAAACCGATTAGTTTCTTCTTCGCTCATCTCATCGTAAGGCTTAAGCAACGAGAAAGCATCTCTCCGCAGTTCTTCCTCACTAATTCCACACTTCTTCGCATAAATCGCCAAAGTCATAATACCGTAGTAACGATGGCCTACCCTAATTTCATCCGAAATACGATGGAGCCACCAGTCATACAAATCTCGCTTTACCGTCCAGCGACTTCGATGCTCTTTCTGAACAATCCTCCGCTCATACCAATCGGGATACTTCTCCTTAGCCTCAGCAAGAGTCAACGTACTCTTTTTCTGCATAAGCCCCATAACATGCTGTTGCTCACCATTACTATCCGGGATAAATGGCAGCAAATCCTCTATCTCTATCGAATTGCCAAGCCGAAAGGCCACCACAGGATAATCTAGACCCAATTTGGATCCAGAACCCACTGCACGAAATCCCTGTAACACACTCTGCATCTGAGGCTCTTTGATCGTCGAGGTAAATCTGTTCCAAATCTGCCTTGTTAAAGAATACTTTAACTCCCTTAGCCACTTTTGATTCTGAGGATACATCGGCACGGGTGTTCGTAACACATAATACAAGTGCAACCCCGTCCCGCTATTTACAACAAAGGTAGCCTTAGGCAAAATGCCTTTATTCATCTGATGCAAAACATCCCGAAGTTGAGGCATCTCGACCCCATCCAAATCAAAAGCCAGCGCATAAAGATATCTTGCATTTCTTCCACTACGAGATTTTCCAAAATAAGAAATAGGCGAAAGGATCGCAAACGGACATTCCAGGATCTCCCCAAGTGCATCTAGCTCATCCGTAAGAGTGAACCGCAAAACCCGACCGGAATCTTCAAAACGGAGGACAAGCCCATTTCCTTTTTTATCAGAAAACTCTCCTTTCCGTTCAAATGACCCCACAGGAAAAACAGCACGATAAAATTCAAAAGGAGAAACAGAGCATAAAACCCGATTAAGATGAACATTTTTCTCCCGATATAACGCACGAAGCTGCTGCAAGGAAGACCCTTCAAAAACATCTGCCATAAAAGTACCTCCCACAAAAAAGAAAGTAACAAAGAAAAATAGAAGGGGAGAGGAGGAGCAAAAGAGCAAGGAGAAAGCCACCTCCCCCTCTCCCCTTCGGCTCCAGGGCATGGAAATGATGGAAAACCCTATGGGTTTACCACATTCCCACACCC
>ENA-UOJQ01002503-UOJQ01002503.1-human-gut-metagenome-genome-assembly--contig:-P63-NODE-2503-length-11243-cov-6.230336_pt1 | contig 11243 bp, 10 predicted proteins | sample MGYA00242352_ERZ723899 | MGnify/ENA metagenome assembly ERZ723899 | reverse complement strand
ATTCCATGACCTCCCATATTTTCAAAGACCTTTTACCTGCCCCGGGCATGCCCGAGCGTTCCGAGCACATCAAACTCAGCCACCGGATGCTGGATACCATGCTGGATGGCGGCATCGCCCTGTGCGATGCCGGCACCGGCATCGGCAAGACCTATGCTTACCTGACCGCCGCAGCGGCGGCCAGCCGGTTCGGCACCGGATCATCGCACCGGCCCATCATTATCTCCACTTCCAGCATTGCGCTGCAGAACGCCGTGCAGACGGAATACCTTCCGCTGCTGTCCTGCACGCTGCTGGCGGATGGACAGATCGACAAGCCACTGCTCTCTGTGATCCGCAAAGGCAAAGGCCATTATGTTTGCGACGAACGCCTGCAAAGGCGGCTTCGTCAGGTAAACTTCCAAAAGAAAGATCCGGCAGCCGCCGACGCCCTTCGCTCCTTGAAGGATACGCTGGACATGGACAAGGTTCCGCATCTCAGCGGTTATGACCGAGAACGTGTCTGCGTTCCGCAGTTCTGTGACTGCGATCATCAGGACTGCCGGTACAGGCGCTTCCTGAAACGCTGCGATGATGACCGCTATGTTTTCCAGATCTGCAACCACAACCTGCTGCTGGCAGATGCCATCCACCGCAGTCAGGGTAGACGCTCCATTCTCCCCGATCACGGCATCATCATCGTAGACGAAGCCCACAAGCTGCCGGAAGCGGCGCGTGAGATGTTCGGCATGACGTTGACAGCTGGTGACATTCAAAGCATGATCCGCCAGCTCCGTGCGGAGCGGTATTTGCTGGCGGCGGACGTGCTGACAGACACGGCTGGGCCTCTGCTCCGCAAACTCACGGCCCCCAGAGAAGAGGCCGAAACCCTTGATGCATACCTGCACCTGTTGACGATCCCCAGCCGCTCTCTTCCCATCATCGAAAAGCAGATTGGGAATCTCCTGACCGTGCAGGGCCGCAGGCAGTTGGAAACGCTGCGCGGCGCGGTCTCGCTTTTCAGCGATCCGCAGTCCAATATGATCCTCTACACGGCGGAAGATGACGACGGCGGCACGATGCTGTGTGCCACGGTGTCCAATCTGACCGAACAGATGCGCCGTATCCTGTGGCGGCCGGAACACGCCTTTGTGCTGGCTTCCGGAACACTGGCAGTGGGCGATGACTTTCACCGCTTCCGCTCGCAGGCTGGCTTGCTGGAGGGGCGGCGCGTGACGGAGTCTGTTTCCCTTTCTCCTTTTGACTACCGGCGTAACTGCCTTTTATACTTGCCGCAGCTTCCACCGAGCCAAAGCTCGGAAGCGTACTATGATGAATTGGCAGATGAAATCGCAAAACTCATCCGTGCGGCCTGGGGCCATGCGCTGGTACTGTTCACCTCCTACGCCGCCATGTCGGCGGTAAAGGACCGGCTGCGGGAGCGGGAACTCAGCTTCCCGTTATTTACCTTGGGCAGAAACGCCCTGCACATGACGGAGCGGTTTCGGCAAACACCGGGGGCTGTGCTGTTGGCCACAGGCGCGGCATGGGAAGGCTTTGATTTCCCCGGCGACTGCGTATCCCTGCTGGTGATTCCCCGCCTGCCCTTCGCCTATCCTGACGCACTGAAGGAAAAAGAGCGGGAGGAATACGCTTCCCTTCGCCAATTTATTCAGAACGTGGCCGTGCCTGAGATGCAGATTAAGCTGCGTCAGGGCTTTGGACGGGCCATCCGCACAGAGACCGACACCTGCGTCATCGCCATCTTGGACGAGCGCGCAAGCCATGGCCGCCGCTACTACGCAGCCATGCGGGGTGCTCTGCCGGACATGCGCACCACGAGCAGCCTGCGGGCTGTAACGAAGTTCCTGCGGGAGCTGAAGCCGGAAAGCTATTTCGAGGTGGACGCATGATCGATGCCAAGAAGGAATTGCAGTATCGGCTGGCTGTACGGATGCTCGAACATTTATTGGAAAATGGTCTTTTGACGGCCGATGAATTGGCCTATGCCAAAAAACTTGCCAGGGAGAAATACCGCCCACAGACTGTTTGGGAATAGTGCTGGCTATTCCACAAATTGTGTGGTAGTGTGTGTGCTACCACAAAAGTCAAAAGGAGAAAACGCAATGGAATACAATTATTATTTAAGGCAGACTTACCGCAGCGACGGTTCCGTTTGGGTCTGCATCCATGAGGCAGCAACAGCGGAAAAGCTGGGGTATCAGGATGGCGATAAACATGTGCAGGACGACTGCACCATCTTTATCAATGGCTTTGACAGCCTGCACGCCCTGAACATTTTTATCGAAAATCTTTACAACTGCGTCAACCGCATGGCCGAAGCCGCTGCGCTCCATAAGGAAGATTGCTGATGGCTACGGTAAAAGAGATCGCGCCCCACGCACTTGTGCCAGAGCACCTGCGTGTCGCCGCCTACTGCCGTGTCAGCTCAGACTCTGAGGATCAGCTGCATTCCTATGCGGCCCAGATCCGCAACTACACCGAGGTGATTGCGCAGCATGACGGCTGGGAGCTGGTGGATGTGTACGCCGACGAAGGCTTGACGGGCACGCGCATGGACAAGCGTGATGACTTTAACCGGATGATGCGGGACTGCCGAAAAGGCAAGATTGACCGCATTCTGGTGAAGTCAGTAGCCCGTTTCGCTCGCAACACCAAAGAATGTCTCGCCTCCCTGCGAGAACTCTCCGGTATGGGCGTCACCGTCCGATTTGAAAAAGAAAATATCGACACAGGAACGCTCACCACAGAACTGATGGTGAGCGTTTCCGGCTCTCTGGCCCAGCAGGAGTCCCTATCCATCTCAGCAAACCAGCGTCTGAGTTATCAGCACCGCATGGAGCAAGGCTTATTCATCGCCTGCACCGCTCCCTACGGCTACCGCATGGTAGACAAGAAAAATCTTGAGGTGATCCCAGAGGAAGCTGCCGTGGTGCGATGGATCTTTAGTTCCTACCTCAAAGGCCGCAGCATGAGATGGATCGCGGAGGTGCTGATTGCTAAAGGCATCTCGCCACATCGGGAGCCTGGACTCTGGACCGAGGTTGGCATTCGCTACATCCTGACCAATGAGAAATACATTGGAGACTCCCTCTGTCAGAAGTCATACACCTGCGGCTTCCCGTTTGTTCGGAAGAAAAACTGCGGAGAGCAAATGCTTTTGATGCTTCCTTTTGATAGACTGTGGATCTGCAGCCTGCTATACTGGAAGCAACAAAAGAACAGGAGTGGATAGCGATATGGACACGCTAATGGAATTCAGCATTCAAGGTGACATCTTCTTTTTCTATGATACATTGTCAGATGAAGAAAAAGAAACCGTTCGCAAGTGCATGTGGGAAAAGTACAAAGGTCATATAGTAGCCAATCCAATAATCGATGAATTTTTAGAAGACCTTGAACGTGATCATGGCATTAAGCTGAAAAGGCTGTCGGTAACGAGTGTCATTGCGGTGTGAGCGCGAAACAGACTTGAACAACCCCAGCAAGAATGAATAATATTCTGCTTTTTCAGCTTCGGTATCCAGTTTAGAGACTCCAATGTGGTGCTCGAGCAAGGATTACAATAAAAAGGGAAGGCGAAAAAAATGGCAATTTTTTTGACCGGTGACACCCACGGTGATTTCAGCAGGCTCCGCCCTGTGGCATTCCGCGAGCAAGGGGGCCTGACCAAAGACGATTACCTCATCATCTGTGGCGATTATATCGAAAAAAATATTATCCCGAAATCTTTTATATTGCGCTGAAAATACAATAATTTAAAGACTTTTTTCGGCATAATATTTTTGATATTATAGGAAGCACCAGGCAAATGGAGGGTGTCTTCTATGAAATCAGATATTAATGATTTGTGCGAGGCCTTTTTAGCCGCTTTAACCAATGCAGGCTATGCGGTAAAAAGTATCGAAAACTACAAACAAGTCAGCAATAGATTCAAGAAGTTCTGCGCAGAAAATGGCTATGATACTTATACAGTCAACATTGGTCAAATATTTGCTGATAATGTGTTTAATGAGGAAACAGGAGCGTTTGTCGGATATCGGAATGTCATGTATGGTCGTTTTGTGCGGCTAATAAATTCATTTTATCTCCAAGGCACTTTTGATTTCTCAATGGTCACAAAAGAGAAGAATTCGCCGAAATCTATACATCTCATAGAAATCTATCAGGATTATATGGAGCACTTAAAAACACAGTATTCAAATATTGGAACGATCGGATTTTTTCAAAATGGGATGTTACATCTCCTTCGCTATATGGAGGACGGTGGAATACTGACCTTAAAGGATCTGGCTGTATCAGATGTCGTAAATTATATTTGCTCTTGGTCTCAGAAACATCAGCGTAATGTCCTCTGCATATTGCGCAATATCTTCCAGCATTTTGGGCGTGAAGATCTTTATTTTGCAGTGGCAGGGATTCATCCTTACCGCACCAAGCGGATAGTTCCAATGTTTACGGACAATGAGATCATGAGTATAGAAGAAGTACTATCATCTCCAAGTGTATCTCACAGAGATGCAGCGATATTTTTCCTGGGGCTTACTACGGGAATGCGTGCGGTTGATGTGGTCGATTTGAGGCTCGCCAATATAGACTGGGACAATGAGACCATTTTCTTTCAGCAAAGCAAAACGGGCAACGCTGTATGCCTTCCATTAACAGTTGATATTGGGAATTCGATCTATCGCTATATTTTAGAGGAGCGTCCCAGAGTTGACGATGACCATGTGTTCTTGCGAAGCCAAGCACCTTTTATACCTTTGGGGGGACACTCAACGTGCTACTATATCGTAAGCAACATACTCCAACGCGCTGGCATACAAAAGGATGGTCGTATCTGGGGTATGTGTATGCTGCGCCATAACGCAGCATCGATGATGGTTCAAAATAGCATTCCATTAACAACAATTGCAGCAATCCTTGGGCATGCGGAAACAAGAACTACCGATATCTATATAACCGCAGACATAAGTAACCTTAAAGAATGTGTACTGCCTCTTGCAGGAATATCTCGAAAGGTAAATACATGTCCACCACATCTGGTTTCTATGCTTTTGCTACATTGGAGATGATGAGTGATGCCATCAACAAGTCAGTGCCAATCATCGGAGGCACTGAGAAACTCTGGAAAAACAAGAATGCAAAGCAAGCCCTCTATACACTGGATTGAAAATACTATACCGAAAAATCTTATGTAGAATCTGCTTATTTACAGGATTCTGAAATTTTTCGGTATAGAAATTTACTCGGTATAATCTCCGTTATCCCGAATTCAGGACAATGGAGACTTTGGCGGCGTCTGGGATGGCAGTGAGATTGAACAACAATGGCTCGACTGGCTGGAAGATAGGTCATTCACCACCCTGTTCGTCAGTGGGAATCACGAAAACTATGATCTGCTCCGCAGCTACCCGACAAGTGTGTGGCACGGCGGGCTGGTGCAGCCGATCCGTCCCAGCGTTCTGCACCTGATGCGAGGGCAGCTCTACGAGATCTGCGGAAAGAAAATCTTTACCATGGGCGGGGCCAGCAGTCATGACATCCGGGACGGCATTCTGGAACCAGACGATCCGAACTACGAGCGAAAGCTCCGGCAGCTCAACGCCGCGGGGGCTCTCTACCGAATCAACCACCGATCCTGGTGGAAAAAGGAACTGCCCAGTGAGGACGAATACCGGACCGCAAGAGAAGCACTGGACAAAGCAGGCTGGGATGTGGACTACATCATCACCCACTGCTCCCCCAGCAGCATTCAGGAAACATTCAGCGGCGGGCTATTCAGGCGGGATGCCCTGACGGACTTCCTCGATGAGGTTCGGGAACACTGCCGATTCCAATACTGGTTCTTCGGGCACTACCACGAAAACATGGTGGTGGAGAAAAAGTTCGTAATGCTCTACAAGCAGATTATCCGATTGAAATGATGAGTGGAGGCGCACTCGCGATTGGCAAATGTGTCTCCACTTTTTATTTAAGTCAGTTTTCCACAAGCTCAGGCATAAATTTTTGCCCGGGTTTGTGAATAGCTCTTCCGACTGCGTTGTGCCATTGTGTTGATGCGGGCACTGCCCAAAACAAAAACAGGAGGAAATAAACATGATGATTGAAAGTGCAAAGGATATTCAAATGAAAGGCTCGTAAAATTGGTCTATTGGAATTGACGTTTTATGTATTTTCACGTATACTTAATTTACAGATTCACGCGCACATTTACAGATCATTCATCCGTCATCACAAGATGCTGGGGGTTCGAATTGCAAAACGGAAAATCGAGCCTCAAAAGCCCGCAAACCCTTGCGACACAAGACTTTGCTCCTGCATCTTTTTTGTCAACACACTCCAAAAAAGAAGAGACACACGTTCGTGTGCCTCTTCTTTTTTGGTGCGGCACTTTTGCTGTGCAAAAGTGGTCGCCTGCGGGCGGATGACTGAACGCGAGTGGGGAAACCCGCAAAGGTTTCCCCCTCACACTCCCCCTTCCTTGCGGTATGTGGAAGTACGGACAACAAAACCTGTGGGCAGTCACGGAAAAGCCACCCTAAAGGGTGGCTTTTCTTTTTGGCGCGGGCGAGAGGGACAGCGTATTTGACAATGGCGGCAGTTCCCTGTACAATGGCAGAAAATACCGCGAGGGAGGGCTATCATGGAATTCTGGAAGATGAACGGGGCAGGCAATGATTTTATCGTGGTGGACGACCGTCGGAACGCCATCCCCGAGAACAGGTGGCCGGAGATCGTCCGCGTCCTGTGTGAGAGGCATATGTCCATCGGCGCAGACGGCTTCATGGTGGTGAAGCCCCCCACCTGTGGCGGCGACTACAAAATGCTGTTCTTCAACTCCGACGGCTCCACGGGTGAGATGTGCGGCAACGGCGCGCGGTGCATCTGCCGCTACGGCTATGAAAACGGCCTTGCCGGCGAAACACAGCGGGTAGAGACCACCGCCGGTCTTGTGACGGGCTGGCGAATGGGCAAACGGCTATACCGTATACGGCTCAATGATCCCTGCCATATGCGGCTGAGCGGCACAGCGGAGGCGGACGGCATCACCTATGACTGCGCCTATGTGGAGCTGGGCGACCCCGGCATCCCCCACGCGGCGGTACCCATCGCCGGCTTGAGAGACTATGACGCGGCGGCGCTGCTCCGGCTGGGCCGGACCCTGCGGCACTATCCGGATTTCCCCAAGGGCGCCAACGTGAACTTTTATGAGATCATCGGCCCGGACCATGTGTACGAGCGCACCTATGAGCGCGGGGTGGAGGATTTTACCTACGCCTGCGGCACAGGCACCGGCTCCGTGGTGACGGTGCTGACGCTGCTGGGCAAGGTCTCCGGCAAGCATGTGCGGGTAGATATGACCGGCGGCACACTGTATGTGGACGTGGAACGGAACGCGGCCGACCGCGTCACCGACCTGTATCTGACCGGCCCCACCAATGTGGTCTGCAAGGGCGAGATCACCGACGAAAACCTGGTCCTGTAAAAAGGAGCCGTCCCCGGTGGGGACGGCTCTTTTCTTGTATCAGTCCGCCGCGGACAGGTGCAGATGCTCGCCGCGCTGGTCCATGGGGATATACGCCTCATGGGTGGTGACGGCACGGTAGGCCGGGCGCATGATCCGGTGGCAGGTGACCACCTCCTCGATGCGGTTGGCGCACCAGCCGGCGATACGGGCGGAGGCGAACAGCGGCGTGAACACCTCCTCGGGGATGCCCAGCATGGCATACACCAGGCCGGAGTACATATCCACATTGGCACACATGGGCGTGTCGCTGTGCTTGCGTTCCATGACCATGGGCAGGCCCAGCTCCTCCACCTTCTGCAGCAGGGCGAAGTCGTCGGCGTAGCCCTTCAGCTCCGCCATGCGCTGGGCGTACTTCTTCAGCAGCACGGCGCGGGGATCAGACATGGTGTACACCGCGTGGCCCAGGCCGTAGATCTTGCCGGACCGATCGCCCGCCTGGCCGTCCAGCAGCTTGTTCAAGTAGTCCTTGATGGAGCCGTCGTCGTGGGGATCCACATTCTCCTTGATATAGCGGAACATCTCCATGACCTTGGCGTTGGCGCCGCCGTGGAGCGGGCCCTTCAGGGAGCCCACGGCTCCGGCGATGGCGCTGTACGTATCCGTGCCGCTGGAGGACATGGCGCGGCAGACGAAGGTGGAGTTGTTGCCGCCGCCGTGCTCCGCGTGGACCATGAGCATCATGTCCAGCAGATGGGCCTCCTCATCGGTGTAGCTCTTGTCCGGGCGCATCATGCGGAGGAAGTTCTCCGCCGTGGACAGCTCCGGCACCGGGAAATGGATATGCAGGGAGTCGCCGTGGAAGTAGTGGCGCTGCACCGCGTAGGCATTGGCCACAATGGACGGGAAATAGCCAACGAGCTTGACGGACTGCAGCAGCATATTGTCGATGGAGGTGTTGTCCGGGTCCGGATCGTAGGAATACAGGCTCAGCACGCTGCGGGCCAGCTCGTTCATGATATTGTGGCTGGGGTGCCGCATAATCATGCCCTCGGTAAAGCCCTCGGGCAGCTTGCGGGCCTGGTTCATGATCTTGTCGAAGTAGGCCAGCTCGCTCTTGGAGGGCAGATAGCCCATCAGCAGCAGGTAGGCTACCTCCTCGAAGCCGAAGGTGCCGGCCTTGCGGTGGGCCTCCACGATGTCGGTGAGCTCGATGCCGCGGTAGTACAGCTTGCCGGGGGCGGGAACACGCTGACCGTCCTGCATCAGATAGCCCTGAACGCTGCCCACCTTGGACACGCCCACCAGAACGCCTGTGCCATCGTTATTCCGCAGGCCCAGCTTTATATCGCCCCGGTAGTGATCCGGGCTGATGGCGTACTGCTCCTGGATGCTGCGGCTCAGAGGGGTGGTATACTGCTTTAATATAGTGGTGTCTTTTTCGATCATGGCAAGATCGCTCCTTTCGCCGCAGCAGGCGGCTGTCGTTTCGTGAGATGATTATACGGCGACGCTCTCGATTTTGCAAGAGCAAATTTTAGAAATTTCAAAATTTTTCTGTGAACGCCGTAAAACAGGGGCGTATGTGAAAAATTCTGCAAATAGAAGCACGTCAACTTGCATAAATTTGATTTTCCCTCTTGCATTTTTCCGCAGGCGTGCTATACTGACTTCATTATCACGCGGGGTGCCGCGCCCCGCCATTCTGAACTTCCCGAAAGGGGTGGCTACATGATGATACAGCTGCACAACGGCGGCGTGGTCTGGCAGGACGGCGCCGTGCATCCGGCTCCCGCCGGCGGCGAGGCCGCGCGGGAGAAGACCATGGCCTGCCGCATCCTCCGCGCCCACAACACCGGCAGCGGCGACGGCCTGCTGCACCTGACGTTCGACAGTCTCATCTCCCATGATATCACCTATGTGGGCGTCATCCAGACCGCCAAGGCCAGCGGTCTGACGGAGTTCCCGGTGCCCTATGTGCTCACCAACTGTCACAACAGCCTGTGCGCCGTGGGCGGCACCATCAATGCCGACGACCATGCCTTCGGCCTGTCGGCGGCGGTAAAATACGGCGGCGACTATGTGCCCGCCAACCAGGCGGTCATCCACCAGTACGCCCGGGAAATGCTGGCCGGCTGCGGTAAAATGGTGCTGGGCTCCGACAGTCACACCCGCTACGGCGCGCTGGGCACCCTGGGCGTAGGCGAGGGCGGCGGTGAGATCGTCAAGCAGCTGCTGCGTAACACCTACGACCTGGCGGCGCCCCAGGTGATCCTGGTGCACGTCACCGGCAGACCCCGCCACGGCGTGGGCCCCCACGATGTGGCCATCGCCCTGTGCGGTGCGGTGTATAAAAACGGCTTTGTGAAAAACAAGGTGCTGGAGTTCGTGGGGGATGGCATCGGCCGTCTCAGCATGGACTACCGCATCGGCATCGACGTCATGACCACCGAAACAGCCTGCCTGACCTCCATCTGGGAGACGGACGGCGCCGTGCAGGACTATCTGGCGCTGCACGGCCGGGCGGGGGACTATGCACCCCTGCATCCGGAGGACGGCGCGTACTATGACGGCCTTATCGAGCTGGACCTGTCCGCCATTGAGCCCATGGCCGCCCTGCCCTTCCACCCCTCCGAGGCGGTGACGCTGCGGGAGCTGATCGCCGACCCCGGCGACATCCTGCGCGAGGTAGAGAAGCGGGCCGCCGACCAGTTCGGCGGCAAGGTGCAGCTGCATCTCACCGACAAGGTAAAGGGCGGCAAGCTCCATGTAGAGCAGGGCGTCATCGCCGGATGCGCCGGCGGCCTGTATGACAACATCGCCGAGGCGGCTGCCATCCTGGACGGCTGCGACGTAGGCAGCGGGAATTTTGACTTCTCCGTGTATCCCCCCTCCGTCCCCGTGGAGCTGGAGCTGGTGGAAAACGGTGTGTCCGCCCGGCTGCTGCGCGCCGGCGCCGTGTGCAAGCCCTGCTTCTGCGGCCCCTGCTTCGGCGCAGGCGATGTGCCCGCCAACGATGCCCTGTCCATCCGTCACACCACCCGGAATTTCCCCAACCGGGAGGGCTCCAAGCCCGGCGACGGCCAGCTGTCCGGCGTGATCCTCATGGACGCCCGTTCCATTGCCGCCACCGCGCGGAACCACGGTGTGCTCACCTCTGCGGCGGACGTGGACTACGACGTTCCCTCTCCCGCGGAGCGCCGGTTCGACGCCTCCGTGTACGACAAGCGGGTCTACCGCGGCTTCGGCCATCCCCAGCCGGACGCCCCGCTGCAATACGGTCCCAACATCGCCGAATGGCCCGCCATCCCCGCCCTATCCGATGATCTGCTCCTACAGGTGGCCTCCGTTCTGCGGGATGAGGTCACCACCACAGACGAGCTCATCCCCTCCGGCGAGACGTCCTCCTACCGTTCCAACCCTATGAAGCTGGCGCAGTTCACCCTGTCCCGCCGCGACCCGGACTATGTGCCCCGGGCCAAGGGCGCGGCGGCGCTGGAAAGCGCCCGGGCCGCAGGCGGGATACCGGCGGTGCTGGCGGATACGCTGCACGCATTGGGTCTGGATACGCGCAGTCTGTCCCGGCTGCACATCGGCTCCGTTATCTTTGCCAACAAGCCCGGCGACGGCTCCGCCCGGGAGCAGGCGGCCTCCTGTCAGCGGGTGCTGGGCGGCAGCGCCAACATCTGCTACGAATTCGCCACCAAGCGCTATCGCTCCAACTGCGTCAACTGGGGCCTGCTGCCTTTTACACTGGAGGCGGCCGACAGCGTTG
>ENA-UOJQ01002500-UOJQ01002500.1-human-gut-metagenome-genome-assembly--contig:-P63-NODE-2500-length-11256-cov-15.478350_pt1 | contig 11256 bp, 13 predicted proteins | sample MGYA00242352_ERZ723899 | MGnify/ENA metagenome assembly ERZ723899 | reverse complement strand
TAATAACAAAATATAACAGTTATTAAATCTCTTAAAACAGGTGAAATCTCAATTCTGATTTATATTATCGTGAAATTGCAGAGTATGAAAAGTTTCAGAAAATAAAAAAAAGAATTAAAACTTCTCCAAACATTGTTGATTTCGTTAAATTGTGTGGAAATATCAATACATACTATTTGGGAATTGAAAAGGTATGTTTAAAGATAAGAAATCTTGTATAACTTAATTTCAAAATAGATGAGACTGGTGAATGTGGAGGAAATATATATGAAAATAGTAGTTACAGGAGCCAATGGGTATTTGGGGACTGGAATTGTAAAACAGTTGTGTGATGACGGGAATGAAGTGATTGCTGTTTGTCATCATGATTCAGAAGAAATTGATAAACGTGCCAAGGTTGTTAAGTGTGATATTTTTTCAGTAGAAGATCCCTTTTGTGAATTTGAAAGTCCGGACATTTTGTTGCACCTGGCATGGAGAAATGGTTTTGTACATAATGATACTTCACATGTTATGGATTTGCCAAAGCATTATAATTTTTTAGAAAAAATGGCAGCAAACGGTGTGAAAAAAATTGCAGTGTTAGGATCTATGCATGAAGTAGGCTTTTTTGAGGGAAGCATAAAGGAAGATACACCTACTAATCCCGAAAGCTTATATGGTATATCAAAAGATGCGTTACGCAACATGACAAAGCTAATCTGTAAAAATCATAATGTTATTTTCCAGTGGCTCAGGGGATATTATATTGTTGGTAATACAGAGCATGGATGCTCAATTTTTTCAAAGATAACTGTAGCTGAAAAAGATGGAAAAAAACTGTTTCCATTTACATCAGGACAAAATCAATGGGATTTTATTGACTATAATGAATTTTCACAACAAGTATCGGCGGCAATTGAACAAGATGAAGTTGTTGGCATTATAAATATATGTCATGGAAGACCTGAGAAGTTGGCTGACCGAGTAGAAAGATTTATCAGAGAAAATAATTATAATATTAAACTTGATTATGGTAAATTCCCAGATCGTCCATATGATAGTAAGGCTGTTTGGGGGGACGATGCAAAAATAAAAATTATCATGGAAAACAGAAAATTAAAATAAAGGGATTGGATATGTTATATAAAAAAATGCAGAAAATTTGGCATTATATAAAATGTGTCATTATTTGTAAGCAAGAAATCGGTTATGGTTCCAAAAAGAGGTTTAGAAAATTTGGGAAAAATTCTATTATTGCAAGGCCTTATTTACAGTTGTCAGGATGTCGAAATATTGAAATTGGGAATGGTACTACCATACTAAATAATTGTCGTCTTTCGGTTTATGGCAATGATAGCAATAAAGCCAATATAACTATAGAAGATAATGTATTATTTGCCTCAAATGTTATTGTAACAAACGAAAATCACGGAATGAATCCTGAGAGCTCAGTGCCATACATGGATCAGAAATTAATAGCAAAGGATGTGTCTATTGGTGAGGGTTCCTGGATAGGGGAAAAGGTTTGTATCTTGTCCGGTGTTTCTATTGGAAAGAAATGCATAATCGGAGCAGGATCAGTGGTTACAAAATCTATACCAAGTTATTCTATAGCAGCAGGTAATCCTGCAAAAATATTAAAAGTATATAATTTCGAATCAAAAAGATGGGAAAAATATAATGAAGAAAATGGAGAAAAGTAAAATTTATTTACCATTGCAAGGGAGAATTGGAAATCAACTTTTTCAATATGCATTTGCAAGAAAACTACAATTAGAAATGCCTGATAATCCCACAATTATAATGGATGATTCCGATATTATCCGATGCAATTGGGAAAATTCATTAATGTATTATGATTTGCCGAATGTGGAATATATACATGAAAGCATTCTTGAAAATCGGTTTGTGATGTCAAAACAATATTTTTTTAGAAAAATATACCGAGTTTTAACACGAAAGAAAAATTATATGGATAAGTTTAAGATGGAAAGCAAATTAAATCCGTTCTTTAATAAATCAGGACTTTTCTTCTGTGAAAATGGGTATATGGAACAGCATTTAAATATAAAAAAGCCGATTTACATTGAGGGATATTTTCAGTCACAAAAATACTTCAATGAAATTAAATCAGATTTGCTGACTTTGTTTGATGGGACACAATTTCCTGATTATGACAAGTATCCGGGACTTAATAAATTGCGTGAACGAAACAGTGTTTGTATAAGCGTAAAGGTTGAGCATAATGTTGGAAGTTCCATGTACGATGTGTGTTCAATGAAATATTGGGAAGAAGCCATTCAATATATAATAAAAAATGTTGATAATCCGTTGTTTTTTATTTGCTCGGATAATGTAGATTATGTATTGGAACATTTGATTGACGCTTCAAAATACGACTATGTAGTTCAGGATAAAAGCCAACCGGTCTATGTGTCGCTTGCAGCAATGAGTGAATGTAAGAATTTTATTATAGGAAATACTACATTTGGTTGGTGGGCACAGTATTTATCTAAAGCGGATAACAAAATTGTTGTAGCTCCATCCAGATGGATGTTAGTTGATATGCCAATTGATTTGTATGAAGATAGCTGGCATTTAATTGAAGTATAGAGAATGTGAGGAATATTTATGATAAAAAGCATTGGAATATTATATATATGTACAGGACCATATGCCTTATTTTGGAAGGACTTCTATGAATCGTTTGAAAATAAGTTTTTGCCCAGTTATGAGAAGAAATATTACGTCTTTACGGATGTCGAGGAAATCTTTGCTGAAAAAAATCTAAATGTTAAAAAAATTAAGGTTGAGCCAATGCCTTGGCCACTCATTACGCTTTTTAGATTCTCAACATTTTTGAATATAGAAGATGAACTGAAAAAATGTGATTATTTGATGTTTTCAAATGCGAACATGATTTGCAATGAAATTGTCACACCAGAAGAATTTTTGCCAAGAGAAAATGAGGTGTTATCTGTGACTGCACATCCGGGATACTATGGAAAAAGAAAAATAGAATTTCCTTATGAGAGAAGAAAAATTTCTACGGCATATATACCGTGGAACTGTGGAGAAAACTATGTGATTGGTGCGATGTTCTGTGGTACAAGTAATGCCTTTATTAAGATGTCAAAAACGCTCAAACGCAATATTGAGGAAGACCTAAAAAAGAATATTATTGCAAAATGGCATGATGAATCGCAGTTAAATAGATATATCATTAACAAACCAGGGGTTCGCATATTAGAGCCAATGTATTGCTATCCGTATGGCATGGAAGTATCATATCCTAAGAAAATATATGCTGTAAGTAAACAAGCAAAATTTGATGTCAAATCCTTTAAAGGTCAGTATGCTAAGAGAAAAAGTAGTGTAAGAAAATCTTTGGACGTCTTAAAAAGGAAACTGTTATTGAAAGAAAGATTTCTGTATTTGATAGACGTTATCTCAGGAGTTCATATTGGGGAAATAAGTGATGAAGAATAAAAGAGCTACTTTAATAAATATATTTGCTGCACTTATTACACTTGGTGTCCAAATGTTTATTAGCTTTTGGTTATCCCCTTTTGTTGTAGGAAAATTAGGTGAAGAGGCATATGGATTTATAAATTTAGCTAACAATTTTGTCTCATATGCCAGCCTTGTTTCTGTTGCGATTAATTCGATGGCTTGTAGGTATATATCTGTAGAATATAATTCAGGCAACAAAGAAAAAGCAAAGTCGTATTTTTGCTCCGTCTTTATTGCAAATTGCTTTTTGTATGGGCTAATATTGATTATTTCCATTTCGTTTGTTTATAAACTGGAATATATTGTGAATATCACAGCTGCTTTGGTGTTTCAAGTTAAATTGACATTTCTATTAAGTTTTGTAAATATGGGAACATCTTTAATAGGTACAGTTTATACGGCTGCAGCATTTACAACAGGAAAAATGCACTATAATTCGATTGTGCAAATAGTATCGAATGTAATTAAAAGTATACTAATATATACTCTTTTCTCTTTTTTACCAGCAAAGGTTTATTATTTGAGTTTAGCAACTCTTATTGCTGGTATTGTAACACTTTGGGGAAATTACAAAGTTACCAAAAAATTGTTTGTTGATTTTGATATAGATAGAAATTATTTTGATTTCAATAAACTAAAAGTATTATTAAAATCTGGATTTTGGGTATTGATATCCAATATTAGTAATTTGTTACTCAATGGATTGGATCTTTTATTTAGCAACTGGTTCATTAGCAGCGCTATAATGGGGCGTCTTTCTTTGGCTAAGCAAATACCTTTGGCGTTAAGTAATGCCTTAGGAGTGTTTTCGAATATTTTCTCTTCTGCTCTAACGAAAGTTTTTGCGTCAGATGGCAACAACAAACTGGTTGATGAAGCAAATAGTCAGTTGAAAATATTGACGATGTTTTTCACAGTTCCATATGCTGGTATTATTGTGTTTGGATATAATTTTTTAAAGCTATGGTTGAGTGACTCAAGCTATACAGGAACACAGTTAGTGGAAATATATATCCTCATGATATTAGTACTTTTGGATATCATTATCAGCACGTATATGTATAGCATTCATTCTATATTTATTGCCATTGATAAAGTTAGGATATATTCTGTTGTACTGCTGGTTTCAAGTATAATCAGCATTGCAACTACCTTAATATTTCTAAAATGTACTGGATTAGGTGTTTATGCTATAGCAGGAACGAGTACTGTGATTTTAGGTTTTACGCATGGAGTTATTGTTCCAGCTTGTGCAGCAAAATTACTGCATCGACCTATATGGACGTTTTGGAAAACAGAATTTAGGTCTTGGGTATCATTAGCTATTGTATGTGTTGTTTTCTCTGTAGTAAAAAATTTGATGGATTTCCCCAATTGGATTAGCTTTTTCGTTAATATATTGATAGCAGGTTTGATTGGGTATATATTGGAATTTATTGTCATTTTTAGCAAACAGGAGAAAAATGAGATAATTAGTATTATAGAACTCAAATTGATAAGAAAATAGGGGAGAGAAAACTTTTGTTGAAATATAAAAATAGAGATAAAATGATTTTTTATTCTTTTTGGATGACTATTCTAATAGTTGTCTATCACCTAGCTCCTCATTTGATTGAACTGTCAGATTTTAATGGGGTTGGGGGGGTACCTGAGACAGTATTTTGAAACATTTGGACCAATTGCATTAAATTATTTTTTCGCTGTTTCTGCATATAAATTTTTTGTATCTGAAAAATCTTGTGGAGATAAATTAAAGAAACGATTAGTGACACTTATTGTTCCCTACATTGCTTGGAATACGATTTATATCAGCCTGTATATTTTGCAAAATGGATTGCCAAATATTAGAACGGTTATTTTAGGATATACATTGACACCTTTTGATGGACCGTTATGGTATATTTTTGTATTATATATTTATTTGGCAATTTCCTCAATTTGCATGAGTCGGTGGCCTTGGCTATCAACAAAACTTGGATGGATAATTATTATATTGACATTTGTGGCGGCAGCGTTTCACCATGCTGTGATTCATTCATTGATCAGTTTTCCGTATGATTGGTGGATTGAAAGAACATTAAGAATGGCATCACCATTCTTATATGGTGTATATTGTTCAAAGCATAAAGCAATTGAGGTTGGTAGGCATAGTACAGTTATACTAGGAATTATATCGCTTATATGTTTATTAAGTTTCACGATTTTAGGCGATAACGTTATTACAACACTACTATTATATTTATGTACATTGTCATTATGGAATGTTCTTCCTAATTTTACATTGAAGGCTGATTCAATAATTAAAAATGATATGTTTATAGTATATTCAATACATGAGGGAATAATTATAGTAATGCTTGCTGTGCTTAATAAGGGAAATGTTCATTTTGGAAAATACAGTAGCTTGATTTTCGTGATACTTCTCGAAACTGTGCTGATTGTTACAATAGGGTTTTGCTTGAATTTGATTATTAGTAGACTGCCTACAGTATTTAATATCATATTTACAGGAGGAAGAAATGAACATCACAACAAAGAGAAAAAGCAATATTGAATTATTAAGAATTTTATGTATGATGAGCTTGGTTGCTCATCACTTTACGATTCATGGGAATCTATACCTAAATGAAAATATATTTGTGCAACGTTTTTCTCTGATTTTTGCTCCATTAGGAAAAATGTGCTATGTAGTCTTTATGGTTATTAGCAGTTATTTTTTATCCAATGCAAAGGTAAAAAGCAAGAGATTTTGGAAAGTTTGGATGGAGGTTTTATTTTATAATATCTTAATGATGTTAGCAACTCTTGTAGGAAGTGGATGGAATGGTTTACTATCCATAAAAATGATTGTCGGATCAATCCTTCCTATGCTTGGTGCTTCTCATGGATATGCAGTAGCATATTTATGGTTTTTAGCCTTTTTGCCTTTTATAAAAACCTTGCAAGAAAAAATGAATGAACGCTTTCTTGGAAACCTCATTTTTCTTTTGTTTTCGCTTGAAATTGTGAGTTGGATTATTGGTTCTTTTATAGATTATAATGCTGGAATAAAAAGTGAACTTTTCTTTTTTGTGTTAATTTATTATTCTACGCTTTGTCTGAAAAAATATGATGAAAAACTGTTACATGTGTCAAGAAAAACGCTGTTTTCTTGGGGGGGTATGCGTTTGCATCTATTTAATAGAATATTTAATTTGGTATATTGGCATACAAAACAGCAACCATATATTTCAAATATTGCTTACGTTCATTAATAATCAACGTTCCCCATTAAATATATTATTTGGGTATATATTTTTTTACATTTTTATGAATGTTCATATAAATTATAGTAAGGTTATTAACAGAATGGCATCTACAACATTTGCAATATTACTTATTCACGATTCCAATTATTCTAGAAATCTTATCTGGAATTATATATTACGTAGTCCAATCGGACAACACTTGTGGAGAAGTCAAATTGAGTTTATATTTACATACTTTATTATAGTCATAGGCCTTTCAGGTTTTTGTTGTTTAATTGATTTAATTAGGCAAAATACTATTGATAAACTTGTAATGAATTCACATGTGTTTACAACTTTGTGTGAAAAAACAAATATGAATGGAAATGCAGAATGAAAAAAGAGCTACTTGTAGTGGCAGAAAAAATTCGAGACTCTGAAAAAAATCATAGCTTTTTTAACAGTGAAAAGATTAAAATTGTGAAAGGAGCTTTTGAAGAAAGCGGAGGTAATCAAGTCAGATCTAACAGCATCAACCTGGCGTGAGTTAGAAATCAAAGGCAAGTTCGACAAGAATGAAAACCCCTCATTCATCAGTGATGACATGCTTATCTTAGGATGCGATGTAGGCAGCGAAACACACTATCTGAGGGCGATTGATACCAGAGGAAGAGAACTCAGTAAGTTCGCATTTCCGTTCAGCAATGATTCAGAGGGATTTCAGAGTGCAAAGGAATGGGCAGTAAAAATAGTTGCGGAGCATGACAAGAAACAGATAGTGCTTGGCTTAGAGCCGACCGGTCACTACTGGTTCTGCCTTGCCGCATGGATGATCTCTAAAGGAATCAGCGTTGTTCAGGTAAATCCATACGCTGTGAAGCAGACAAAAGAGGTTGAAGATAACAGCCAGCTATACACAGTGGGGTCAGGCACCATTAAATTTTTATTAAATTAATGAAGAAAATTTTTGGATATAAAAATTTTGATAAATAGTTAATTTTTTATAGAAAATAGCATAAGATAAAAGCAACAGGACTCCCCGCACCTCTCACATATGTGATGTGTCCCATGGGGAGACATTTTTATTTTTGGGGAGAAAATGATTGAATAATACAGATAAAGCCGAAGAATATCATGTAAGGAATGGTGACCATGAGAAAACAGTAATTATGAAGTTACCGAAAACTTATGAGGAACAGGTTGAAATTATAAAGAAAAAAGGTTTTATTGTTGATGATGATAAAGTGTGCAAAGATTTTTTGAAACAGGCAAATTATTATCGTTTATCAGCATATTTTCTACCATTCAGAAAAGCAGATGGAACATATTTTGAAAATATCAATTTCAATAGGATTAAACGAATATATGATTTTGATGGTCGAATAAGGAATTTGATATTTGAATGTATTGAGACAATAGAATTGTATCTTAGGACACAATTGGCATATTATTGTGGACATACCTGTGGTTCGTTAGGATACTTAAACCCCGATATATACAACGAAAAGTATAATGACGAAAAATGTATCTTTTGAACAAAATAGAAAATTGTTTTCGCAGATATTGACACTTAAATTCTTATATCCTGATAAGAAAGAGTGGGAAGATAGAATTATGACAGAATTGAGAGCACTTATAGAGGAATATGAGAATGATATTTCATTAGCACATATCGGATTTCCGGAAAATTGGGATGAAATAATATAAAATCTCTGGAAGTTCACATTTAAATCAATTGTATTTTAAAGATAAATCCGCTATACTAGATATCAGATAATATCGAAAATATGTTTGGTATAGAGGTGAACTGGATGATTAGTGTTTTTACAAAAATTATTGATCTAATATTTTTAAATACAAGGTATTATATTCCCATACTGTTATTTATGTTAGCGGTAATGGGAACTTATAAATGCTATAAAGTGTATAAATTACCGAAGTATATTTTATATTCTATGATCTGTATATGTGTTGATGTATTTGTCACTTATGTACTTTACAATGTGATAAAAAGCAGGATAATACTCTTTGTGATGGCTATCATATTAGTTGGTATAATACTATATGCAATATGGCATTACATCAGTATTTCACATACCTTAAGGCGAGTAATAAATTTTTCTGACGAGGAGAGATTTGATGCGAACTTTGTCGAGGCATGGAATTTGACATACGATTTGAAGACATCTGTTATGACTAAAAAGCAGTTGGATAAATACAACAGGTACAGGATTTTTTTACGTGCGAAATTAGGCTGTTTTCATGCTAATGAGCAGGAATTAAAAATTTACGAAAATGGGGACAGATGTCAAAAGGCATTTTATCATTTTATTCGTTTTATTCAATATTTGGCAATGGGAGAAGTACAGAAAGCATATGACAATATTAAAGAGGCTGAAGCATTATCCAACGGTGATATAGATAAGGTGCTTAGAAGTCAGATATTGATTAATCGTGGAGTGGCATATGTGCAACTTGGTATGTATCAGGATGCGGATGATGCATTTATTCGTGCAATCAGCTATTGTCAAAAGCATAATATAAAGAGTTCGTATTTATGGAATGTTCTTTATAGCGATTATATTTTTAACAAAACACGTCTGAATCCGGATATTTCGATGGAAGAGATGGATGAAATTTTAGAACAATATAAAGAGTATATTGATTGTAAAAATATAGTTGAGTATATAAATTTATTCAATACAAGGCTTGAATTGCTTCGACAAATGAAAGCTGATAGGAAGAAATTGAATGATGTAGTTCACAGTGTGTTTGATTACGTACAGAACAGTAACATTCCAAAGTTAAATAGATGTGTATTTGAAGCAACGACAGCAAGGATTATTTGGGCGTCAGCGTTAAATCCGACATATATTCTTGAGGCATTATCTAGAGATGTTGATTTACTTTCTAAACTACCAATGCCTGTCAGATATGATAGCTATAAGAATATAGAGCTGTTATTTAAGGATTTACATGGTAACATTGTGGAAAGATATACCTCTCTAAAGGACAGAGCCGTGGAATATATGCAAAATGAGGCTGAAAGAGATTTAGAGGGATATCGAAGGTCGTTGCCAGCAGAGGCTGTTTATCAACGATATTTTTGTTTTTACGAACTGGCTGGTATTCAAAAAAGAAACAAGCAAAATTATAAGTGGTCTGTTGTTGAAGAGTACTTAAAAAATGCAAGTGCTCTTTATCATGAGAATGGTTTACTTATAGATGAAATCATGACAAAACTCGCTTTGGTTGACGAGGCATCAGATGTTATAAATTGTGACGAGCATTTGCAATTTACCAGAAAAGACGAGATGTTTCGGACACTTGATGAGGTTGAGGCTATGTTGCCTAAGCTCGAGCAACATCCAGTAATCAATGAAATCGCCCTCAGAATCAGTTTTTATAGTGTTGCTTTGAACGATTATTTGCGCTGTAAGAATTATTATGAACTATATAGGAAGTCATCTGATCAGGTGTCAATTGATCATTATGCTCCTTGGGTACATAAATACCATATGGATGTTATATTCTGTGTCAGAATTCTCTACATAGTTGATAGTATCAACAAAATAATTGATCATATTGATGATTTTGATTTAAGCCCTTTAGCCAGAGAGTGGTTTGCTGGATTTGGCAAAATAGGTGGTGATGTAATTCATCTTGTGATTGGCTTACTTATTGGATTTGACAATGCTGTTTCGTTAAAAGAATGCTTACTGTTGGATGAAGCAAACAGAATTGTAGATAATTATGAGTGGATGAATTTTCCAGAGTTTGGTCTAGAAATCGATGTTCAAAATACTGATGTTATATTTTTCCATCCTGGTCAGCACCCATTAGAAAATGAAAAGATTAAGAAGTGCATTTTTGAGACGGTTATTGAGCTGGATAAATTTAGCGTTGAACAGCAGAGCGCATTGCAGGAGGTTTGCAAAATCATTACAGAGAATATGGTTTCGGAGTCTCCTACGATTGATGAACTGAAAGCAGCATTTAATAGTGTAATGCTTCCTAAGACTATAATTTAGGACGTTAAGATATTTGTAATAGCAACCATATCTTTATTGTGGCAATGAAATAAGCAGTTGCTGGACAGAAATGAGAGCTGAATTTGGACAAGGTAAGAAATCATAAATATTGTATTTTACATGGCATTCCGCTATACTAGTATTTAAGTATAGCGGATTTTTTGGAGGTATTTCTATGAAGCTTAAAACAGGACAAAAGTGTGCATTTGGATTTGGCGCATTCGGAAAAGATATTGTGTATATGCTTATTTCATCGTATTTGCTCTACTACTACAATGTAGTGCTTGGTATGAGCAGTGTGTTTATCGGCACGGTGATGATGGCGGCCAGGATTTTTGATGCATTCAATGACCCGGTGATGGGTATTATCGTAGCAAAGACACGTACCGGGTGGGGCAGGTTTAGGCCTTGGATTTTTGCCGGCACGGTGCTCAATGCCGTGACCATCTATGCTTTATATGCCACTCCTGAGTCTATGGGTGATTCAGCGCAGAGAGTGTGGC
>ENA-UOJQ01002456-UOJQ01002456.1-human-gut-metagenome-genome-assembly--contig:-P63-NODE-2456-length-11425-cov-13.967370_pt1 | contig 11425 bp, 3 predicted proteins | sample MGYA00242352_ERZ723899 | MGnify/ENA metagenome assembly ERZ723899 | reverse complement strand
CTGCCGCACCTCGCTCGCCGTATCGGCACTTAGAATTATGCGGTATTGCCTTTACAACTTCACAAGTATCTCCCCCGCACCGGAATCCGATTGCCCTTCTCCCCTATCCACCAACCGCGCGTACCGTTCATCTTCATCCGCTCCCCCACCCCAAAACAAAAGGCATGTGCCCCCTTATCTCTATCATAAGGTGGGCACATGCCGTTACATTATCATGATTTTATCACGCCAAAGTCATCAGGCAATGCAGCCATCGGCAAAGCTGTTGCGCTTGGCTTTCTCTTTCTGCTGGTTGCGCTTGGCGATGATTTCTTTGCTCAGGCCAATACGGTTGGTCTTGAAGTGGAAGAACGGGCGTTCCGGTACGGTGAAAATCTCCACCGGACGCATGTAACGTTCCGGCAGGCAGGCATTGATCTTATCGCGCACATCGTCCAAGGTGTAGCCATCTTTGAGCTGGACGTACAGGTACGGCAGGAAGCAGCCCTCGTGCTCATCATCCGGCACGATAACAAAGAACTCGTCCTTGATGCCCTTGATGTCGGCATCGGCCACGATGTTCTCCAGCGGCTGCACCATCAGGTCGCCGCCGCCAAAGCGCGGGGATGCGCCGCGGGTCATCGTGTAGAGCACACCGTCCTCGGACATATAGCCGATATCGCCGGTGTGCAGCCAGGTCTTGCCGTCTGCGTGGACCTGCAGTGCCTTGGCGGTTGCTTCGGGGCGGTCATAGCCCAGCATCACGCCGGGGCCCGTCATGCAGATCTCACCGGGGGTATTGTAGGTCAGCTCTTCCTGGGTGCCGGGCTTGAAGATGCTGATGACGCTGTGGATCATCGGCACACCAACGTTGCCGTCACGCACCGGGAACGGAGCCATGGGCAGAGTGGCGTTGGAGCCGGCCTCGCTGCTGCCGTAGCCGGCAGTAAAGCGCAGGTTGCAGTTATGCTGCTTGAGGAACTCCTCAACATTGCGCAGCTGCTTGTTGTTGAATGCCTCGCAGCCGGCGCCGATGGCCAGCATGTGGGACATATCATAGTCAGCCGGAAGACGCTTGCTGCGGCGGATAACCTCCACAAACATGGGGATCAGGGGCCAGTTGTTGGGGCGGTAGCGCATCATTTCCAGGTCAACATCGTACACATCCACAAACGGATCCAGAATGAGCAGCATACCACCGGCCAGGGGCAGCAGCATCATGGAAACCACAACAGCGATCAGAGCCGGGGGCAGGATGGTCAGCAGCCAGGTGGGGCGGAATTTATCCGAAGCGCCATAAAAGTTCATCTGGGCCAGCACGCCGATGATGCTGTGTGCAGAATGGATAACCTGCTTGGAAGGGCCGGTGGAACCGCTGGTGTAGGCGCGCAGCAGCGGGCGGTCAATGTTGACAGGAGCGGGCACAAAGCCGCGAAAACGCTGGCCCATGTTACAGAAATCAGCCCACATCATGGTATCAGAGCCACGGGCGGGAACATCCGGATACAGGGCATCCAGGGAATGCTGCAGGTAAACCGGCATAGCGGCGCGGTCGCCGCTTTCCAGAGCGGGAACGATAACATAGGTATTCACGTTGGTCTGCTCACGGTAGGCTTCGATTTCGGCCTTGGAGAAGAAGTCGTGAACAAAAATCACCTTGGCATTGGCTTTCTGAACAGCTTCAATGTTTTCTTCCAGGGTGTTGTCACGGCACAGCAGCGAAGCGCCGATGCGCTCGGCTGCCAGCAGCAGATAAATGAATTCCGGCACAGAACGCAGGAACACGGGGATCTGGTCCCCCTGCTTGATGCCAAGCACCTGCAGAGCGCGGGCGGTGGCGTCCACCTTACGGAACACGGTACCCCAGGTGATATCCACGCCATAGTAGTGCATGGCAACCACGTTAGGGTCTGCAGCGCGCACGGAGAGGTACTGCTCCACGGTGCAGGCCGGAACCTGGATACCGCGCAGAACATCTGGATAGAACTTCATCCAGGGGCGGTCAATGCTGGGCTTGCCAGTCAACATCGCGTTTTCATTCATTGCAATTTCCTCCAAATGTCTTTCCCTTATAGTTGCAGGGAATTAAATTATCCAAATCAAATCACGCCAAACCTTTATGGCGCTTTCCCCTGCTGTGCACATCGTTGCACAGCGTCGCCGAACCATAATGCTATAATTATCTTCGGTGCTGAACATAGTATACCATTCCTGTTTACGGAAAGCACGAGAATCCCATGGCACAAATTTCCAGAAATTGATTCCGCATGATTCACTTTTTTCACATGGATTTTCACGCTTTGGCATGGAGTTTTCTTGCAATTTCATTTTCCTCGGTGCAACAAAAGCCCCAGCTGCCGCAGCAGCCAGGGCTTTATGTTTATGCGTATGTATGTTGCATTTTTAGATTTTGTTCATCCAGCTCTCTTGCAGTTCTTCCATTTCATCACTTTTGGCGCGGGTAATCAGATGGATTCCCTGCAGGACATGATGGATGTGCTCCGCAATGGCGTTGCGCTCTTTTGTCACGTTCTGGTCATCCAAATTCCAGACCTGATCAAAATATTCACTCAGGCGGTCTTCCATCACACTGTTGTTGACCATTGCAATCCGGTTGATGGGGCAGTTGTTATCCAGCCGAAGATACGATGCAGCGCCAGAAAGAAACATATTGGGGTCCGCCACATACTGGAAATCGTTCACAATGCGGCCGCTGATCAAGCGGAATTCAAGTTTTTCACGCTGCTTGCAAAGCTGCAGCACATAGCTGATGCACCGGCTGCGCTGATCCGGGGTAAGGTTGACCTTGTAACTGAAAAAGTCCAGCTCGCCGGAAACCGCCATGGAGGAAAATGCAGCTTCATAAATCAGGATGCGGATGTTTGTTTCCTCCACCACACCTTTGGCAAGGTTGTGTACGCTACGCAGCTCCGCAGGGGTAGCCCCCAAAAAATCTTTCAGCTCGGCCTCGTGGGCGGTCAGGATCTCTTCAAACAAGTCATCCGGCAGCAGAAGCTCATTCAGGTGGCCGAACATCCACCGCAGATTGGAGGCCAGCAGCGTGTGCATATAGTCGTACTGGCTGATCAGCTGGCGCATGCTGGTATCGCGGAAAAGCTGGTCATCCCGCACGCAGAGCTTGGAGAAGTTATCATACAGGCTTTCGCAGTTCTGCGGGTCCTCGGTGGCGGTAACGGCGGCGCAGCGGCTGTGGCTGACCAGCAGGCCGGTAATGGCAAAATCGCCCTTGACCACAAACACCGCGCGCCCGGCAGCCGCGGTGCTGCCAAACAGCTTGAAATGAATATGGCTGAAGTTGGTCAGCACGTTGATAATGAGCGCGGCATCATAGATGGGGTCCCATTTTTCGCGGCTGATATCAATCATCAGCTTGAAATAGACGTTATCATAGCTGCGCTGGTCCACCAGCTGGCCGTTTTGCAGGTTGGCAACTTTCAGGCGGTATTCGCGCGCCATTTCCATCAGGTCCATCACAGCCACAATGTCCAGCTGGCTGACGCGGCGCAGCACGGGGTGCGCCATTTTGGTCAGGTATTGCAGCATGTTCAGCTCGGCCCAAAAGTCCGTATAGGGGCCAATGCGCGCCTCGCCGCTGTCCAGCTCCTCTTGCAAATAATCATATTCAGCAATCAGGTTATCATAAATGGCGGCTTTCAGGTCACTGGGGATGCTAACGCTGTATTCCCGCAGCAGCAGGTTACGGCCATCATCGGTGGCTTCATCCACCACGCAGGCACTGATGCCCTCCATCACGCGCTTTTCAGTCTTTTTGGCAGGCAGCATGCGGCCGCTGACCCATTTGCTGATATAGGAAACATCGTATTGCAGGCGCTTGGCCAGGGTATAGTTCTTGACCTCCGCAACTTCCAGCAAATGCTCCAGCAGAATGCTGAATCTATTTTTATCTTCCATTGCACCAAATCCTCTTCGCCCATTTAGTTTGCACTTTTCTTTTATTCTATTATACAAGTTCCATATTTCGATTGCAAATTCAAATGATAACAGGTAAGGAGAAAACGAAGAAAATATATTAAAATCTTTCACAATTCGCGGCCGCATTCTTTGGCATTCATGCCAGTTTGTTGTTTTTTTGTTGTTTGAACTGACAAAGTTTGTTTGTTCTGCTTGTGATATCCTCCAAAAATTATACTTCGCGCGCCATATTTGCCAAATTTAGCCGCAGCTTTTTGGTAAGTTTTGCCCTTGCACCGGCCTGATGTGTTCGCCATGTTTTTGTGTGTTGCCTTTATTATGCGGGTAAGGTAAATTGCGATTTTTTAATCGTGTACTATTTCTAGCTTTCGGCAGGGTGGGGTCCCCCGCCCTACTGGCCTGGCAAATATTTCACCGAACCTATGCCCACAAATACAAAAATGCCGCAGCAGACTGTTACATCTGCTGCGGCATTTCTATTTAGGGGTTAATGGGCTGGGTTACAGCTCATTGTTCCGGCTGTGGGATTACTGCCGAATGCCGGTGTTCTTATCGAAATGATAAGTGCGGCCGTCGATGACTGCATCGCCCTTAGCCATGGTGCCATAGATCGGGTCGAAATAGTAACGCTTGTCAGCGCTCCAGCCCTTGATCATGTGGCCCTGTGCATCGTAACGGACCCACTTGCCGGTACCATCGGCGCGGTCAGCCCACTGGCCAGCTTCGGATTCCTGATAGACATCCTTGCTGGTGGCTTTCTTGCCCTGGTCAACGGCATCCAGCCAGTACCAAGCGTCGGAAGCCGGGTCATAGATTTCCTTGCCGCGGCCTTCCAGACCCTGGCGAACGCCCTTTTCGTACCAGAAGTCAGCGCCTTTGATGGTCAGCCACTGGCCGTCCAGAGCGATACCGGTGTACTCGTCAAATGCGCAAGGTACACCGTCAATATCGCCTGCGCCCTTAGCCATAGCGCCGGTGATCAGGTCAAAGTAGTAGGTGCCCTTATCGGTCGTCTGCCAGCCCTTGACCATGTGGCCGTTCTCATCGTAACGGACCCACTTGCCGGTGCCATCGGGCTTATCAGCCCACTGGCCGGCGGCGGATTCCTGATAAACGTCCTTGCTGACGGTCATTGCGCCGCCCTGGACAGCATCCAGCCAGTACCAGGCGTCGGAATCGGGATCATAGATCTCTTTGCCGCGGCCGGTGGTACCCTGCTTCACACCCTTTTCGTACCAGTACTTCTTGCCGTTTTCTTCAACCCAGCCGTTCTTCTCGCCGTACTTGGCGGTGTAGTCCTTGCCGTTGAAGTTGACAGCAGCGGTGGTAACGCCGCTGGTCTGCTTTACCGTTGCATCCACGAACTGAGCGCTTGCGCAGTTCTTATCGGTGCAGGTAAAGACAGCCATTGCGGTAATGGTGGTCTTTTCAGCAGCGCCATGAGCGGTGCGCGTTTCGGGTTCAGTAGACGGTACCTCAGTCGGCTCCGGCACAGCAGTCGGCTCTGCCGGCTTTGCGGTCGGAGTTGCGGTCGGAGTTGCGGTCGGAGTTGCGGTCGGAGTTGCAGTCGGAGTTGCAGTCGGAGTTGCAGTCGGAGTTGCGGTCGGAGTTGCAGTCGGAGTTGCAGTCAGTGCTTCAAACACAGCGCTAACGGTAACATCAGCAGCAGGCATCTTGAAGGTAGCCTTGCCATCGGTCAGGGTCAGCTTTTCGGTCTTGGTATCTTCGCCGCTCTTATAGCTGTAGGTCAGGCTGTCAGCCTTGAGCTGGTAGTTATCAGCTGCCTTAACGGTAACGGTAACGTCGGTGCCCTCAACAGCTGCGGTCGGGTCTACGGTAACAGTGCCGTTATCAGCAGGAGCTGCGGTAACCTTGTATTCCTTAACAAACTCTGCGCTGACGTTGACAGGGTAAGCAGGCATTGCAAAGGTGTAGGTGTTGGCTTTTTCGGTATCAGCCTTCACTTCAACGGGCTTCTCGGTGTTGTCAGCGTCTTTGTAGGTAACCTTCACGCTGCCAGCCTTCAGGGCATAGCCGGTCGCGGGCTTAGCAGTCAGGGTTACGGTTTCCTTCTCAGCTGCTTCTTTAGCGGAAGCAGTGATCTCACCATTGGTCAGGGGAGCAACATTGACCGCATAGGTCTTGGCGTTTTTGGTAACACTGATGGTCACATCGCCGTCCGGCATGGTGAAGGTGTAAACCGTCTTCGCCTTTTCGGTGGTAGCCTGGGCTGCGGCTTCGTCCTGCGCTGCTTCCTGAACTTCAGTCAGAGCAACATCGGTATCGCCGTTCTTTGCGGTAACGGTAACGATATCGGTGCCTTCCTTTTCTACGGTCAGGGTAACGGTATCGTCCTTGATGTAGGTTTTGCTGGTGGTGCCCAGGGTCAGGGTAACGCCTGCAACTGCATCGGGCAGGGTAACGGTGTGGGGGGTGCTTTCGGTTGCGGTATGGCAATCAGAGCACAGGTACACATTGTTGCCAACGGACTTGGTTTCCAGCTCGTCCAGAGCCCAGGTATGGCCCTTGGGCAGTGCGCCGTCAGCGTACTTCTTTTCACCCTTGGTCAGGCCGTACTTGTTGGTGCGGGCCTGGGTATAAGCAGGGGTATTGCACCATGCTTCAACGGAAACATCGCTGGTTGCGCCGCTGCTCAGGTCGCTGACCATGTCGGACATCGGCATGGTTTCAACCAGGTTAGCGCACCACATGAACTCTTCGTTCTTGTTCTTCTCGTCAGAGCTGCCCATGTTCTGGTTGTAACTCGGGTTGTAGTTCCAGGACTCGGTCTTGTAGCTCTTACGGTTTGCATAAGAAGTGCCGGAGGCATCGGTCTTGACTTCTGCCTTGCCGTCCACCAGTTCCTTATAGGTGTTGGACAGGTTGGTGCCGACAGAAACGACCAGCTGATCCTTGGTGGTGTTGATGCCGGTGATCACAGTCTGGCCCTGCTGGGTGGTGGTAGCAAAGCTGTAGCTGTCACGCAGGGTCAGGCCAGCCAGAGGATGGTTCATGAAGGTGTCCAGATACTGCACACTGTCGGTATTCTGTTTGCTATCCATGATAACCATGCTCATGCCGGGAAAGTGGGTATCGGGAACCTTGTTGCCGTCCTTATCCTTGGTCAGCTTAATGCCGCCATAGACAGTGTTGTATTCCTTCACTTCTTCCACTGCGCCGGTGGTCGGGTCCATACGGTAGATGGCGTTGTTGACGTTGAAGTACAGCTTGCCATCATACAGTGCGGTAGAGTGTACCAGTGCGGGGTAGATCCGCTTTGCAGCAGCGTCTGCCAGGCACTCGGTGTTCAGGTTGTTTTCAACCTTGGCATGCTTATCTTTTGCACTGGTATCGATCTTATAGATGGTGCCAGCTTCGGCCAGGACCTTGGCATTGCTGTCGTCATCATTGAAGTTGCTGCTGGTTTCCTTCAGATCGTTGTAGTACATCAGGATGATATCAAACGGGTCATCCGTCTTGGTAAAGCTGCTCATGCTGAAGCCGCCGGGTCTGCTGCTGGAATCCTCTTTGCGGATATAGTAGTTCGCATTACGCGGACGTGCTTCCAGCGTATCGGGGCCCTGGTTCTGCATCTTCTTCATGAACTGCTGCATCTGGGAGTTGTTACCAGAGCTGCCGGAACCAGAGTTGCCGTTGTTGCCGTTCTCGGACTGCTGGCGGCGCATGTTGTTGTACAGGTTCTGGTTGGTCGTGGTATCAACGTAATAGAAGTAATTATTGTCGAAGTAGATGGGGCTGCAGATAGAGGTGAACCAAGTATCCTCGTAGCAGGTATCGGTGTAACGGGTCTCGTTCTTGTTCTCCGCCTTGGTGTAAGAGTAATGCGGCTTGCCGTTGTTCAACACAACATTGCCGTCATCATCCACATCGGGATTCTTGTTCTTGGTGTAGGTGTAGCCATCGTACAGCGAGTCAATGTAATCATAGTACTTGCTGTAACGGCCTTCCAGACCGGAGGGAGAAACCAGGAAGTTGACATGGCGCAGGTCGCCTGCGTTCTCAACGCGGGTCTGGGCCATGCACTCGGTGTTCACATCGTCATAGCAGACGTCAACATAGTACCAGTTCTTGTTGGCTTCGCCGGTGGTCATCGTAGCAGAGTTGCTGTCGCCCTGCAGCTTGTTGACCTTGACTGCGTTGAAGTAGTGGACGTTGTTGAACATGCCGCCGCCGAACGCATTACCGGCAACACTGGTATCAGAAGTATCGCAGTAATACAGGATCTGGGCAAAGTCAACAACAGCGTTATCGCCTACTTCATCGGGGGTCTTCCAAACTTCTTTGCCGTCAACGGTCTTTTTATAGATTTCCTTGTTGTCAGGCAAATTCTGGACCATGTAGTTAAATGCAGCTGCATAGCCCAGGCAGATGCAGCCATACTCAACGCCCTTAGCGCCGATCTCGCCGCCCAGCAGGGCACCGAAAGCAGTCGTCTGGATGGGGTCGTTGTTGCCGCCGCCGGTGATATCGCCCATGGAGCCCATATCGAATTCTGCAACCTGGGAGATCCAGTCGTGCAGGATCAGCAGCTTGGTAACATAGTCAGCGCTGTCACCCAGCTCGGCAACCTGTTTCAAGCCTTCATTACGGATGGCTTTCAGAGCTTCGCCATAGTTCATGACGTAAGACATGAACGCCTGCGGCAGCATGTTCAGCATGAATGCCATGGTGGTCGGCGGGACATCATCGTTCGGATCAATGCTGCACAATATCTTGATTGCGCCCATGGTGCCGGTGATGCTGCCATCCTCGCCCTGCTTCTGAACGCCCTTGGAGGTCCAGAACGGGGCAACCACGCCGAAGTACTCTGCTTCGTCCTGGTTGAACTGCGACAGCTGGAAGTAGTAGTAGTTCATCTGCGCAGTCGAGACATCGTAAGTATTGGTGACCTGGTTGCCCTGGTCGTCCACATACACGGCAGTCTTCTGGCTGTCGTACAGCAGCAGGCTGTTCTTGCCCTTGTTGTCGCCGCTCTGATAGGTGAAGTTCACCTTGCTTGCGTCAACCGGGTTGTTCTGCATATCGTACCAGTTGCCGCCGTCCATTGCGGACACCAGGGTAACGCCGGTGCCGCCGGAGGTGGTATCCAGGGTCGGGGTGCCGCCCACGTTGATGTAGACGGAATTGTCATTCTGGTCTACCACAACGCTGACCGGCATGGTCATTACCGGCTGGGTTTTGATTTCTTCGCCGCAGACAGCGCACTTGAAGGTGACGCTGGTGCATTCCCAGTCAATGGTAACGGGAGCGCCGGCAGAAATTTTGCCGGTTTCGCTGTCATAGAACAGCTGGGCGTTGCTGTAGTCATCGGCCAGCTTGCCCTCGACCTTCTTCATTTCCCAGTTGAAGGTAGCAACAAAGTTGCCATCTGCATCCTTGGGCACGGCATGGTTCTGGCAGGGCAGGGCGGCAATGTCGTCGGTGCGGGTGGTGGGTTCCTTGTATTCCTTCTTAACCGGGCTCTTGTCAGCGGGCACGCTGGCAGAGTAAACGGTCTTGCCGGCAGCGCCGGGCTTTGCCTCGGTGGTATCCTTGGTTACGGTGCCTTCTACCTTCTGGTAGGCATCGTCCTTTTCACAGGTATACACAGCGGTGTAAGCCCAGCCGTCATCGGTCTTGGTCCAGTAACCATCGGGGGTTTCCTTCCAGGTATGGGTGTGGCCATCCTCCGGGTTGGTGTCATTCCAGTACCATTTCGGCTCGCCATAGGTATGGCCGTCCGCAGCGGCGCTGGCCGCAAAGGTATCGGAGTTTTCAGCAACGTAAGCCTGTGCGTAGCTGTCAGCCTGCTGCGCAATCACTTCATCATCGCTGTTGGTCATGGACTCCATCGCAGAGGTCATGCCGGAGCTGCCGGTAAAGGTAACGGCGGTCACAACGCCTGCGGCGTTCGTCTCATAGCCCAGGTCGGTAACGGCGCTGGACAGATGATACGTTTTGATGGTGGCAGCCATCACCGATGCCATCTCGTCCTTGTTCAGGCCATAGGCTTCGGTGTTGATCTTGCCGGCTGCGGCGTTGGCGTACATGGCATCGGCCAGTGCATTTTCCAACGCTGCAAGGCTCATGCCCGCCTTGCTCTGTGCAGTCGCTTCCAGCTTGGCATCGTCCTGCTCCAGTTCATGCACTTCGCCCTGGGCAGCCAGCGTTTGGGCTGTCTGCTTGATCAGGTCTGCGGTGCTGGTGAACTTGGGCAGGGACTGCACAGCGCTGGCCGCGCTTGCTGCGCTAGCTGCAACAGACTGCGCTACCGAAGAATCAATCTTGGTAGTTTCGGCTGCTGCGGGAAGCGCCACGCTTTGGGCAACCATGGCTGCTGCCAGCACGGATGCACCAAAACGCTGAAGGTTTTTCTTCATAGTTTTATCCTCCCTTAAGTGTTACTACTTTCCCCTTTTGTGTGAAAAGTGGTACGGCAGATGTGCGGCACTTTGCAGGTGTTGATTGCAAAACGCCTGGTTGTGCTCCCTCGGTCTGGCGATCCCTTGCCGGGCTGCGGCCTGCTTTTGGGGCTTTTGGCCCCGGCACAGCGGCTGACAAAACGTTGTACCGGCTGCATGCCTTGATCCAGCAAATGATAACCTTTCCGACACATCCAAGTATATACATTATATCACAGTTGCCAGAATTTGCATAGTTAATTAGCGCGGTTTCTATCTAAATTTTTGTCCTTGAATCAACTGAAACCTGTTTTTCGCACATTATTTGCGTTGCGGTGCGGTGACCCTTTGGCGGTACTTATTAACATTTTTGAATGGTTTATTCCTAATTTTATCAAATGATTGAACATTTACCCCGATAATGTTCTTTGCAATCTCTTAATCCAATCACCCGGTATTGTGATCGCGCATTTTTTGCCATTTCGGTTTGGCTTGTTGTTGAGAGATTTGGCAGAGATTGGAGGAAACTTGAAGGGAAAATTGTAGGTTGAGAATTGCCCATTATAAATTGTACTGTAGAGAGCCTTCCTGACCGTTCCGAAAACTTAGGGATAGATCAACCCTTGCCCCTTAACCGCGACCTAAAATACAACTTCCCAAGGTAGGGCGGTGTGAGTGCCCCCTTCTGCTCCACTTTTTCAAAGTTCCGAATGGTGTCCTCTCCCCTATCTACAATTCCTGATGTTTTCATGATGCCTTCCTTGGTCTTCCACACCCGGCCTTTGCCCCCTCCCCGTCCCATAAGTCGTACACAACAAAAAGGCCCCTGCCTTAACAGCAGGAGCCTTGAAAGCTATATCACAAGCCGAAAATTACTTCTCGATCTTGGAAACAACGCCGGAACCAACAGTGTGGCCGCCTTCGCGGATAGCGAAACGCATGCCTTCTTCCATGGCAACCGGGGTGATCAGCTCAACGTGCATATCAACGTTGTCGCCGGGCATGCACATCTCAGTGCCTTCGGGCAGGGTGATGATGCCGGTAACGTCGGTGGTACGGAAGTAGAACTGAGGACGATAGTTGTTGAAGAA
>ENA-UOJQ01002439-UOJQ01002439.1-human-gut-metagenome-genome-assembly--contig:-P63-NODE-2439-length-11507-cov-17.019211_pt1 | contig 11507 bp, 10 predicted proteins | sample MGYA00242352_ERZ723899 | MGnify/ENA metagenome assembly ERZ723899 | reverse complement strand
AATATTTTTAAAGTTTTTAGGCATAAAAACAGTGGCTTTCTATGACAGAAAACCAGATTAGCAGCCCCACCGGCGCAAATATTGTGCGGTGGGGCTGTGTTTGTTAAAATATGAAATAAAATGCTAGTTTACTGTAACCTTAATTGTTCCGTAAACACCATTGTTTGCGACGACATAGATCACACAGGTTCCTGATTTCAATGCCTTTATTTTTCCGGTTTTCGATACAGAAGCGACACTCTGATCGGAGGTGTAATATCTGTATGCTGCTGCGTGGAGCAGCTCTTTTTTATTGGTGTTTTCGAGTCTGGTGCGGCTCCTGATCACAAATGTATCTCCTGCTTTAAGCCGGGCGTTTGTCTGATTGACAGTCACTTTTTTTGCGTTCGTTGCTTTCGCGTCTTTTAATGCGACATGGAGCGAATTGGACTTGGCGATGTATACCTTCTTGCCGTCAATCAGCTTGTAGGCGGCTACAAAATATTTGTACCGTCTGTTGTTGGCTAAGCGTCTGCTGGTGACACGGTCTTTTGCCGCTTTTACCGTGGCGAGCTTCTTGTAGCTGCGTTTTCCGTCACAGTATGACCAGTAGCAGTCATATCCGTCTGCGTCCTCATAGGAGCGCCATGAGATAGTGATCTTCCGGTTGCCGCCTTTTCCTGTTGCGAGCAGGATCGGAAGCTTCAGCTTTGATACCTGACTGCCGTTGAGCGCTGACTGATCCTCTGTGTCCGTATCGGGAGTCACCCTGTTCTCGTCATAACCGATCATGTAGACGGAGAGGTGGCTGGTTTTCCAACTGATCAGCTTCTTTACCGGATCATAGCTGGTTTCACAGCTTTCCCTGTTACCGTTCTCGTCTACATAATAGACCACGATTCCATTGGACTGCTCGCCGGAGCGCAGCTCATAGGGGGTGTGGAGCGTAATCACGCCGCCCATGTCAGAGATGTTTTTGCCGCCGCTGGTGAGCTTGATATCCCACGCGGGCTGGCTGCCCACTGCCTGCTGCTGTAGGGCGCTCAGGGTGCTGTCCGTGGTGCGTTTGATGGATATGGTAATGTCGGTCTGGTTTGTCTGTGCGGTCTTTTTGGACAACGCTTTTTCGTCAAATTCAATGGATGTACCATCGGTAAGTACGATCGAGAGGCTTTCCGCATCATTGGACGGGTCTTTCACCGCATCTGCGATCTGCTTTATGACGTTGGCAGGGAGTTTTACAGTATCGATCTGTTTCTCAAGTACGGAAAAGTCGATGGTCACAACACCTGTTTTCACATCATTGCCAATGACAGTATTCAGTTTGGAGAGGTCAATATCTTCAATCGTGGCAGTCGTGCTGCTGACAGTTGAATTCACCCGGATCGTTTTTTCCTCGCCGGATACCGGGACGGTCACAGAGGTGGAGGGGGTAGTATTACCACCAGAGCTGCCACTGCCAGTGCCGCCGGATGTGCCACCGGAGCTGCTGCTACCGCCACTGGAGCCGCTGTCTTTTTTCGGGATGGTTTTGCCGTCAGCGAGCTTGGTATTGCAGCCCTTGCAGTAGGTGTCGCCTGTGTAGCCCTCTGTGCTGGTGGTTGCCTCTACGCTGCCGCGTACTTCAGTGCCGCCGGTGTGGTTGGTCATATCCTTGGCGCCGTAAGCCGTGTTACAGACAGCGCATACTGCCGAGTTCTGGCAAGTAGCGATACCGCCGGAGCAGGCATTTGTTTCGGTGTGGCTGCCGTCCTTTGCGCAGGTGCGGGTATGTGTTCCGTCACCGTTGGAGATCCATGCACCCCAGACATGGGTGTGTTCCAAAGCCGGAGCAAGCTCATAGCTGCATACCGTACAGAGCTGCGGAGCATCCTCGGTGGCCGCAGGACCGGGCGTATGGGTGGCAAAAGCAAGCTGTTCGTTGCAATTCGGTGTCTGACAGGCGTGCCAGTGACCGCTTGCGTCCTTGCTCCAAGTGCTTGCCGGAACGTGGCTGCCGAGATCACCATAAGGCTTATTACAGGTAGAGCATACTGCTTTGTTCTGGCAAGTGGCTGTGCCACCGGAATGGGCAGCTTCCTCTGCGTGGGCACGACAGCAGGAATACTCTTTCCAGTGGTTGGTGTCGTTTGATTTCCAATCATTATTTAAGATGCCGCTGTGGTTGTCAGGGTCTTTGTCGCCGATTTCAAACGTATCCGCGCCTTTTGCGCCACAGACGCAGGACATATAGTAAGTCGTCCCAGATAGGCAGGTCGCAGAGGATTTCTCATACGCTTTTGTTTTAACTTGCTGGTCGTAGGTATGCGCAGCAATATCCCCTTTGCCTTTGCAGATGGAACAATCATGCCAATGAGAGAAAGAATCTGAACTCCAAGTTGAATTCCAGTTATGCTTACACACGACGAGGTCAGCGGTGCTGTTATTTTGGCTGGTCGCACTGACAGGAGTGTTGTCGTTCTCGTAGCTGAATTTTTCCGGAGCGGCATCGTTTTTGGAACCCGAAGCTATGCGAACATAGTTAGAAGCATCCGGCGTCTTTTCCGTCGTCACACCGATTGGATTGCTGCCGGTCAGTGCACCCGCAATATTGATATATTTGTTGGTTGGCAGATAGACGTTGTTGTCTGCGCCCGCTTTTTTATTGCCACTGATGTCCAAGTTACCGGAAATACGGAATGTATCGCCGCCAAAATACACGCCGCCGCCGTCGCCTGTCGCGGTATTTCCGGAGATGCGCGCCGATTCGGAAATGGTCATAGTATTACTAGAAGAACCATAGTAAACACCACCGCCCTTTACAGCCGTATTGTTTTCAATCACGCTGTTGCCGGATATGATGAATCCGTTGATGTTCGTCCAGATGCCGCCGCCATCGCCCTTCGCTATGTTATTACTGATGGTGCCGCCGTATATATTCATAGTACCGCCCACAACCGTCACGCCGCCGGCGTCTGTTACGGATTGATTATCACTGATGATACCGCCGTACATCGTAAATGTGCCACTGGTATGCGCGCATACACCACCACCGCCGTCGTTAGACCGAGTATTTTCCTCATAGTTATCGCTGATGGTGCCGCCATACATTTTAAAAGTGCCGTTTTGTATCTCCACACCTGCACCACCAGCCCCCGAGCGTGGATCATCGGCATGATTGCCGCTGATCGTTCCGCCGTACATGGAAAATGTGGCGGCAGCGGGGTCTGACCCGCCAACCCGCACTCCTTTTCCTTTTGCACCGGACGAGTGAGTGATCGTGCCGCCGCCTTTGCAGTCACAAAGTATGAACTTCGCACCATTGGAGACATTGATGACCTGACTCATCCCTTGCGAAGCGGAACTTGTTAAGGAACTTTCCAGTTTTTGGCCATTCAGACAGAGATAGAGCGTGTAGCCTGCTTTTACTTCAAGGCGAGATTCTCGTGTCGCATCCTTCTCCAGATAGACATAGGCGGTATTGTTAGTATCGTATGTAATCGTACTTGTTCCATCCCACGCTGTCCATGTGGCGTCTTTACAATTATCGCCTGTGTGGTCGCCAATATCGGCATGCGCTGCACCGCAGATGGGGTGGCTGTGTGTTGTATCCGCTGCCAGCGCAGGTGCAGGCAGCAGCCCCATCACAAGAGAGGCTGCAATAGGGATCGCTAATAATCGTTTCCAAAGCTTCATGGTTTCTTCACTCCTTCTCCTTTAATGTTTAACTGATGGCTGCTGTGTCAGACTTGACAGCAACCGATGTTTTTTTATAATGGTAGTATCACTATAACCCGTTCACCCATGAACGAAGCAAGTGCTTTTTAGGAGGTACCGGATGGAAACAGATACAAAGAGCCTCTTTCAGATCACGGAGGCAGCGCACGCCTGTGGCGTTTCCCGCAGCACATTGATGCGCATGGAGGAAAAGGGGCTGCTCGCGCCCGTCTATGTCGCGCCGGAGAGCGGGCGGCGGTACTACGATAACCACAACATCGCGCGCGTTTTGCAGATCGAAAAATTCAAATCCATGGGACTGGGCGCACAGGAGATCGCGGACTATTTTGTCAGGGGCGGCGAGGTGTCGGGGCTGCTCGCGGTGTTGGAGGAACGCCTGCAGGAGCTTTTGCAGGGTGTGGAGGAGCTGCGGCTGCGGGCGGGGAATCGCAGCGGTATGTCGGTGCAGCTGACATCACTCCACGCCGTGACCTGCTGTATGAAGAAGTGTATGGGACGTACGGTGGAAGAAAAGTATGCCGCCATGTATGGGTTTTACAGCGAGTGTATCAGAAAGGGCTGTGTGCTTTCTGATGAGCCGATATTCGTGGTACAGGAGCGGAACGATTATCTGGAGGGCTATATCGGAGAGAAGCCCTATCCCTACTGGGTCTGCGTACCGGTTCGGAAGGAACAGGCACCGGAGGACGCAGTCGTGCTGCCGGCATGTCGTGTGCTGTCCGTGTTGTACTACGGTGAATATGACGAAGGCGTAGATGAGGCATGGCTGACGCTGGGACGCGAGGTGAAGGAGCGGGGACTGACACCTGCCGGTCTGCCGCGTGTGCTGGGTATCGTTGCGCCCTATACGGGGCGGGAGATCGAAGCACGGCGCTACTGTTCGCGGATTGTCCTGCCCGTGAGTGACTGATCTGGATTTTTCTGGCTGCTCAAATATGTGTTTATCGATTTCTCTTATGATGAGGAGGGCGATGATGAGCAGTAATCAGAAGATTATATTAACGGTATTTATCGCATATCTATTATTCAATGTGATTGTAAGTATTGTTTACAGTAAAAAGGCAGAACCGGGGCAGTGACAGTAGCAGGTTACCTGAAAGCGCGTTACAAGAGTGATGCTCTTGTGGTCATCACCAGTCTGGGACTGATTGTCATGTGTATCGGAACCTTCCTGTTTTTATTCTTTGTTCTGAGAGCCGGTGGAGGGCTGGCAGCAGTCATGTCTACGGCAGATTCGCTGCTGATCCTAACGGTAGCTGCGATTGTAAAGGATCTGTGGGAAACCTATATGGTGAAGGATGATCCGGTCAAAAATGAGAGCTATGAGAAGCATGTAAAGCTGGTCAGCACCAGCTTCTCATAATCCTTGATAGGATTGTAGATGGATGGCTTGGCATCGGCTGCAGGGGTGATATAACATTTCCCATCTGCAGAAGTGCGCCATTCATATTTATTATATCGTACCCAATTTGAACTAGAGTTCTGAAAGATATTCTTCATTGTAATTCCTTTCTCTGCAAAAACTATTGATTCATACAATCAGTATAACACAAAACAAACGTATGTTCTGCAATTATTTAATAGAAATCGAATGCTTGTTTGCTAATGCTGGCGGAGTAGCTGTGAATAGAAATTGTTAGTGTATGTGAGATTGTATGTGCGCCTTTTAAAGGGAAAAGGTATTGCAGTAATTTTTGATAAAGAGAATATCAATACCTTGACGGAACAGGGGGAAATGATGCTTACACTTATGGGAACGCTGACTCAGAACGAAGTGGAATCCACATCAAAAAATGTGAAGCTGGGCATTAAGATGAAGATGAAGATGAAGCGTGGAGAACTGATGGGCTTTAACGGTTGTCTTAGGATAACCGTTCCATTTTTCATGGTAGGTGCATCTGAATCCTGCATTTGATATTGATAGTAGAGGTGACCTTTATCGTCACGATCCACACTCATTCGATTAGCCATCAGCGGATATAGAGCGATGACTTCACCTTTGCCATTTCGTATAATTTGCGCGTAGGCATTTCCATAAAGGAGAAGATGCGTCATCAAGGTCTCGCGGAAGACAAAGGATGTCATTCCCGGATTTGGCTCATCGTGAATCAGTCGATACAGAGGATGTTTGATTGCCTTTTCTTTACTACCAGAGTCAGTATACTTATAAATATGGACCGGCAGTCATCTGCATGGCACTTCGTTCGTTGACAGCTTTGCTAGAGTTGCTTTCACCAAAGAGAAAACGATAGGCGCTGCCATTGGTACTGTTGGTGGGCTTGTCTCTGGAATGAAATAGCCCCGATAAAAATCCCATAAATATTCCTTTCTGCCTTAAGAGGCGTATAAAATTCAAAGTTACGTCACAAAATAATTTATGCAAATGCTTGCAATTGCAAGCAAAAGTGAACATAATAAAGAAAAGGGAGGCGATACTATGGCAAATACATCCGCTGTTTATGCAAGAATAGATACGAATCTAAAGGATAATGCTGAGAGTATTCTTTCTCAGCTTGGCATTTCTCCATCCAGTGCAATTCAGATGCTTTATAGTCAGATCGTACTGAAAAAAGGTATGCCGTTTGAATTGAAACTTCCTTCTTCTAAGTCATTAGCTGTTGGTGCAATGACCAGAGAAGAACTTGATGCAGAACTCCAGAAGGGTGTTGATTCCATCAAAGCAGGAAAAGTATATTCTGCAGATGAAGTCGACGCGGTACTTGCAAAGGAGTTTGGCATATGACGGATAGCTACAATGTCGGCTATTCTGTAGATGCACTTGGTGATTTACGTGAAATCTATTCGTATATTGCGAATGAACTTCTTGTTCCGGAGACAGCCGCAGCTCAGCTGGGGCGCATACGAAAGGAAGTTCGTTCCTTGGATTTCATGCCAGCTCGTTATACGTTAGTTGAATGGGAGCCTTGGCATTCGATGAAAATGCATCAGCTTCCGGTAGACAACTTTATTGTGTATTATCTTGTCGATGATAAAGAGAGGACAGTTACAGTTTGATGAAAAAATCGTTATGTCAGAGAATGAAAACGGTGAAAAGGATGCGCATACTGTAATTGGTAATGCTCGTATTATCCATGACGCATTGCCGAATGTTACATTTATCGGATTTACCGGTACACCGATTTCAGCCAAAGATAGAAACACTCGTGAAGTTTTTGGTGATTATATCGATGTTTATGATATGACACAGACCGTGGAAGACGGTGCTACTCGTCCGGTTTATTATGAAAGCCGAGTTGTTCATTTGAAGTTGGATGAGAACACATTGGCGTTAATTGATTCTACTTATGATGTCTTAGAGCAGCAGTCCGATGCACAAACAATCGAGAAGAGTAAAAAAATGCTTGGTCAGATGGAAAGTGTACTGGGAGCTGATTCAACAATAGAATCTCTTTGTGATGATATTGTTGGACATTACGAAAAATATAGAGCAAACCTTCTGACGGGTAAAGCTATGATTGTGGCGTATTCTCGTCCGATTGCAATAAAAATCTATCGCCGAATCTTAAAAATTAGACCTGAATGGACGGATAAAGTTGGTGTAGTCATGACTGGCGGCAACAACGATCCGGAAGATTGGAAAGAGATCATCGGAACAAAAGCGCACAAAGAAGAGCTCGTAAGGAAGTTTAAAGATAACAATGACCCGATGAAGATTGCCATTGTAGTTGATATGTGGCTCACCGGTTTTGATGTACTTTCTTTGGCTGCTATGTATGTGTATAAGCCGATGCATGGTTATAACTTGATGCAGGCTATTGCTCGTGTTAACCGTGTATTCAAGGATAAAGAGGACAGATTGATTGTAGACTATGTTGGAATTGCATCAGCTTTTAAGGCTGCAATGAAGGAATATACGAAACGCGATCAGTCTAAATACGGTGACATGAACATTGCAAAGATGGCATATCCGAAGTTTCAGGAAAAGCTACAAGTTTGCAAGGATTTATTGCATGGCTTTGATTTTAACGGATTTATAGGTGGCTCTCCACTTACAATGGCTAAGCTTATTACGGGTGGCGTAAATTTTATTCTCGATGCAAGTGTACCAGAAAGAAAAGATTTCTTCTTGAAGGAAGCCATGCTTTTGAAACAATCACACTCGTTTTGTTCCAGTATGACAACAGAGCAGGAACGCCATGAAGCGGCTTATATGGAGGCTTTGAGTTCTACTGTTATTAAGATCACGTATGGTGGAACAGGTGGAAAAGTTTGTCGCTTACTGAGATTAATGATCAAATCAATGAACTTTTGAAAGCGGCAGTACAGAGCGAAGGTGTCATCAGCTTATTTGACAGCAGCAAGAGTGGCGGTGAAAATTTCAGCTTGTTTGATCCGGCAGTCTTAGATGAAATCTCCAGAATGAAGGAAAAAATATAGCTGTTGAGATTTTGAAAAACTTATGGCTGAGCAAGTGGCTCTCTACAAGAGAACAAATGTGGAACCACGAAAAGAGGAAAAACTCTATAAATATGTATCTGAAATAGAACTAAGCAAGGTGGCAGAGGATACGGTTTCTTATGGAGAAAAGAAGTAATGGAGGTGCGATATGGATGCACGTAAAGGCAATATTTATGAGATATTGAACGGAAATAAGCAATTCTTGATTCCGGTTTATCAGAGATTCTATAGCTGGGATATAGATCAGTGTAAACGACTTTGGAACGATATTGTAGAGATGCAGAGAAAAGGTAAAGTGGGCCATTTTGTAGGTTCTATTGTTAATATTGCTGAACAGGCAATGCCAACAGGTGTTCAGAAATATATGATTATTGACGGCCAACAGCGAATGACTACCTTAACACTGCTTCTTCTGGCTTTGCGCGATTATGCAATAAAGAATCCGAATGACACAACAATCAATGCTCGTCGTATAGATAATATGCTTCTAAAAAACGAGTATGAAAGTGGTGATGAACGATATAAGTTACTGCTGACTGAAACAGATAGAGATATTCTTATAAGCCTTGTTGAGGAAAAGCCAATTGCAGAAGGCACTCGATCAAGACTGATTGAAAATTACAATTTTTTTGCTGGAAAACTCGCTGATAAAGAAATTCAGCCTGCAGAGGTATATGAGTCAATTGGAAAATTACAAATTGTTAATATCACATTAGATCGTGCTGTTGACGATGCACAGGCAATTTTTGAAAGTTTGAATTCTACTGGTAAGGAACTTTCTGAATCTGATTTGATTCGTAACTATGTTTTGATGGGATTAGAGCCATCTGAACAAACTTATGTATATGAACATCTTTGGCGGCCTATGGAACAGCTGTTTATCTATGAAACGCAAGGAACGGTAATGGATGCTTTCTTCCGCCATTACTTGACCATGAAACTTTCTCGTATTCCAAAGCAAGGACGTGTATATGAAGAATTTAAATTGTATCATTTGAATTGTGAATTTGGAACTATCAGAGAATTATGTCAAGATTTGCTTGAATATGCAAAATATTATACAAATATTGTATTCAAGCGAAATACTGACACGGATTTAAAGAAGTTATATGAGGACATTATCGATTTAAGAATGGAAGTATCTTACCCGTTCTTACTGAAAATTCATCATGACTGCGTAGAAGGACTAATTACATCAGATGAACTGAAGACAATTTTGAAGCTTTGTATTAGCTATGTTCTGAGACGTGCAATTTGTGAGATTCCGACCAACTCAATGAACAAAACCTTTGCAACATTGAAGAATTATATTAGACCAGATGATTATCTGAATTCTATTAAGGCATTTTTCGTGATGCAGGATACATATAAAGAATTCCCAGATGATGATAAGTTTGAAGGTGCATTTGTAAGCCGTGATATTTATAATATGCGTGCTAGAAATTATATTCTCAGTCGTTTGGAAAACTTTGAAAACAAAGCTCCAATTATAATAGAGAATTATACTATTGAGCATATTATGCCGCAGAACAAAAATCTTTCTTTAGAGTGGCAAGCTGATCTTGGTACTGAGTGGCAAGAGGTTCAGAAAAAGTATTTACATACAATTGGCAATCTTACTTTGACTGCATATAATTCTGAAATGAGTGACAGGCCTTTCTTGGAAAAGATGGATATGCCGGGTGGATTCAAAGAAAGTGCACTTAGGCTTAATAAATATGTGGTTTTGCAAAATAAGTGGAATGAAAAACATATCCAAGAGAGGGCAAACGAATTAGCAAAGAAAGCAGAATCTATTTGGCCATATCCAACTTTAACAGTTGCAGAACTTGCGCCATATCAAGTAGAAGATAAAACAGTGCAGAAATATTCCTTGGAAACATATGATGTAAATGCTTTTACAAGAATACTATTCGAGTCTTTAGATAAGCGCATTATGAACTTATCCCCTGCGGTTAAGAAGGAATATAAAAAGTTGTATGTTGCCTATAAACTGGATACTAATTTTGTTGATATTGTTTTTCAGAAACAAAGATTGCGTATCTCGATTAATATGAAGTTTTCAGAGATTAATGACCCTAATGGTATTTGCAAAGATATTACTGGCTTAGGACGTTGGGGAAATGGCGATGTAGAATTGTTTATGGAGCATCAGGATGAATTAGATCAAATCATGGAAATCGTGAAACAATCCTTTGATGCACAGGCAGAATAATGATTTTGGGACGTTAAAGGAGGCCTCCTATTTGAAAAAGAAAAAAGACGAAGTAACCATCCGTTCCAGCGCAGCGGAATACCTGACTTATGTTGCATCTATCGGTGATCAGCAAGACAGTATTGAGATGCGCTATGAGGATGAGAATATATGGCTGACACAGAAGATGATGGCCACATTGTATGACGTTGGTTTGCCAACGATAAATGAACATATTAAAAAGATTTATGCAGATAGTGAATTAGAAGAGTCTTCAACTATTCGGAATTTCCGAATAGTTCAAACCGAAGGTTCACGTCAGGTGACTCGTGATACAAAGCATTATAATCTTCAAATGATTATTGCTGTTGGATTCAAGGTAAATAATGAGCGAGCGGTGCAGTTTCGCAAGTGGGCCAATGGCATCGTGAAGGACTACACCATCAAAGGCTGGGTCATGGATGATGAACGTCTGAAAAATGGTGGCTCTGTGCTAACAGTAGAATATTTTGACCGTTTGCTTGAGCAGATTCGAGAAATCCGTCTTTCTAAGCGTAGATTCTATCAGAAGATAACGGATATCTATGCTACAGCTTTCGATTATGACAGAACAGCAAAAACAACCAAGCAGTTCTTTGCAAAGGTTCAAAACAAGATGCATTATGCAGTTCATGAACTTACAGCAGCGGAGTTAATTTACGAGCGGGCCGATGCTGATAAGCCACATATGGGATTAACCACTTGGGCAGCAGCGCCGGAAGGAAAGATTGTAAAAAGTGATGTGAGCGTTGCAAAGAATTATCTTTCGGAGAATGAAATGCGTTCATTAGAGCGTATCGTATCTGCTTATCTGGATTTGGCAGAGGATCGTGCGGAACGTCACGGTGAAAGTCCGGAATCCACCCGGTAGTGGGAAGGATATAGCCGAAGGCAAGGGTGTTCATCGCGAGGTGAAATCTGAAGGAAGCTGGAGGTGGGGAACCTACTAACTCACGGGCAAATCTCTGGTCTGACGAACAGAAATCACATATAAGGCTATGCATGAGGGTAAAACTGCTGTACAAGTTGAAGCCCAATAGCTACACGGAATCATGTATGGTAAATGTGGCAGATGGATGGAGAGAAAGAAATGTGTGGTACCCGGGGAGGTCTGTGCGGTACGCCTTGAAAGAGGTAACCATTGCATAAAGCAATGCTG
>ENA-UOJQ01002435-UOJQ01002435.1-human-gut-metagenome-genome-assembly--contig:-P63-NODE-2435-length-11535-cov-5.859669_pt1 | contig 11535 bp, 10 predicted proteins | sample MGYA00242352_ERZ723899 | MGnify/ENA metagenome assembly ERZ723899 | reverse complement strand
AGCATTAAAATATATTAATAAATTAAATAGAATAAAAGAATTTGGAGAAGAAGCAGCAATTAAATTCGACAAAAAAGGAAAACTAAAGAAACATCTTGAAGAAAAGAAAGAAGCAGAAGAACATAAAGAACCAGAAACAAAAGTATGTCCTTATTGCTTAACAGAAATAAAATATCATGCAACAAGATGCCCTCATTGTACATCAGAATTAGGGGAGACGGTTGAAAAATAAGAAAGGGATACGATTATGAAAGACCAGATTATAAAATTTTTAGCATATGATGGAAGAATAGCAGTAGCTTGTGCTTCTACAACAAACTTGGTAGAAGAGGCAAGAAAATTACATGACTTAAGTCCATTGGCAACAGCAGCAATGGGAAGAGTATTGACAATAACAGCATTAATTGGTGCTGAAATGAAAAATGAAACTGATAAACTTACAATTCAAATTAAGGGTAATGGTCCAATAGGAAAGATAGTTGCAGTTTCAAATAATACTCCAAATGTAAAAGCATGTATAACAAATCCACATGCAGATTTACCATTAAATGAATTTGGAAAACTAGATGTGGGTGGAGCTGTTGGAAATCAAGGATTTATAAATGTTATAAAAGATATTGGATTAAAAGAGCCATATATAGGAATAAGTCCATTAACATCAGGAGAGATTGCGGAAGATTTTGCAAATTATTTTCAAACATCTGAGCAAAAACAAACAGCAGTAGCTCTTGGAGTATTAGTTGATAAAGATGGTGTTCGCTCAAGTGGAGGTTATATAATATCACCAATGCCTGATGCGACAGAAGAACAAATAGCAAAAGTTGAGCAATCAATATTTCAAGCTGGTGCAATGTCAAGGATGTTAGACAACAATCTAACATTAAAAGAAATTGCACAAAAAATAACAGGTGATAAAGATGTAAAAGTAATTGATGCATCAATTGAGCCAGCTTATAGATGTGATTGTAATAAAGAAAAATTTGCAGATGGATTAGCAACATTAGGCAAAAAAGAGTTAAGTCAATTAATAGAAGAAGATGGAAAAGCAGAAATCCAATGTCAATTTTGTGATAAAAGATATGAATTTAATAAAGAAGAATTAGAAGAGATTTTGAAAAGGAGTAAGTAGAATGGAAAAAGTATTAGTATTTGGACATAAAAGTCCTGACACAGATTCAATTTGTTCAACATTAGCAATGGCAAATTTACAAACAAAATTAAGAGGAGAAGAAGTAATTCCTTGTAGATTAGGAGAATTAAACGAAGAAACAAAATATGCTTTAAAATATTTTGAGGTAGAAGCTCCAAAATTTATAGAAAAAGTAGAAGAAGGTCAAAATGTAATATTAGTAGACCATAATGAATTTTCACAATCAGTAGCTGGAATTGAAAATGCAAAAATTATAGCAGTTGTAGATCATCACAGAATTAATAATTTTCAAACATCAGAACCATTATTCTATTATGCACAACCAGTAGGATGCACAGCAACAATCTTATTAGAATTATTTAAAGCAAATAATATTGAAATAGAACCTAAAATAGCAGGTTTAATGTTAAGTGCAATAATATCAGATACATTATTATTAAAATCTCCAACAACAACAGATAAAGACAAAAAAGCTGTTGAAGAATTAGCTAAAATAGCTAATGTAGATATTAGTAAATATGGATTAGACATGTTAAAAGCAGGAACAGACTTAGATAAATATACAGAAGACGAATTAATAAGATTAGATGCAAAATGCATAGAAAAAGAAGAAATTAAATATGTAATAGCACAAGTAAACACAGTAAGCATTCCAGATGTTTTAAAAAGAAAAGCAAAAATAGAAGAAGAAATGAACAAAGAAATTTTAGCTAAAGGATTAAGCTTATTTGTATTTGTAATAACAGATATAGTAAATAGTAATTCAGAAGCAATTGTTTTAGGGGATAGAACAGAACTAATATCAAAATCTTATGAAATAGATGATGACATAGCTGTTATGCCAGGAGTTGTTTCAAGAAAGAAACAAATATTACCACTAATTGAAAAAAATATGTAACAAATTAGATACACAGATTGTCTAATAGATGTAGGCATTGTGTATCTTTTTTAAAATTGACAATATATGGTAAAGGTGATATAATCAACAATACGAGGCTAATATGTGATATGCAATGACTTATAAGAAAGGAATGGATATTAAATGAAAAAAATAAGATTTACAGTAGCTATTAGTGCTTATAATATTGAAACATATGTAAAGAGAGCAATTGATAGTGTTTTAAACCAAACATTTACAAACTATGAATTATTAGTAATAGATGATTGCTCTAAAGATAATACAGTTCAAATAATTGAGGAAGCATTAAGTGGAAAGGGAATAATATTAAAAACAATTAAGAATTCTGGAACAGCTGCAGCATCAAGAAATATAGCTATTGATAATGCTCAAGGTGAATATTTATTGTTTTTAGATGGAGATGATGAATTATATAGCAAAGATACTTTAAAAGAAGTTGATGAGCTAATAAAAGATAATACATATGACATTGTATATTTAGGGTATGAAAATGTAGGAAAATCAGAAAATTATTATAGAATTTCTAATAAAGAAAATTCGACAAGAAAGGCTAGATTACTTTGTGATGAAAGTTTTTCAGTATCAAGCAAAGTATGGAATGTGAAATTTTTGAGAGAAAATAATTTAAGATTTATTGAAGGAATGTATTATGAGGATGAATTATTTTCAATAAAAAGTAATATTTTAGCTAAAGTAACAACATTTGGAGATTTCCCAATATTTAAATATCATAGAAATCGTGAAGGAAGTGTAATGACAAAGCCAACAATCAAAAAATGTTCAGATTGGTACAGAATGTTGGCAGAAGTTACAGAATTATATGAAATAACACCAAAAGAAGATAGAAAATACTTTTTAAGTTTCTTGAAGAATGAAAATGATAGTATACCGTTAAGAATAAGAGTTGTATTAGAGGCTCTTGCTGAACATGAAAATACAAAAGTATTGCCAAAAAGGGAATATAAATACGAAGACTTTTTTGAAAATGATTAATTGAAATATTATAGAAAAGGGCTGGTTATGTGAAAAAAACTAGAATCTTTATTGTTAGACACACAGAAACTGTTGGAAATATAGAAAAAAGGTTAACCGGAAGACAAGATTATGAGGTAACTCCAAGAGGAGAAAAATTAATTCAAAAATTGACAACTGAATTATCAAATATTAAATTTGATAAAATATATTCAAGTACTTCAGGAAGAGCTATAAAAACAGTAGAAAATTTAGCAAAATTAAATAATTTAGAAATAGAAACTAAAGAAGATTTGTGTGAAATGTATTTTGGAAAATATGATGGTTGGAAATGGGAAGATGTAAATAGAATTCAACCAGAAATAAAGCAAAGACAAAATGAAATAAATGAGATATCAGGAATAGAAGGTCAAGAAACAATGAAATATGTAGCAGATAGAATGGATAAATGTATTCGAAACATTGTACAAACCAATATTGGAAAAACAATATTAATCAGTTCACATGGAGTAGCAATAGAAGCATTTTTGAGAAAGATTTCTGGAATACCATTTAGTCAAGAAAGAGAAAAATTTTGTCAATATAATGTTGCAATAAATGAATTAGAATATGAAAATGATAAATTTAAAATAATTCAATTAGCAAATATAGATTATTTAAATGGAGAGTAGAAATGAGTCAAGAAAAAGCATTGATATCACTAATAATACCAGTATATAAAGTAGAAAAATATTTAGAAAAATGCATACAAAGTGTTATAAATCAAACATATGAAAATTTACAAATAATATTAGTAGACGATGGTTCACCAGATAATTGTGGGAAAATTTGTGATGAATATGCCAAAAAAGATCACAGAATTGAAGTTATTCATAAAAGTAATGGAGGCTTATCAGACGCAAGAAATAAAGGACTTGAAATAGCTAAAGGTGAATATATTGGATTTGTAGATAGTGATGATTACATAGAAGCAGATATGTATGAAGTGCTTTACAATTTATTAAAACAATATAATGCAGATGTAAGCATTTGTAATTTTTATACTGTATCACAAGGGAAGATTTCCATAAAAAATGCAGACAATGGAATAAATGAATATAATAGAATTGAAATATTGAAAGAGATTTTATTAGATAAAAATATTCAAAGTTATGCATGGAATAAATTGTACAAAAAAGAATTATTTGATGAAATAAAATATCCTATAGGAAAAAAATATGAGGATATTGGAACAACATTTTATTTGTTAGAAAAATGCAATAAAGTTGTTGTAACAGGAAAATCAGAATATTATTATATAAACAGACAAGATAGTATTGTAAATAATGTTACAGAAAGTACAATTACAGATTATATTGAATTAATTATGCAGAGATATGATTATATTGAAGAAAATATAAAAGAATTATCTAGTTATAATAAAGATTATTTAAAAAGAATATTAAAAACTGCTGAAAAAGATATAAAAAGTTTGAATGAAGTTGGAGATTATACAAAGAAAAAATATGAAGAATTATATAATAAGGTACAAAAATTTTAGTTAAATATTTGACATTTTTTTATTTTAAGTATATACTTAGTAGGCACAAGAATAAAATAAAATGAGGTTGAAAATGAAAAGATATAAGAATTTAACAATAATCGTACTAATGACAATATTCTTGCTTATATTAAGTGGAAAAGCAGAAGCAACAACAGGAAAAATAAACACAGAAACAGCAAGATTAAGAGAAGAGCCAAATACAACTTCAACAATATTAGAACAATTAAATGAGAATGATGAAGTAGAGATACTAGAAGAGGAAGACAACTGGTATAAAGTAAAAGCAAATGTAAATGGGCAAAAAATTACAGGATATGTAAGTGCTAAATTAGTTGATGCAGAGAAAACAACTTCAACAACAGTTAAAGATAATACAACTGACAATAAGACAACAGAAACTACACCAGAAGTTACAACAAATACAGAACCAGAAAAAGAAGAACCTTTAACTGATATAGATGTTAGTGATGATATCAAAGAAAATAAAGAATATGATTTACAACAAGAAGCAGAAGTAAAAATTTTACCAATAATGAGTTCAAATACAAAATGCAAATTAAGTGGAAAAGTAAAAACTGTTACAATTCTAAATGATTGGTGTAAAATAGAATGTGATAAAAGTTGTGGATGGATAAGAACTAATGTCTTGAAAAAAATTGTAAAAATGGAAGAAGATGCAACAGAAAATACTGTTGAAGAGCAACCCGTGTCAAATCAAGAAACATCAAATAGTAATGATACAACAGAAACTAGTGCAAGTACTACAAATGATACAACTTCAGAGAATAGTACAAACAATTCTAATAACACAACATCAGTTAAAGAATTAAATAAAACAGGATATGTAAAAGTAGAAGGATTAACAGTAAGAAAAGGACCATCAACATCAACAGAAGCTATAAATGGTTTATCTAAAAATGATAAAGTAGACATTATTGGCGAAACAGATGGATGGTATCAAATAAAATTAAAAGGTGAAGTAGGATATGTATCTGCAAAATATATTTCAGATACTAAAGTTACAGAAACTACATCAAGAAGCGGAAGTACAATAAGAAATGCTGAAGAACAAGAAAAGACTGAAGAAGTAGAAGAAACTAATACAGAGACAGAAGAAACAGACGAAACAGATGCAAATACAGTAAGTTCTTCAACAGGAATATCAGGAGCAGAAGTAGTTGAATATGCTAAACAATATCTAGGCTGTAAATATGTAGCTGGAGGAGCTTTTCCAACAACAGGATTTGACTGTTCAGGATTTACAACATATGTATATAAACACTTTGGAATAAGTTTAAATAGATCATCAAGAGATCAAATAAAAAATGGTGTTGCAGTTTCAAAGAATAATTTACAACCAGGAGATATATTGATATTTAATGGTTCGTCAAATACATCGATAGGGCATGTAGGAATATATGTTGGGGGAAATGACTTTATACATGCTGCCAATTCAAGAGAAGGTGTAATTATTACATCATTATCATCAAGTTATTATCAAAAAAGATATGTGGGAGCAAGGAGAGTAATTTAATTGAATAGACCAATTTTTATTATATTAATTGGTTATATTATAGGTATAATATGGGGGCTATACTTCAAAATGAGTATAGTCTTTTTTTATGCAATGCTGTTGATTTCCTATATTATAATCAATAAATCTTATAAAAAGAAAAAATTAAAAATTTTTTCAATCAAAAGATATTTTAAATATTTCAAGTTAATTTTTAAAGTAGATATTATTATAGTAATTATTATTTCATCATTTATATCAAATTGTATAATCAAATATCAAGATAACAAATATAATACCTTTTATGGTGGAGAAAAATTAGAAGTACAAGCTATTATAATTGGAAATTGTGTGCATAAAGAGTATTATAATAGATATAAAATTAAAGTATGTGAAGGAAAATTTAAAAATATCCAAATGTACTTAAATACAAGTGAAGAACTAAATTTTGGGGACAAAGTAGAAATAAAAGGTGAAATAATAGAACCTCAAATAAGAAGAAATAATAAAGGATATTATTACAAAGAATATTTAAAAACTCAAAAGATATATGGCACAATAAAGGCAGAGAAAGTAAATAAAATAGGCATTTTTTCTGCTAGTTCGATATTACAAATATCAAATAAAATATTTTTGAAAATAAAAAATGATATTGAACAAACATATAGTAATAGAATGGCATCTATCATAAAAGGAATAATGCTTGGATATACAGAAGATATAGATGATGAGACAAAAAATGATTTTTCTAATAGCAATATTTCACATGTGCTTGCAGTGTCAGGAATGCATATATCATATATAATATTTTTAGCTACGAGTAGTAGCTCCAAAATTTTAGGAAAGCGTAAAAGTAAGATTTTTGCAAGTATATTATTAATGGCATATATGTGTATTACAGGTTTTAGCATATCTGTTGTAAGAGCATGTGTTATGGGCATTTTGACATGTATGGCATTTGTGTTTTACAGAAAAAGTGATACATTAAATAATATTTCTATTGCAATGCTCATTACTTTGATTGATAATCCATATAGCATAAAATCTATTAGTTTTTTATTAACATATGGTGGAACTATTGGAATTATATATTTTAAGACACCTGTAGAAAAATTTATAAAAAACATAAAAATAAGGAATAGAAAATGGAAATATGTATTTTTAAAATTGCAAAGAAAATGTGAAAATTTAATTAGTATTATTTCTGTTTCTATATCAGCTCAAATTGTTATTTCTCCAATAATGATAATGTTCTTTAATAAACTTAGTTTGGGATTTTTGGTGACTAATTTATTGTTAAGTTATGTTATTGGGAGTGTTGTAATTATTGGTTTTATTCAAATTATTATAACAATGTTTTCAGTTAATGCAGGAATTGCAATAGCAAAAATAGTTGAAGTACCAGTGTATGCAATTGTTTTGATTTCAAAAATAAATCTATGGAATTTTAGAGTAGTCACACCAAATTGGTATGAAATTTTATTGTATTATGTGATAGCTTTTATCATAAAATATTTATATTCAATTTTTAATTCGAAAAATTTAACTATAACTCAAGAAAGAATAAAAAACAGTATTTATTTAGTAAAATATAAAATTAGACCATATTTTTTTAAGACAATTGTTGTTATAACAATAGTTAGTATATGTTTTGGGATTGTGAAAAACAATGAATTATCTATTCATTTTATTGATGTTGGACAAGGAGATAGTACATTGATAGTAACAACTATGAAAAAAACAATTTTGATTGATGGAGGAGGAAGTAGTACATATGATATTGGAAAAAATGTTTTAGTTCCATATTTGCTAGCACGAAAAATAAAAAGGTTAGATTATGTTATAGTTAGCCATTCAGATTTAGACCATATTTCAGGAATACTAACAGTTTTACAGGAAATTAAGGTAGAAAAGATTATTGTTGGAAAGCAAGGAGAAATCAATGAGAATTACAAGAAATTAGTTAATATTGCTAATGAAAAATCAATTAAGATTATAACTGTAAAATGTGGTGATAAAATAAATATAGAGAAAAATCTTTGCTTTAATGTACTATTTCCAACTGAAAAACTGATTACTGATAACATTTTAAATAATAATTCATTAGTTTTAAAAATGTGTTATAAAAATTTTTCAGTGTTGTTTACTGGAGACATAGAAGAAAAGGCAGAAGCAGAACTATTAAGATTATATAGTGCAAATGAATTAAAATCAGATATTATAAAAGCACCACATCATCGGTTCTAAAACATCCTCTAGTATGAGATTTATAAGAGCTGTTTCACCAACAATCGTCTTAATAGGAGTAGGAGAAAATAATAAATTTGGACATCCTAATAAAGAGGTTTTAGAAAGATATGAAAGTCTAAATTCCAAAATATACAGGACAGATGAATGTGGTGAAATAACAATAACAAATTGTATAAAAATTACAACTCAGGTAAATAATAATAGAAAATGAAGGGTTGTGATTAAATGACAAGAAGAGGAAAAAGAGTTATTTTAATATGTATACTTATAACTGTAGCATCTGCAGTGATTATAGGATATGGAGTTGGAAAATTGCTTCAAACTAAAGATGAAAAAATAGATGCTCCCAAAATATCAGAAGTAATAGAAGATGAGTGCACTGAAGAATATAAAGAAGAACAAAATGTAACAGAGGTAAATTCAACAGAAGAAAAAGTTTCGTCAAATGCAATATTAATTTTAAAAAAATATTATATTCAATGTGACCATACAATAAATGAATATGTGGAATTGCCACAAGAATTGGTAAATATGACAAAAGAACAGGTTCAAGCACATTATCCGGATTGGGAAGTAATTGGTTTTGAAAAGGGCAAAATAATATTATATAAAGAATTTGATGGCGTATGTGGTGAACACTTTAAATTGAAAGTGGAGAACGGCAAAGTTGTTATATATCTTGTAAGTCAAGAAGGAAGAGAAAGTTTATATGAAAAAACGAATATTTCTAGTGAGTATTTAACAGAGACAGATTTAATAAATATGCAAGATGGATTAGAGATTTATGGAAAAGAAGAATTGAATAAAGTTATAGAAGATTTTGAATAAAAAAGGCATACTTTTGAGTGTATGCCTTATTTTTTTGCTCTTATAAATTTAGATATTACAAATTGAATTGCGTACATAATTAATGAGAATAGTGTTGCTAATATTGCTAGGTAATATAAGTATAAGTCGATTCTAAATGGTATTCCTAAGTCAAAATTGTTCATAAGTAAAGACATTACAATGGCTAAATAAAATAGAACTGTAGCTAGTTTTCCATACCATTTACTATATACAACAACGTCTTTTTTCTTGTATAAAAGAGAAGCAGTTGTTACCATTAAAACTTCTTTTATAAAAACAATTGCAAAAATCCACCATGGTAAAATATTTAAAATAGTAAGAGATAAAAGAAGAGAGATTTGTGTTAATTTGTCTGCTAGTGGATCAATTAATTTACCTATATCAGTTATATAATTATATTTACGAGCTATATATCCATCAAGAACGTCTGTTATAGCAGAAAGAGTAAAAATAATTAAAGCTGTTAAATAATGATGAGAGATTACAGAAAAAAAGATAAAAGGTATTAAAATAAAACGTATTATAGTTAATATATTTGGTATATTTTCTTTTTTCATTTCCTACAAAATCCTTTCTTTGAAGTAATAAATTATAGAAAAAAGGGAAAATTGAATACCCTTTTTTCTAAATAAATTTAATTTACATCAAATTTTAAATGCTCATCTTCAAAGTTAACTGTGATATTTTGCCCTTCGTGAACTGTTCCTCTTAAAATCATTTCTGAAATTTCATCTTCAACATATCTTTGAATTGCTCTTCTTAAAGGTCTTGCACCAAATTTTAGATTTGTTCCTTTTTCTAGTATAAAGCCTTTTGCTTCATCAGATACTGTTAAATTTATATTCTTATCACTTAAAGCTTTCTTAGTATCTTTTAACATTAAATCTACAATTTGCATCAATTCAGGTTTTGTTAAAGAATCGAAGACTATAATTTCGTCAATTCTATTTAAAAATTCAGGTCTAAATACTTGTTTTAGATTTTCTTCTATTTTATTTGTGTCAATAGTTTGTTTTGCAAAACCGATTGAATTATTATTTAAATTAGAACCAGCATTTGAAGTCATAATAATAATTGTGTTTTGGAAACTAACTGTATTTCCTTGTGAATCTGTAAGTTTTCCATCATCAAGTACTTGAAGAAGAATATTGAATACATCTGGATGTGCTTTTTCAATTTCATCTAAAAGAATAATTGAATATGGTTTTCTTTTAACTTTTTCAGTAAGTTGACCAGCATCATCGTATCCAACATATCCTGGGGGAGCACCAATCAATTTAGATGTAGAATGACTCTCCATATATTCTGACATATCAACACGAATAATTGAATCTTCTGATCCAAACATTTCATATGCTAAACTTTTTGCAAGCTCTGTTTTACCAACACCAGTTGGACCAACAAATATGAAAGATGGTGGACGCTTTGTGCTTTGCAATCCAGCACGATTTCTTCTAATAGCACGAGAAACAGCACTTACAGCTTTATCTTGACCAATAATTCTTGTATGAAGATTTGTTTCAAGATTTAGTAATTTTTGGGTTTCAGCTTCTGTAATTTTCTTAACTGGAATTTTAGTCCAATTTTCAATTACTTGAGCAATATCTTGAGTAGTTAAATTTTTAAGTTGAATTGTACTATTTAATTTATCTATTTCTTCAATTAATCTACATTCTTGTGTTTTTAAATCAGCAGCTTTTTGATAATCCTCAGTAGAATCAGCATTTGCTGCATCTTCTTTTTGAGCTTGAACTTGTGCAAGTTCTTGTTTTAGCATTTCTAGTTTGAATAATTCTTTATTTTCAAGATTGATTCTTGAACAAGCTTCATCCAAGATATCAATAGCTTTATCAGGTAAGAATCTATCATGAATATATTTTTCGGACATTATAACAGTTTGTTTTATAACATCATTAGAAATTTTTACTTTATGATATTCTTCATAATATTTTTTGATTCCTTCTAGTATTTTTATAGAATCTTCGATATTTGGTTCTTCAACTAAAACTTGTTGGAATCTTCTTTCTAAAGCTGAATCTTTTTCGATATATTTTCTATATTCTTTTAATGTTGTAGTACCAATTATTTGAACTTCTCCATTAGATAGGGAAGGTTTTAAAATATTAGCGGCATTCATAGAATGTTCTCCATCACCAGCACCGATGATATTGTGGATTTCATCTATAACAAGAATAATGTTTCCATATTCTTTACATTCTTCGATAATTCCCTTCATACGAGCTTCAAATTGACCACGGAATTGTGTTCCTGCTACAACAGCAGTCATATCAAGTAAGTAAACTTCTTTATTTAAAAGTTTGGCTGGAACATTGTTGTTA
>ENA-UOJQ01002424-UOJQ01002424.1-human-gut-metagenome-genome-assembly--contig:-P63-NODE-2424-length-11571-cov-4.735846_pt1 | contig 11571 bp, 9 predicted proteins | sample MGYA00242352_ERZ723899 | MGnify/ENA metagenome assembly ERZ723899 | reverse complement strand
CTTTAATTTGTTGTGCCCGGTTAACTGATCCTTTATTACTGGAACAAATTGTATACGCCGAATCGAGTACAACGCCCGGAAAATGAAATACTGAATATTATCAGGGCGAATCTGATCGGAATTGTCCTGTTTCTTGCAGGGTTATACCTTGCCAACTCCATCGACCGCGAGCTGCAGCATTTTTCCCGCGGCATGCTGGCATTATTTGCTATCATCAATACGATTTCGGGAATTCTGGTGCGTGCGCTGATCCGTAGAATCCTGCATCTGATGCGCAAACGCGGTTATAATTTGAAACACATTTTGCTGGTGGGGTATTCTCGTGCGGCGGAAGCCTATATCGACCGGATTATCGCCAATCCCCAGTGGGGCTATATGGTGCGGGGCATTCTGGACGATAATGTGCCGAGAGGCGCGGTTTACAAGGGAGTCAAGGTGCTTGGTTCCATCGATAACCTGCCCTTTATCCTGCCGGAAAACAAACTGGATGAGATCGCTGTGACCCTTGCGCTGCAGGACTACGACCGTCTGGAAGAGATTGTCAATCTCTGTGAAAAATCCGGCGTGCATACGAAGTTTATTCCGGACTATAACAGCCTGATTCCGGGCAAGCCTTATACGGAGGATCTTGGCGGACTGCCGGTCATCAACATCCGTTATGTCCCGCTGAGCAACACATTAAATGCGGTTGCAAAGCGCGCTGTGGATATTGTCGGTTCGCTTTGCGGATTGATAGTGACGTCGCCGCTTCTTTTGATCGTAGCAATTTTGATCCGTGCGACGAGTAAGGGACCGATTATTTTCAGTCAGGAAAGAATCGGACAGCACAATCATGCGTTTAAAATGTACAAATTCCGTACAATGTATGTTCAGGACACTAAGGAAGAAAAGAAGGGCTGGACGACGAAAAACGATCCCCGCGTCACAAAGGTGGGGCGGATTCTGCGCAAGACCAGCATTGATGAGCTGCCGCAGCTGTTTAATATCCTGATCGGGGATATGAGTCTGGTAGGTCCCAGACCGGAGCGCCCGCAGTATGTTGAGAAGTTTAAGGAAGAGATTCCGCGTTATATGATCAAGCACCAGGTTCGTCCGGGGCTGACCGGCTGGGCGCAGATCAACGGCTACCGGGGAGATACGTCGATTCGCAAACGAATTGAGTATGATATTTACTATATTGAAAACTGGAGCATGAGCTTTGATTTCAAAATCATGTTTTTAACTATTTTTAGAGGATTTATCAACGAAAACGCGTATTGATTTAGATGCGTGAAAAAAACACAAGGAGAGGAAAACATGTCAACAGGTACAAATAGCTCTAAGAGAGCACCGCAGAGAAGTGGCAGTTCCAGCAGCAGAAAAAAGATGTCTGCAAAGAAGCGTAAGGCAAAACAGAGAAGAAGAATCATCTTCTTTGCAGTGGAAATCGTAGCGCTGATCGTTTTACTGATTGCGATTGTCGGCGTCAATATGGTAACGAAGATTGACAAGATCAAGATCAATGAAGAAGATATTGTGGTAAACCCGCAGGTAGAAAATAATAAGGAAATGAAAGGCTACCGTAATATCGCACTGTTTGGTGTGGATTCCAGAAAGGGCAAGCTCGGCAAGGGCTCCCGTTCCGACACGGTCATGATCGCATCTATCAATCAGGACACCGGAGACGTCAAGCTGGTTTCCGTTTACCGCGATACCTACTTAAATCTCGGAACGGACAGCTACAATAAAGCGAATGCGGCATATGCGCAGGGCGGTCCGGAGCAGGCGATCAACATGCTGAATATGAACTTTGACCTGGATATCACAGAATATGTGACAGTGGGCTTTGATGCGCTGATCGAGACCATTGACGAGCTGGGCGGCATAGACATTGACGTGCACGATAACGAAATCGACCATCTGAACAACTATCAGCGAAGCATGTTCGTAGAAAATGAAAATGATGCGCTGAACGAGAACATCGTAAAGGTTACGCATTCCGGTATGCAGACGCTGAACGGTCTGCAGGCAACCGCATATTGCCGTATCCGCTATGTCGGCGATGACTTCGGCCGTGCAGAGCGTCAGCGGAAAGTGCTGATGGCATGTATGGATAAGGCAAAGACCATGAGCCCGACTACTCTGGTATCGATCCTGAACAAGGTGATGGAAAATGTATACACCAACCTGGATGTGACGGAAATGGCTTCCATCCTGTCCGACGTTGCAAACTATCAGATCGTAGCACAGGGCGGTGTGCCATTTGAAGATAGTCGTGCAACCGGCACAATTGGCAAGAAGGGTTCCTGCGTTATCCCGCTGGATCTGGAAACAAACGTTGTCAAGCTGCATGAGCTGCTGTTCGACGTAACCGAGTACGAACCTTCCGATCAGGTAAAACAGTACAGCCAGAAGGTACAGGCAGACACCAGCCAGTATATGAAAAAGTAAAATATGGATTCTGTAAAAGTAGATGTTATCATTCCGACATTTCACCCGAAGGAACGTTTTCTGGCGCTGATGGAGCAGCTGGAGAAGCAGGTGCTTGCGGTGAACCGGATTGTAATTGTAAATACCGAAAAAAAAGCGTTTGAAGCGCTGATGGATTGCGACACATTTTTAAAAGAGCATCCAAAAGCGATGCTGTTCCATATCTCTCAGGATGAGTTCGATCATGGAAAAACACGGAACCTCGCTGTTTCCAATTCGGATGCGGAGGTGTTTGTCTGCATGACGCAGGATGCGCTTCCGGCGGATGAATATCTGACGCAGGAGCTGTGCAAGGCCTTGTTTTCCGATGAAAAAATCGCAGCCGCCTATGCAAGACAACTTCCGGAAGAAAATTGCAGCCGAATGGAACGCTATACGAGGCAGTTCAATTACCCGGAGCAGCCGTCGGTCAAAACAAAGGCGGATCTTTTGAGGCTCGGAATCAAGACATATTTTTGCTCGAACGTCTGCGCCGCCTATAAGCGCGATATTTTTGAACAGCTCGGCGGATTCGTGAATCATACGATTTTTAACGAGGATATGATTTATGCTGCCGGAGTGATTCAGGCGGGCTATGCGATTGCCTATGCAGCGGATGCGAAGGTGATTCATTCCCACAATTATTCCGGCTGGCAGCAGTTTACAAGAAACTTTGACCTCGGTGTATCCCATGTGCAGTACCCGGCTGTGTTTGACGGTGTGTCGCCGGAGGGCGAGGGCATGAAGCTGGTCAAAAAGACCGCCGTTTATCTTGCAAAAACCGCACCGTGGCTTCTGCCGAAGCTGATCTGGCAGAGCGGCATGAAATGGCTGGGCTACCGTTTCGGTAAAAAATACCAGAATCTTCCGCCTGGGCTGGTTCGCTTCTGCAGTTTGCAGAAAGGCTACTGGAAGCAGGAGAAAGAATAAGACATAAAAAGTCGTTTCCGAAAAACTCCGGAAGCGGCTTTTTTCACAGAATGGACACAACTATTCGGTATACTGTCTGCAGAGCAAGCAGACGCACCGGATACGGAAGCGAATGAGAAAAGAGGTCACAACATGGGTTACGGATACGACCCGGAAGAAACAACCGGACAGGAGCATATGGACGACACAGCGCCGGAGAGCGGCGGGCAGGAATACACGGACAGTGCACAGAAAACGGATGCGTCGGATATGTCGGCGTACAGTGGCGTGTCCGATGACACATCGGCATATAGCAGCGGAAGCACGGGTGCGGCGGATAACGCACAGAACGCATCCGACAACACGCAGGACCCATTCAACAGCGCATCGGACGCTGACCAGGGCGCGCAGCCCTCGCGCAGCCGTTACGAATATCAAAATTATTATAACGACAGATACCGGGGCGATGACTCAAAACAGAAATATGGCTATCAGCCAGGCGTACAGCAGACGCCTGCTCCCAAAAAAGGAGATTCTGCGGGCAAATGGATTGCTGTTAGCGCACTTGTCGTCATCTTTGTTTGCGTCTGCATTGGAATCGGCTTGATCGGAGTTTATTCGATCCGATCGGCAAATCAGCTGGATTCCGCGTCGGTCGGCGTTTTGGAGGTAGCTCCGGATGCAGAAGATGATGCAAAAAATCAGGAAGATGACGGAAATCATGCAGCAACAGACAGTCCCGAACGCTCTGAAGCAGGACGATCCGGAGATTCGTCCCTGACAGAAGATACAACAACGGGAGACGGACAGGTTGCTGCAGCATCGGAAATTGCACAGCAGCAGAGCGCATCTGCAGTTGTAACGGATGTAACGCAGGTCGTAGAAGCGGTAATGCCGGCGTGCGTTTCGATTACGAATAATTTTACACAGACGGTACAGGATTTCTGGGGACAGACTTATTCCCAGGATGAGACGGCAAGCGGTTCCGGGATTATCATTGGAGAAAACGAGCAGGAGCTTTTGATCGTTACCAACAATCATGTAGTGGACAGCACAGAGCAGCTGTATGTTCAGTTTATCGACGGGGAAACCGTAGAAGCGCAGGTAAAGGGTACCGATGCTTCTGCAGACCTTGCAGTCGTTGCAGTAAAACTGGATACCATTGCGAACAGCACAAAACAGGAAATCTGCATTGCAAGGATGGGAGATTCGGACAGCCTGAAAATCGGTGAACCGGCCATTGCGATCGGTAATGCACTGGGCTATGGACAGTCTGTGACGACAGGCGTTATCAGTGCACTGAACCGTAAGATAGAGAGCAGCAATTCCGAAGAAGGAACTTCCCTGATTCAGACGGATGCAGCGATCAACCCCGGTAACTCCGGCGGCGCACTGCTGAATATGCGGGGCGAGGTGATTGGAATTAACTCCAATAAGATCGGCGGCTCGTCAATCGAGGGAATGGGTTACGCGATTCCGATTTCGACGGCAAGACCGATTATTGAAGATCTGATGGAACGCCAGACGCGGACGAAATATTCCGAGGAAGAGCGCGGATATCTTGGAATTTCCTGCATCAATGTGACGAGCGATTTGTCCGAGAACTTCAGTATGCCGCAGGGAATTTTTGTGGCGCAGGTTTATTCCGGAACCGGTGCGGAAGCTGCCGGATTGGTGCGCGGCAACATTGTGGTGGCGTTTGACGGCGTAACCGTTCAGAATCAGGAAGAACTGACGAAGCAGATGCAGTATTATAAAGCTGGGGAGAGCGTTGAAATTACGATTATGGTAAATTCAGAAAACGGTTATCAGCAGAAAAACGTGACAGTCACGCTTTCTTCCTATGACCAGATCAATGCGGCGAGCAAGGCTGCACAGGAAAGCAAACAGAGATAAAAAAACGGAACCGGGATGGCTGGGCGAGAGCTGCAGTCATCCCGGTTTTGCGAATAGCGTGTGTGAACAGTAGCCATTTCTGTACAGGAGACAGTTGTTTAGAGAAAGTTTACTTGTCTCAGAAACGATCCTGCATTATACTTTTGATAGCAGAAAGCGGAAGATGAGGTAACCGACTATGGATGAAAAAGAATTTGAAGATATTTGTTATATTTGCCGCAGACCGGAAAGCAAGGCGGGAAGAATGTTCCACCTGCCGAATAACATCTGTATCTGCGACGACTGTATGCACAAGACGATGGATGCGGTAAGTCAGTTTGATTATCAGCAGATGATGAATAATCCGATGTTCATGAACATGTTGAATAATCCGTTCAATCCGTATGGAGATCCGACAAAGTCGAATGGAACGTCAGGACAGAAATCTGCAGGCGGCGGAAACGAAAAAAGCGACGCAGAAACAACTGACGCACAGGATGGAAACAACGCATCCGACAACACTGCCGCTGACATTCTGGAGGCATCCGATGCGGACGACGATTCCAAGAATGACTCCGACGAATCCTCGGGCAACAGAAGAGGCTTCCCGAACATCAGCTTCATCAATCTTGCGGATTTCATGAACGACGGGATGCCGCAGAAACAGAAGATCAAGAAAAAAGGAACCGGCACAAAGCCGTTGATCGATTTAAAGTCCATTCCCGCACCACATAAGATTAAAGAGCAGCTTGATCAGTATGTGATCGGTCAGGAATATGCCAAAAAAGTCATTTCCGTAGCGGTTTACAACCATTATAAGAGGGTTGCCACCGGCACAATGGATGAGATTGAAATCGAAAAGTCCAATATCCTGATGATCGGACCTACCGGCAGTGGTAAGACCTATCTGGTAAAGACGCTGGCGAAGCTTCTGGACGTTCCGCTGGCGATTGCGGATGCAACCTCTCTGACAGAGGCGGGGTATATTGGTGACGACATCGAAAGCGTTGTGAGCAAGCTTCTCGCTGCAGCGGACAACGATGTGGATAAGGCGGAGCAGGGCATCATCTTTATCGATGAGATCGATAAAATCGCACGCAAGCACAACACGACTTCCCGGGATGACTCCGGGGAATCGGTGCAGCAGGGCATGCTGAAGCTGTTGGAGGGAGCAGACGTGGAGGTTCCGGTCGGTGCGAACAGCAAAAACGCGATGGTTCCGCTCACAACAGTTAATACGAGAAATATTCTCTTTATCTGCGGCGGCGCGTTCCCGGATCTGGAAGAGATTATCAAACAGCGGCTGCGCAAAAAGACCTCGATCGGCTTTGATGCGGAGTTAAAGGATCGCTGGGATAAGGAAAAGGATAACCTTTCCATGGTAAAAGTGGAAGATCTGCGGACATTCGGCATGATTCCGGAGTTCTTGGGCCGTCTCCCTGTGATCTGCACGCTGGAGGGCTTGAACCGGGATATGCTGGTACGGATTTTGAAAGAGCCGAAAAATGCGATTTTGAAACAGTATCAGAAGCTTCTGGAGCTGGACGAGGTGAAGCTGGAGTTCACCGACGATGCACTGGAAGCGATTGCAGACAAGGCGATGGAAAAAGATACCGGTGCTCGTGCGCTTCGTTCGATTATTGAAGAATTTATGTTGGATATCATGTATGAAATTCCGAAGGATGACAATATCGGACGCGTGACGATTACCGGAGATTATATCCGGGGAACCGGTGGACCGCTGATTGATATCCGCAGTAACGGTTATTCGCTGGAAGAGCGGGATCATATGAAACAGATCGCAGCGGCGGAAACGAAAGAAGCTTGAACTTTGAACTGCATGAAGAAAATGTTCGAAAGCTGAGAGTTCAACGGAATACTACAGGAACATATCAGCAATACTGCGCATATGCTGATATAAAATCCGCAGGGCACAGAGGGAAAATTCTGTGTCCAAAGGAGACAGATGAACTGTCGGGAAAAAATTCTTTCTGAAGATTATATGAGTATTTTGCTGGACTATGTGCCGGAGGAAGCAAATCAGGAGGACGAAGCCTTCTGCTATCAGCAGGTGGATGGAACTCTGGGAATTTATTATCTGGATCGGTCTGCGGTGCTGCCGCTTTCTCCGGTCAATTACCTGTATCGCTACCTTCCACAGCTGTTTTGCCTCGGTGCGTTTCCAGCGGCGGGAAGTCGGACGTTTCGGACAGAACCGTTGGAGGGCTCCGGGATTCTGGCACAGCAGCGGCCCCCGCTGGAGTTGACGGGGCGCAGGGTAGTGATGGCGTTTATCGATACCGGGATTTCTTATGAAAACCCGGTATTTCGCTATTCTGATGGCAGCAGCAGGATTCTGGCGATTTGGGATCAGACGGATCAGAGCGGACAGTCGCCGGAGGGGTTTTTATATGGAACGGAATACGTCCGGGAACAGATCGACCGGGCGTTGGAGCTGGAAGATCCGCACAGCCTGGTGCCGGAAAAAGATGAAATTGGACATGGAACCGCAGTGGCGAGCGTCGCGGCGGGAAGCCGTCTGGAAGAGGGCAGCCTGTTTACCGGTGCAGCGCCGGATTGCGAGATTGTAGCAGTCAAGCTTCGCCCTGCAAAACAATATCTCCGGGATTATTATCGGATCGCGGATAAAGAACCGGCATACAGCACAGACGATATTCTGCTCGCTGTGAAATATGTGCAACAGTTTGTGATCCCGCTGTACCGTCCGATTGTGATCTGCCTGGGGCTGGGGACGTCCTTTGGAAGCCACAGCGGCGTTTCGTTGTTTTCGGAGTATTTGCAGAGGATCGCGCGCAGCGTTTCACAGGCGGTGGTGATCGGGGGTGGAAATGAAGGAAACACGGCGGGCCATTTTCGGGGGAGGCTGACCGAAAATCAGCAGCAGGTGGAGCTTCGGGTCGGAGAAGGCGTCACAGGATTTACGGCGGAGCTATGGGGAAGTAAGCCGTCAGTGTTCCGGCTTGCGGTTCGATCACCCGGCGGGGAGCAGCTGCCGGAGGTGGAATTTGGTCTGGGCAGCACAGTGGAATACACGTTTGTCTATGAAAAGACGCGGATACAGATTACAGATACTGCAAACGAACGCAATACCGGAGATCAGTTGATGCTGATCCGCTTTACAGCACCGTCTCCTGGCGTCTGGACATTTTTAATCCGTGGAGCACGGGTATTTCCGGAAAGTATTTTTGATATTTGGCTTGCACCGCAGCAGTTTCGAAGCGGCGAGCTGTTTTTTCTGGTTCCAGACCCGGATGTGACGCTCACAGTTCCCTCCTATACGACAGATGCGGTGACGGTCACTTTTTATAATAGTGAAAACGGAAGCTTTTATTACCGCAGCGGCAGGGGCTTTGGCAGAACCGGGGAGATCAAGCCGGATCTGGCGGCGCCGGGCGTGGAGATCAGCACGGTAAACGGCCCCTACAGCGGCAGCTCTATGGCGGCTGCACTTACGGCAGGAGCCTGTGCGCAGCTGATGCAGTGGTGCGTTGCGGAGAACAATTACTCGAGGATTTCCGGAAGGGGAATCCAGACGTTTCTAAGTCGCGGTGCGCGGGAACAGACACAGGAAGAATACCCGAGCAGAAGATGGGGATACGGACAACTGGACATGAGGAGGACATTTGATGAAATTGCAGGAAATTATCCGGAATAACTACAAATTTGCAGGAATCGCTGCAGCATCCTTCCTGATTGACGAGGGAATGAAAAATTACGTAGAAGAATACGACGTGCTGGATACGCCGAAGGAAATTTTAGATGGAAAGGCGGTTCTGCGGCGCTATCACAACAAGGGCGCATTTTTAAATTTCGGAGAACAAAAACGAAAGCTGGTGACATTGCTGTCCGTTCTTCTGACGGCGGCAGTGCTGGTGGTGTTTGTGCTGACGCTTGGAATGCGCGGGAAAAAGCTTTTGAAGGCCGGGTTATCGTTTTTACTGGGCGGCGCTTTTTCTAATACCTACGACCGCGTGGTGCGTGAATATGTCGTGGATTATGTCAGCCTGAAAACAGGAATTGCAGCGATCGATCGCGTGGTATTCAATCTGGCGGATCTTTGCATCCTGATCGGCACGATGGCGGTGGTGCTGGGTACGTGAGGAAGCTGAAAAATTGTTACTGTTCACACGCGCCATTCGCAAAAGCGCATCTTCGATGCTTTCCGCTGCTTTGCAGCTCTTTTTGCTCATAAAATGGCGCTCCCTTCGTACCCTTCTGCGTTCCGATTTTCGTGCAAGCACGGAATCGGAACGCAGAAGGGTACGAGTGAACTGTAACAAAAATCGCAATTTATAGTTGACAAAACAGGAGAGACTGATTATTATACACATAAACATAGCAAACAAATAGGTTTAAAGAAACAGCGCATATATGCACAGTTTCGGCAGCATCGGATATTTACAGAACCAAACGATTTGTGATATGATAAAGGCTGATGTGTGATGGTTCGGAAATCCGAACCTAATCCTGAAAAACCAGGCATCTGAGAGGATGCTGGGAAGGCAGAGTGATAAAAGTGGAACCAATGATACGGATTGCAGGCGTCAGTAAGACGTTTTCTGTCAAAGACAATAAGGTGGAAGCACTGAAAAATGTCAGTCTTGACATTGCAAAGGGTGATATTTACGGCATCATCGGTATGTCCGGCGCAGGCAAAAGCACGCTGGTACGATGCTTAAACTTCCTGGAACGGCCCACAGAGGGTACTGTTTATGTGGAGGGACAGGATCTTTCTACCCTGGATGCAAAACAGCTGCGACAGCTGCGCAAGCATGTTGCAATGATCTTTCAGAATTTTAATCTGCTGATGCAGCGGACGGTTCTGGATAATGTATGCTTCCCGATGGAAATTGCGGGCGTGGATAAAAAGACAGCCCGGGAAAAGGCAAGGGAATTTCTAAAGGTAGTAGAGCTTTCCGACAAAGAGAAAGCATATCCGGCACAGCTGTCCGGCGGACAGAAGCAGCGAGTAGCGATCGCAAGGGCGCTGGCAATGAACCCGACGATTCTGCTGTGTGATGAAGCGACCAGTGCCTTGGATCCTACTACGACAAAGTCAATTCTGGCTTTGTTAAAGGATATTAACGAAAAATACGGCATTACGATCGTGATCATAACACACTCCATGGAAGTTGTTCAGGAAATCTGTACCCATGTGGCAATCATTGATGCAGGAGAGCTGGCAGAAAATGGTACAGTGGCAGATGTTTTTGCAAGTCCCAAGTCCAGAGCTGCAAAGAAGCTGGTATTTCAAGGGGATCAGAAGGTGGCGATTATGAAGAGCCGCCGCTGCATCCGCATCGTATTTACGAAGAACTCTTCTTTCGAACCTGTGATTGCGAACATGGTTCTGGAATGCAGGGCGAGCGTCAATATTCTGATGGCGGATACCCAGGATATCGGCGGAATTGCAACCGGTCAGATGATTCTGCAGCTTCCGGAGGAAAATCAGACTGCAGACAAGATGATTGCGTATCTGAGAGAAAAAAATCTTACAGTAGAGGAGTTGAAGGATTATGTTGAGTAGCAAGGAAATTAGCATGCTGATCGAGGCTACCGGCACATCCGTCTATATGACGCTGGCCTCTACCCTGATGGCATATGTGATCGGTCTCCCGATCGGAATTTTACTGGTTGTATGCGCACCGGGCGGCTTGAAGCCTAAGGCTGTGCTGTATAAGATCCTGGATTTTATCGTAAATATTACGAGATCCATTCCGTTCCTGATTCTGATGCTGCTTGCAACGCCGCTGGCACGTCTGGTGACAGGCAAATCCTATGGCGCAAATGCAACGATCATTTCACTGACACTGGCAGCAGCACCGTTTATTGCCCGTCTGGTGGAGTCTTCTCTTCTTGAGGTGGACAAGGGTGTGATTGAGGCGGCTCAGAGTATGGGTGCAAGTATCTGGCAGATCGTTTTTAAGGTGCTGATCGGAGAGGCGAGAGTTTCTCTGATCGTCGGTTCTACGATTGCACTGGGGACTGTGCTTGGCTATACTGCAATGTCCGGTGCCATCGGCGGCGGCGGCTTAGGGGATGTGGCGATCCGTTACGGCTATTCCAGATGGGATACCAAAATCCTTCTGGCGACGGTTGTACTGCTTGTTATTCTGATGCAGATCATTCAGATTGTCGGCAGCCGTTTATCCAAGAAACTGGACAGAAGACTGACCCATTGAGGGGCAGGATATTCTGTTTAGTCATAGAGTGGTTCCGGATACCAGAAAATCCGGCCGAGAGAGGAGAATATTATGAAAAGAAAAGTACTGGCACTGGCATGCACACTGGCACTGAGCGCAGGTCTGCTGGCAGGCT
>ENA-UOJQ01002422-UOJQ01002422.1-human-gut-metagenome-genome-assembly--contig:-P63-NODE-2422-length-11577-cov-7.402014_pt1 | contig 11577 bp, 13 predicted proteins | sample MGYA00242352_ERZ723899 | MGnify/ENA metagenome assembly ERZ723899 | reverse complement strand
TCCTACAACAACTGCTTACGGCCGCCGCCGCACTGCAAGTTGAGGTTTCCGAGATATGCACGGCGATTAGTGATTATGCTGCACAACAAGGTATCGACATAGGCGACACGGAGGGTTCGTCGCAGACGGCCTCGGCTGGTGCCGTGCAGACCGTGACGCAGGAGGCCTTTTCGCGCGTGGAGGGGCTGGTCACCTCGATACAGATACATGCCGCCCGGATGGATGACAACGGCGAGCGTACGGTGGCGGTGCTCGGGCGTTCGCTCGAGGCGCTGCATGAGATAAACGACAGTTGCAAGAGCCTGCCACTGATATATGCCCTGCTGCAGAGAATGGAATACGACGGCGTAAAAGTGAGATGACAATGGACGATATACTCGAAGGACTGCTGCTTATAAACGACGTTGATGTCTATGTGCGTTTCGGGGCGTTCCTCGCCGAGAAGAGCGAGGATGCCCACGAGAACTACGACTCGCTCATGACCGCCCCCAAGACCAAGGAGGTGCCCGAGGTATCGGTACGCGAGGAGAACGGAGTGCGCTCGCCTGCCAAGATCGAGCCGGCATTCGAGCCCCGCGACATAGAGCTGCAGTTCGCCATCGAGGCCGATAGCGATGCCGACTTTATCACGCGATATGCCGCCTTCATTCGCTTCCTCATGCAGGGGGCAGACGGCTGGCTGCGCCTGCGCCTTGCGGATGTAGGGCTCGAGTACCGCGTACGCTATACTGGCTCGTCGCAATACTCGCAGATCACGCCCTTCGGCCGAGGCCGTGTGGCGGCAATGTTCCGCGTGACGTTGCGTGAGCCGCAGCCGTCGCTGGGCATGGCGGAAGAGAGTTCGAAAACTGTTTGAACGGTATAAAAATGGAGATCAGGATATATTCGAACACGGGCGAATTGAGGCTTGCGGCCGCTCCGTCTCAGAGTGACCGCGAGACCGCGGGCATCGGGCAGGACAGTGTCCTCTCGCTGTCGCTCACGGCCTTCGAGTGCGTGGCGCTCGAGGTGTACGACTATGTCGATTTCCTCGGCCGGAGATATATCCTCACCGATGCCTACCTTCCCAAGATGGTCGCCCGCAGCGAATGGAAATACGACTTGAAGCTCTACGGTGTCGAGGCCTTGGCCACGCATACGCTCATGGTAAACCCCACGGACGGGGACGACAACCCCGAAGTGACGCTCACGGCTCCTGCGGCCGAACACGCCGCCCTGATTGTAGCCAACCTTAACCGCCGCGCCGGCACGACGCTGTGGCAGGTTGGCACGGTCATCGACACGCCGTATATCGACCTCGACTATACGGGCATGACGGCCTCCGACGCCATTGCGGCCCTTGCCTCGGCGGCAGACTCCGAATGGTGGTTCGACGGCTACACGTTCAACCTGTGCCGCTGCGAGTATGGTGATGCCATACAACTCGAATATGGAGGGATGCTCCTTTCCGAGATCACGCCCGGCATAGCCGACGGCGCCACGTTCTTCACCCGTCTGTTCCCGCTCGGCTCGACGCGCAACATCGACCCCGACAAATACGGACATGCCCGTCTGCAACTGCCCGACGGCAGCAGATACGTCGACAGCCGCACCGACCTCGGCATAATAGAGGCATTCGAGGAGGATGCCTTTGCCGGCATCTATCCTCGTCGCATCGGCAAGGTTGGCGAGGTGCGCTCGGAACAGCGCACGGGAGAGGACGGCGTCGACTATACGGTGTGGTACTTCACCGACCCCGACCTGCCGTTCAACCCGAACGATTACGAGATAGGCGGCCTTGTTAAGAAGGTGACATTCCAGAGCGGAGAGCTCCGCGGCCGCGTCTTCGAGGTGAACTACGACACCGCGGGCAAGGAGTTCGAGATCATCACCCAATGGCCTTACGAGAACGACGTGCAGCTGCCTACGCCGCCGCTGATCCCTGCAACGGGGGATGAATATGTACTGTGGAACATCTCGATGCCCGAGAGCTACTATCCCGCGGCAGAGGAGGAATATCGGCAAGCGGTAGACGAGTTCATCGCCGACAAGCAGCGCGAGGTGACGCAGTTCTCCGCGCCGACTGACTGTACGGTTGTGGGATCGGCCGCCGCCGAGCTGCGCCCCGGCCGCCGCGTGCGTATCGTCAGCGCCGAGTATTTTCCGGAGACGGGGTATCGCGAGACGCGAATCATATCTGTCTCGCGTTCGGTGGAGAATCCCGCGAGCATGACCCTAACGATGGGCGACGTGCTCTCGTCGGGACGCCTGCAGCGTATCGAGAACGGCCTCTCGGAGATCTCGGGCGCAACGTCTCGCATAGAGACAAACCTCTCGTCATCGAGCCAGTCGTTGCAGCGCAAGCTCGACCGTTCCGTCTTCTATGACCTCTTCGAGAAGGTGAACATCGGTACGACTTCGGCACCGAAGTATGCCATACGCACCAAATACAGCTTTTATACCGACGGCTTCCTCTCAGCCATGGGGCTGAATCCCGGCATGGGCGGCGGTGAGGGCGGCGGGGCGACGGCGCTCTCCGAGCTGAGCGATGTGCAGCTGTCGGGGCTACTCACCGGCGATGTGCTCATATACGACGGGACGCACTGGGTGAACCGCCCGCAGAGCAGCATCGTGCCCGACCTCTCGGAGTATGCCACGCGCGTGTGGGTGCAGCAGCAGGGATATGCCACGTCGGCGGCACTCGCGGCGCACGCGGGGGATACGTCCTTGCACGTCACCTCTTCCGAGCGGACGCTCTGGAACAGGACGGCGGCCGACTTCGCGGCTATCGTCGGGGCGGACAGCGACCAGATAATCAACAAGTGGGAGGAGGTCGTGGCCTTCCTCGACACCTACACCGAGGCCGACACGCTGGCGAACCTCCTTTCGAACAAGGTCGACAAGGTCACGGGATACGGCCTCTCGAAAAATGACTTTACCGATGCGCTTCTTTCGAAGCTGAACGGCATCGATGCGGGTGCGAACCGATATATCCACCCGACGGGCGGTGCCGACGCCGCGATCGACGATGCCGCGGGGCGTGTTCTGGCGGGGATCACGGTCAATGCGCTCGGACACGTTACGTCGGTTTCGAGCAAGACGCTGGCGGCGGCCGACATCCCCACGCTCTCCATATCGAAGGTGAGCGGCTTGCAGGATGCCCTCGACGGCAAACTCGAGAAGGCGGAGTTCTACAAGTATTTCGAAGAGGTCAACATCGGCACGGCGGATGCGCCGGTCTATGCGACCCGCTCGAAGCGCGGCCTTTTCAGCGATTCGTTCCTCTCGTCTCTCGGCCTGAACTCGTCGGGCGGGGGCGGCACGGGCGGCGGATCATACGACCGCCTCGATCTGTGGGGCGACTACACCTCCGAACGTGCGGGCTGGGTGCTTTCCGCAGGGCTGGGCTACGACCTATATAACCGTGTCCGCTCGCTGGAGGGTGGCAGCGCGCTGTCGTTCACCACCGAGGGTACGGGCAATGTCGTCACGGCCGTGAAGAAGAGCGGCACGGCGGTTATCGTTACCAAGGGTCTCACGGCGCTGACCTCGCACCAGCCGATCTATTCTTTGAACTTCCAAGCGGGAGCTTTCGAGGCGAAGAAGTACACCCCGAACACGGGCGCACAGACGGTGAATATCCCGACCAAGACGAGTCACCTGTCGAACGACAGCGGGTTCATAACCTCGGCGGCGCTTACAGGCTACGCGACACAGTCGTGGGTAAAGGGGTTAGGCTATATCACGGCCTCGGCCCTCACGCCCTACATCACCTCGGCCACGGCGAATGCGACCTTCGCCACGAAGCTGGGCATCGATGGTAACCAGATTGGAACTTATGTGAACGGTAAGCTGGGCAACCTGATTACTGTGCCCTATGCGGCGAATACGGATACATTGGACGGCTATCATGAGACGTCATTCTTCCGCGAAGGGCGAGGGGAAATACAAGAGGCTGATCTGGACACCTTCGTATCTCGTGCCAGCGGTGTATATCGTATCATATTGAGTTCGTACAACGATAGTATGGCCGTATTCAAATCTCCTTTATCGTCGGCAAGCGCATTGGAGTTGCGGTTTCGCTATACTGGCATGTTGTGGGCTCGATTTAGTGCCGACGCGAACAGATACACGACAGATTGGAAGCAGATAGCCTTTACCGACTCGAACGTTGCATCGGCTACAAAGCTAAAGACTGCGCGCACCCTTTGGGGACAGTCGTTTGACGGGACAGGCAACGTCAGCGGCAATATGACAGACGTTGGAAAGATTAGCGCATCTGGAAATATCACCACAGCTGGACAATTCCTGACGAATGTTAATGGCGCATACGATGTTTCAGGATATAGAATATCCGTCAACGGGATGGATTTTACCGTCGGAGTTAATACAGCGACAGGAGGAGCCTACCTTTTTGGTACGGGAGCATATTCATTGAGGTTATTTACCAACGGATTAGAACGGATGCGCATTGCCGATAATGGCAACGTGGGTTTTGGCAACACAAATCCGCAATATAAATGCGACGTTGCGGGTGTTGTCCACGCCACCTCGGGCATTTTCTCCGACGGCTATATGTCGGCCAAGGGCATCAACACGGCATCGGACATGCGGCTCAAGCGGCGCATTGCGGATGTGGCGCTGACGGTGCGGGATGTGGCCGAGGCTCCGGTCTATCGCTTCGCATGGATCAACGGCGGCGGCATCGACGTGGGCTCCACGGCGCAGTATTGGGCGGCGCGTGTGCCCGAGCTGACGCACCTGCTCGCCGACGGCATACACCTCGGCCTCGACTACGGCAAGGCGGCACTTCTCTCGGTTGTGGCGGTGGCCCGCGCGACGGCCGACCATGAGCGCCGCATCGCCTCCCTCGAACGACAACTTCAAAACAGAACGATATGAAAAGATTTATCAAATGGCTGGCCGACCTCTTCAACGTCGAGCTGACCCGAGAGGTCATCAAGGAGGTAGAGAAGATCGAGTACCGCTACCTGCCCGCCAACGGCAGGATCACGGGCGACATCGTGATCGAGGGCGACGTGCGCGTTGAGGGCAATGTAAAGGTCTACGGAGGTCTCTCCGCCACGGGCTATATCTCCGCTATGGGTGTGTACGGAAGTGCAACTGCAAAATGCGAGTAACATGGCAAACAACAACGGCATAATATCGGCCCCGGGTATCGGCCTCGAGCCCGACATATACGGCACGCTGGGCGTAGGATGCCATAACGGCCTGTTCGATACGGGATACATCTGCTGCAACATCCACGGCAAGATCAACAAGCGCTCGAAGGTCAAACCCGTGCGCTACGACGTGCGCGGGGAGATAACCGAGCAGCAGATGCGCAACACCGACCCCGCCAACGGCATCTACTGGGGTCTGAAGATGACGGATTCGGTGAAGGAGCTCGTGCGCGTACATGACTGCGACTTCACCTATTACCCGCCGCGCGCGACAGACCCGCAGCGCATGACCGACTTCAACGGCTACGACCACCGTGCGGTCTTCATGCCGAATGCCGTGCCGCCCTCGACGGTCGATATATCGTATTCGGGGGCGTGCAAGATTTCAGCCACAATATATTCGTGGGACGACAACGGTACGGGCGTGTCTCTGCGCGACCTGCTCTCGTTCGACTACGACAACATGTATCCCTGCATATTGGTCTCTGACCTTGAGCGGACGGAGAACTACGCTACGGCTCTGATCAACAAGGCGGCGGGTGTGCCGACGGTGATGAAGTACAACAACGTCTGGGCGACCAACCTTGAGACGCGCAGTTTCGTGGGCCGCGCCGACTTCTTCCACGAGGAGGCCACGCGCCTCGTGTCGCTCTTCTTCGCCACGAAGCTGCAGGGCACGGGTATGGATCTGACGCAGTGGGAGGAGGTGACGGGCAAACAGCCCGGCATCGACTTCCTCGGCTGTCCCGAGGCGGTCGCATTGGAGGTGCCCTTTGTCAATTACGAGGAGGCCGACTTTGTCGATTTCACGATCGTCAGCGCCAACATCAACCCCACGGGCAACCAGCTCTTCGTCCTGTGGCGGTCGTCGGGCGAGATCACAAGCGGCCATTACTACACTTATTCTGTGCAGATATACCGCGCCGCAAAGGGCCAGCCGCGCGAGACGCTTCCGATAGCCACGGCCACGAAGGGATTTACCTATACGGGCACCAATTCGGGCGACGTGTACGACATCATGACGCTCTCGGCCTCGATCACGGCATCGACGGCCTACGACTACACCTACGAGTGGCAGGCCGCCTGCGACGGCGATAGGATGTCGAGCGGCGCGGGCACCATAACCGTCAATCCGTAGAATCTTTAACCATAAATAAAACGAATTATGAAAATCGAAAAGACAAACGAGAGCATCACCCGCGTCTACACGAACGGTGAGCCTAAGGACACGGTCAACAATGCCGTGTATGAGATCCGCGACGACGGTGGCCGCCGCATGGGCGACTTGAACGTCAACAGCAGCGGGTCGTATTCCATATCCATGGCCGGGACGTGCCCCTCGATCGAGGAGGCCGTGGCCGAGGTGAAGAAGTTGTTCAACATAACCGAGTAAGGCCATGGCAGAGGAGAAAATGGAGAAGATCAAGATCGGCACCGTGCAACAGAGGCTGACGGCCCTGTCGCTCATACCGCTGCACAAGGCGGAGAAGGAGTTGCGGCGCAAGGTGATACGTGCCGTTATCGAGTACGAGAAGATCAGCACGGCGTACAAGCGCGACATAAACGAGGCGCTCGACAAGCTCAAACCCGAGGGATTCGACGAGCGGCTGCGGAAGTATGGCGCCGCCATCAACCCGACGGACGAGAACCGCCGGGAGGCCGACCGTCAGGCTGCGGATGCGGGCTTCGCCCCGTTCAAGGAGGAGTACGACCGTGTACTCGCCGAGTGGCGCGAGCTGGATGCAGAGATGAGCCGCGAGAACGACTACGACCTTTCAGCCGCCGTGCCGGCATTCTCGGAAGAGGACTTCGAGCAGATGGGCGAGGCGTTGTCGGCGGGTGAACACCCGAATGCCATGGAGGCCCTGCGCTTCATCATGCAGGTATTATGACGAAGACGACCGATATGCAGGAGAGGAACATCATCAATGGCACGGCCAGCGTCCTGTTGACCCCGCTGGCCGACTTCTACACATCGCTGGCGCCGTACTTCGTGCTGGCGATCGTGCTGATCGTGGTGGACGCGCGCTTCGGCATCGAGGCGGCCGTGCGCCGCGGCGAGAAGATCCGCCGCTCGCGTATGGTGCGCCGCTCGATCAACAAGCTGGTGGACTACATCTGCTGGGTGACCCTCGCGGGTATGTTCGGCCGAGTCTTCGGCGAGGAGCTGGGCATACCGCTGCTGTCGGTGGTGCTGCTGGTGATAATCTACGGCATCGAGATCACCAGCTGCTTCAACAACTACTTCGAGGCCCACGGCATCACACACCGTGTGAATCTGTGGCGGCTGCTGGGCCGCGGCAAGGTCGACTTAGCCGATGTTGTCGAGGAGAACCCCGATAACCAAAAACCAAAAAACGAAAAGCAATGACAAGAGGATACCGAAACAACAACCCGCTCAACATGCGCCACGACAATGACCGTTGGCAGGGCGAGGTGGTCCCGTCACAGGACGGGGCATTCAAGCAGTTCGAGACGATGGCGTGGGGCTACCGCGCGGCCTTCAAACTGCTGCACAATTACCAGAAGAACAACGGATGCCGTATATTATCGGACTTTATCAACCGCTGGGCGCCGCCCTCGGAGAACAACACGTCGGCATACGTATCGACCGTGGCAAAGCGCGCAGGTCTTTCGGATGTGTCAGAGATTGACACTCTAAAAGGCGATACGATGCGAGCCGTCGTGTCGGCCATGTCCTACGTCGAGAACGGCGTCGAGGCCAACGAGGCGGACGTCGCCGCAGGGTGGGAGCTATTCATGCAAAACCGATGAAACGCCGGATAATACTCATTGCCGCCCTTGCCGTGGCCTTTGCGGCGGGGTGGCTGTTGGGAGGACGGGCCGTGCGGCAGGGCATAACCGAAACGGTGCGTATCGACACGGTCTACTACGAGCGGCCGCAGCCCGTCAGCGTTTCCGACAAGGTGGCGACGGTAAATATTCCGAAGTTCATCTTTGCGCGCGACACCGTAATGTTGCAAGCCGATGCGGGAAATGTTGCAAGTAATGTTGCCAGCAATGTTGCAGGCTTTCCCGACCGGAAGGTTGACAGCATCCCGATGCAGGTGACTCTCCGTACGCTGGAGTACCGCGATTCTAGCTACTATGCCCGCGTTGTCGGGCCTGTCGTGGGGACGCTGGCTCCGCGCCTCGACCATATCGAGACCTACAACCGTACGGTCGTGAGAACGGTGACGGAACGACGGCGTATGATGCTCTCGGCGGGTGTCGGGGCGGAGTATTCGCGTGCGGGGTGGATGCCGAGTGCGGAGCTTGACTTCACGGTCGATATGCGGTTTGTGATGTTGAGCGCCACGGTCGGGGCCGACAATATTGCCGGCACTCCGCAGCCGCGCATCGGCCTGAAGGCCGCGCTCCCGCTCTGGAGCCGATAACCTGTGATGCCCTTCGGGGGCGGGCATGAAAAAGCCCCCGGCCTGTTAGCAGTCATCTCACCTACATACCAACACACGATTACTCGCGGCGACCGGGGGAAACCTCCTTGCCACGAGTAATCATTTTTATGCCGTTCCCGTGCGGGGCGGCGGTATAGTAGGTGAGACAATACAAAAGTACGAAAAAAAGGATGATCATGAAAGTCTATGAGATTTTATCTTTTAACCGTGAACTGCTGCGCAGGCTCTCAGCGATGGGGATAAGGTGTGCCGATTGCAAGTATCTCGATCTCTACAACGATTATACGAAGTTCCGCAATGCTGGCCATAAGAAGATCTATGCCGTGGCCTGCCTGTCGGACAAATACCGTGTAAGCGAGCGGCTCGTCTACTCGGTGTTGGCACGTATGGAACGTGACTGCAAAAACATTGCAGCCGATATGGCTGCCGAATAGTTGTGGACGACCAGTCGGTGTGCGATCTTTGCCGTATAAGATGAATCGGCTTATGGGAAAATTCAACTACAAGGAACAGTATGGAGTCATCATCCTTTGTCGGGACGAGCGACAACAGCGGGAGGTTTACGAACGCCTCCGCACGGAAGGTTTCACCCTTAAAATAGTGACGGTATGAAGATCGAGGTAAAACATCGGTGCAGCGATTTTGACAGCTACCGTGCGGCGCGGGTCAAGAGCCTCTTCAACGCCGAGAGCGGTTGCGACTGGGAGTGTACGGCGGAGCTTCCGATCGAGGATACGCCGTGGAAAATCGGGTTGATCGTAGGGCCGTCGGGCAGCGGTAAGAGCAGTATCGGCAGCCGTATATTCGACGAGCCGATATACGATCTTTATGCTGGGTGGGACTCGACGAAACCCGTCATCGACTGCATTGCCCCAGACGGGGATTTCAATATGGTTACTGGGGCGCTTTCGGCCGTGGGTCTGGGCGATGTTCCGGCGTGGCTGCGCCCCTTCTCCGTATTGAGCAACGGGGAGAGGTTCCGTGCAGGACTTGCGCGTCTGGTATGTGAACGTCCGGCGCGCGCCGTTGTCGATGAGTTCACGTCCGTTATTGACCGGCAGATAGCAAAGGTCGGGGCGGCGGCTTTCGCCAAGACATGGCGCCGTGGTGATGGACAGGTCGTCCTGCTGTCGTGTCATTACGACATAATAGAGTGGTTGCAGCCCGATTGGGTGTATGATACGGCGGAGGCCCGGTTCTACAACCGGGACTGCCTTCAACGCCGCCCGCCGCTCGAACTTCAAATATATAAGGTCAGGGGAAGTGTATTCGCCCGACTGTTTAAGCAGCATTATTATTTAGACCTGCCTGCGCCCGTTGCGGCCGAATACTTCGCGGGATTCATAAACGGCGAGCCTGTCTGTCATGTGGCCGTGGCACCTCTGTTCACGGCCGGGGCCTATCGTGCCACACGTCTGGTCGTCCTGCCCGAGTGGCAGGGCATCGGTGTCGGTACAAAGTTTCTGGCTGCCGTATGCGAGTATCACTTGCGTGGTCATGGCCGATGCGGGCGTCCTCTGCCCGTATTCTTCCATACCTCGCACCCGCAGTTGTGCGGCGCACTCCGCCACTCGAAACGGTGGGTGCAGACGGGTGCGAGCCTCTACGGGCCTAACAAGTCTCGTTCACATCAATCCATGGAGGCCTCGGCGCGAAGACGTCAGGGACGGATGTTGGCAACTTGCGGCTTCGGCGGGCATTTCAGAGCCGTGCAGGCATTCAAATACATTGGCGATGATGGTTGTTAGGATATTGGGAGATCCCGACACGCGCGCCTTCAAGGAGGCGGAACGTGTGGTGCGGGAGATGGGATGTGCCGTATGGGACGAGTCGTATTTTTTCGCGGACGTGGCCATCGCACCTCTGCTGACGCGGAAGCTCGGATCGGAGGAACTGTCGGCGCCGCTTGCTGGCACGCTGATCTTCCACCCGTCGCCGCTGCCTTACGGACGTGGTGCCTCATCCATACGATGGGCCTATCGGCGACATGAGCCTATTACGGCGGCGACATGGTTCTGGGCAAACGATGAACTCGACGGCGGAGATATATGCGAGCAGGAGATCCTGAAGATCGACTACGGCATACGCCCGCGGGAGTTCTACGAGCGGGACGTGATACCGGCCATGGCAAGGACGTTAGAACGCTGTTTGAAAGGCCTTCAATCGGGCATTAAACGGCGGATTCCTCAAGTCGGTAAATACGCTACGTTCGACAACATGATAAAATGATTACGGAGGGCCTCAAGCCCTCCGTTTGCCTTCGAGATATTTAGATTTAATAATCGGAGCTATATCACGCAAGATGGAAAGAAAAATCACATTTCGTTTTGGCCATAGTCGAAACCTCAAAAATCACATTTCGTTTTTGATATGGATACATTTGGTTTTTGCGATTATACACAATACCGCAAAAAAGGCTTTTCGGGCGTCGACATGCCGGCCCGCAATTTTTTGCACCGATTATTTTGTACAATAGTTTTTTTTCTCTACATTTGCACCACTCTTTCAGAGAAATCGGTTTGGAAGGATGGGTGAGTGGCTGAAACCACCAGTTTGCTAAACTGACGTACTCGAATTTGGGTACCGGGGGTTCGAATCCCCCTCCTTCCGCTTCGACGGGTCGAGAGCGGGCCTTCACAAGAGGATGTTTCCACAAAAGCGGGCCTTCACAAAAGAAGGTTTCACAAGATCGGATCTTCCCCGAGAGGTGGATTACACAAGATCGGGCCTTATCGAGAGGTTATCACGCGAGGGAGTTTCACGAGATGAAGCCTTCGATTGAAAGATGAGGTTTTCCGAGGTGCTTCCTTAAGCAAAAGATGATAGCATCTTACGCAAATGGGATCCTCCGCCAAGGATAATGACGGAAAAACACCATATCCGGCACCCCGTCACAGGAGCGAGAAGTTCATGACTCCGACAAGAGATGGTTTGACAAAGCCATGAGGTTAATTAAGGGTATTGTAAATGGAGCGCGAAACCAATAGGTTCCGCGC
>ENA-UOJQ01002414-UOJQ01002414.1-human-gut-metagenome-genome-assembly--contig:-P63-NODE-2414-length-11618-cov-23.534290_pt1 | contig 11618 bp, 7 predicted proteins | sample MGYA00242352_ERZ723899 | MGnify/ENA metagenome assembly ERZ723899 | reverse complement strand
CTTACTGCGAGAGTCAGATAATTGAGCTTTTAGCTAATGATGTGGAGGGAATTCACCTTTATACTATGAACAATGTGAGAGTTGCAAAGCGTTTAACAGAGGGAATCAAGAACCTTATTTAGGATAATAAATAGTACGGAACGCAAGCCCCGGGTACCACGGGCGCACACGTACTCCTGCCGTCGCTACGCTGCGTGGCTAAGATACTGTACGAAATTATGCTTGATGGGTTTCTATGCTTGACGAAACCGGCTTTTATGCGCCGTCCGTGGCGCATAACGCCTTACCCAGCCGTCCATGGCTGGGTATTTCTGCGTTTTGTGGGCATAATTTCTACAGTATCTAAGCCACTTCGCTATGCGCTCCGGCGGGAGTACGTGTGCGCCCGCGGTACCTGGGGCTTACGTTCCTTATGTTGTGGTGAATTTGCGTTACGTGTGGTGGCACATGGCAGGTGTCGTGAGAGCGAATAGCGGAGCTGTCTAGATACTGTTGAATTATGCCAGATGAAAATCAGAAATGTCCCGGCATGGACGCCGGGACAAGGAGCTATCGAGCCATGGAGGGCGAGTAGCGACGGTTTCGTCAAGTTAAGAAAGTTTTTGAGGCATAATTCGTACAGTATCTTGACAGTGTAGCGTAGCACTCACGACACCTGCCATGTGCCACCACACGTACTGCAAATGCGAATAAAAAATATCAACCGTTGCAAAATGTACTCCAGATGATTATAATAGGTATATTAGATTTGTAAATGGAAACAATGTCCATATTAAATCGAAATTAAATTATATAATATATTAAGGAGACAATAGAAAATGAAAGAAAAATCAAGAAGCACTTTTTCCGGCAACATTGGGTTCGTTCTTGCGGCAGCCGGCAGTGCGGTAGGACTTGGAAATATATGGAGGTTTCCGTATCTGGCAGCAAAGGACGGAGGAGGACTTTTTCTGCTGGTGTATCTGATACTTGTTCTGACCTTTGGCTTTGCATTGCTTACCACTGAGATTGCAATAGGACGTAAGACCGGACAGGGACCGCTCACCGCGTATGGTCTTATCAATCCAAAGGGTAAGTTTATCGGTGTACTTGCGTGTATAGTACCGGCTATTATTCTGCCTTACTACTGTACTATAGGTGGATGGGTTTTAAAATACTTTACACTTTTCATTACAGGAAGCGGTAAAAATGCAGTTGCGGATGGATATTTCACAGGCTTTATTACAGGCCAGTGGGCACCAATCATATTTGGAGTGGTTTATCTGCTTATAACAGCAGCAGTTGTCATTGGCGGAGTCAATAAAGGTATCGAGCGCTTCAGCAAGGTGCTCATGCCTATCCTTGTTGTGCTTATTTTTGCAATCGGTATTTTCTCACTGACGCTCAATTATAAGGATGCATCAGGTGCAGCAAGAAGTGGTCTTGAGGGTCTTAAGATATATGTGGTTCCTGACTTCAAGGGGCTTACAATGCAAAAGCTTGTCACAGTATTTGTTGATGCGCTCGGTCAGCTGTTCTACTCAATCAGTGTGGCTATGGGAATCATGGTTGCATATGGTTCGTATGTCAAGAAGGAATCAAAGCTCATGGGCTCAATCAACCAGATCGAGATTTTTGATACACTTGTTGCATTCCTTGCAGGTCTTATGATTATTCCGGCAGTATATGTATTTATGGGCAGAGACGGCATGTCAGCAGGACCGGGGCTTATGTTTATATCACTGCCAAAGGTATTTAATGAAATGGGAATAGCAGGAGATATCGTTGGACTGATATTCTTCATGATAGTTGCATTCGCAGCAGTCACATCGTCTGTATCAATTATGGAGGCTATTGTATCGAGTCTTATAGACAGATTTCATTGGAGCCGCAGAAAAAGCACAATTTTAGTCACGGTATATGGTCTGATTGCAGAGATAATAGTCTGCCTTGGCTACAATAAGCTCTATATGGAGGTTAAGCTTCCAAACGGCACAGTCGGACAGATACTTGATATAATGGACTATGTCAGCAACAATGTGCTCATGCCAATCGTGGCACTTGCCACATGTATCCTTATCGGATGGATAGTAAGTCCAAAGGTAATAATAGATGAGGTGACACGCGGAGGCAGCAAATTCACCAGAAAAGGACTTTATATAATCATGGTTAAATTTATTGCACCGGCATTCCTGCTTATACTGTTGCTGCAGGCACTCGGAATCGTTACTTTTTAGTTTTGAAATAAATTTATTGTATATTTTATATAAATACCCTTGAAATACAGCCATCATAATGGTAGTATTTTACTAAATGATGAAAGAGGGGGAGCCACTATGGCTTTTAGACGAGAGAAAAAGCGTATCGGTGATATGCTTATAAATGAAAATGTAATTACTCAGGAGCAGCTGGAAAAGGCTCTGCCTATAGCCAAAGAAAAGCATAAGAAGATAGGAGAAACACTCATTGAGCTTGGGTTCACCAATGAGCTTGAGATAGCAAAGGCATTGTCGCAGCAGCTGGGACTGGAGCTTGTTAATGTGAGCGCAATCAACATACCTGAGGAGGTGCAAAACCTTGTCAGTGAGACAGTGCTTAGAAAGCATGTTATGATACCATATGCATTTGACAAGAATAATGCCAATGTAGTGCATGTGGCCATGGCTGATCCTATGGATATGGTTGCGCTTGATGATTTTTCAATTGTTACCAATCTACAGGCTGAGCCTGCAGTAGCGACAGGCAGAGACATACTTTTGACGCTTGACAAATATTACGGTGATACAGAGGCTATGAAAGCGGCTCAGGAGTATGCGAGGGAGAGAAAAGAGCGTGAGCAGAAAAATGCCGAGGCTGAGGAAGCTACCAGCAAGGATGTCAACAATTCGCCGGTAGTTTTACTTGTCAACTCTATCATTGAGCAGGCAGCCAGACTCAGGGCCTCAGATATACATATAGAGGCACTGGAAAATAAAGTCAGGGTGCGATACAGAATAGATGGTGCGCTTTATGAGAAGGCAGCATATAGTATACATCTGCTTTCTGCAATTATTACACGACTTAAAATTATAGGTGGTATGGATATTTCCGAGAAACGTAAGCCGCAGGACGGCCGTATCACTATGGAGATAGACAAGATAGAGTATGATATCCGAGTATCAATCCTTCCGACAGTATTCGGTGAGAAATGCGTTATGCGACTTGCGCAGAAAAAGGCACTTACAAGAGATAAAAAGGAGCTGGGATTTTCAGACGAAGAGCTTAAGGCATTTGATCATATACTGATGAATACAAACGGTATCATCCTTGTTACAGGACCTACAGGAAGTGGTAAGTCAACCACGCTTTACACGGCACTTTCAGAGCTCAACAAGGAGGATGTAAATATCATCACAGTTGAGGATCCGGTCGAGGCCAATATAGATGGAATAAACCAGGTACAGGTAAATAATAAAGCTGACCTGACATTTGCATCAGCACTTCGTTCCATTCTGCGACAGGATCCGGACATCATTATGATTGGTGAGATTCGAGATCAGGAGACAGCACAGATTGCAGTACAGGCGTCAATCACAGGACATCTTGTGGTCAGCACACTGCATACCAACAGCTCGGCAAGTACTATTTCACGACTGGAGGACATGGGAGTTGAAAGTTATCTGCTTGCGGATTCGGTAAAGGGAATCATTGCACAGCGACTTGTAAGAAGACTTTGTCCGGCATGTAAGAGAGAGCATCTGCTGACAGAGGAGGAAAAGGCCTTTATGAATATACCGGCGTTCCGTCCGGTAAAGATTTATGAGCCATGTGGCTGTGAAAAATGTGCCAATACAGGCTACAAGGGACGAATCGGTATATATGAGATAATGACCATAACACCAAAGCTAAAGTCACTTATTTCAAAAGGTGTTGATATAGAGGATATAAACAAGGCTGCATGTGATGAGGGCATGCATACACTTAGACAGAGTGCAGAGAAGCTTGTACTCGAAGGAGTTACTTCATTCCAGGAAATGTTAAAGACCACGTTTGAAAACTAAGGGGGAAAAGAAAATGCAGATAGTAGACATTTTAAAAGCAGCGCAGCAACAGAACTCATCGGATATACATATCGCACCGGGAAATCCGGTTATGCTTAGAATTGACGGAATGCTTGTACCGCAGGGAAATCAGGTTCTTTCCAATGTTGAGACGGACAACCTGCTTTCTCCAATTGTCCCGCAGGAGCTTAAAGATGTGCTAAAGAAAAATGGAGAGCTTGATTTTGCTTTTTCGGTGGAGGGCTTTTCACGAGTCAGAGCCAATGTGTTCAGACAGAGAGGTTCATATGCAGCAGCACTTCGTATTCTCTCATATGATGTGCCTACACCGCAGCAGCTTGGCATACCACAGTCGGTTGTCAATCTCACCACAAAGATGAGAGGACTTGTCCTCGTGACAGGAGCTACAGGAAGTGGTAAGTCGACCACATTGGCAAGTCTTATAGATGTCATTGCATCAAGAGATTCCAAAAATATAATCACGCTTGAAGATCCTATCGAGTACCTGCACTCAAGGCGCCGCTCTATAGTGGCACAGCGAGAGGTTGGAAAGGATACACTCTCATATGCTGCAGCCCTAAGAGCTGCACTGCGACAGGATCCGGATGTAATACTTGTAGGAGAGATGCGAGATCTTGAAACTATATCTACAGCTATTACAGCGGCGGAGACAGGACATCTTGTATTTTCTACACTGCATACCAACAGTTCATCCGACGCAATTGACCGTATGATTGACGTTTTTCCACCACACCAGCAGCAACAGATACGGGTGCAGCTCTCAGGAGTTTTAGAGGGAATTGTTGCACAGCATCTGCTTCCAATGGTAAATGGCGGACGAATTGCAGCATTTGAGGTGCTACTTGCAAACAATGCCATCAGAAACTTAATTCGTGAGGCAAAAGCATTTCAGATTCCATCTATCATACAGACCTCAAAGAGAGAGGGTATGATGATGATGGATGACTGTATTTTACAGTATTACAGCCAGGGCCTTATAGCGCCGGAGACTGCAGTTGCATATGCACATGATCCGGTAAGCATGGCTAGCCGTGTACACCTTTACTATTGATGGTATAATCGTATGTGTTTTACTGTTATGGTATAATGTTGTGAAGCCTTAATAAATTATGATTTAATTTATCTGGAGGTTGCACAGAATAGGGATAAGGAGGAGAAGAAAGTGGCTGACTGGACATATCAGATTATAGACCAGAGCGGAAAAGAAAGAAAAGGAAATATAGTAGCCGAGTCAGAAGCAGAGGCAAAAAATAAGCTTAAGATGGATGGCAACATGGTCATAAGCCTCACCAAGGCAACAGCACTGACCAAGGAAATCTCATTCAGTGTAGGAGGAAAGGTAAAGCCGAGAGACCTATCGGTATTCTGTCGCCAGTTCACCAGTATGGTCAATGCCGGTGTTACGATTCTTGATACGCTGGATATGCTATCCGATCAGACTGAGAATAAGGTTATGGCGAAAGCTATCAGAGGTGTTCATGCCGAGATTCAAAAAGGTGAGACTCTCTCGGATGGTCTGAAAAAATACCCGAATGTTTTCCCTGACATCATGGTGAGCATGGTTGCGGCAGGAGAAGCATCCGGCAAGATTGATGTAGCTTTTGACAGAATGTCTGCACACTTCGAGAAATCAGCAAAGCTTAACGGCATGATAAAAAAAGCGGCAGTTTATCCGATTATCGTTGTGATTGTGGCTATTGCGGTTGTTATTGTAATGCTTGTAAAGGTCATCCCAAGCTACTCGGAGATGTTCAATGACCTGGGAACAGAGCTGCCGGGCATCACAAAGGCAGTTGTTGCGATGAGTGATTTTGTCACCGGATACTGGTATATTGTGATTGCTGTCATAGCAGCAATTGTTATAGCCATCAAGCTTTATAAGCAGACTGACAGCGGCCAGATGTTCTTTGGTAATCTCGCAAGAAAGCTTCCGGTTTTCGGAAAGCTAAACATCAAGACAGCGGCCAGTAACTATGCGCGTACACTTTCCACACTTGTGTATTCCGGACTTCCGATGATTGAAGCCCTTGGCATCACTGCTGACACCATGAAGAATGCGCTTTACAAAAAAGCCCTGAAAAATGCAAGGGAAGAAGTAAGTAAGGGTGTTCCACTGTCTGAGCCAATCACTGCGTGTGGATTGTTTCCACCTATGGTTTCACACATGACGCGAATTGGTGAGGAGACCGGTGACTTGGAAGGCATGCTTACCCGACTGGCAGACTACTATGATGAGGAAGTTGAGTTGGCTACCCAGACAGTTATGGCAGCTATTGAGCCAATGATTATCCTTGTTCTGGCACTTATTGTTGGTGTACTTGTGGCAGCCGTTATGGCTCCTATGCTTACCATGTATCAGGCTATGGACAGTTTATAAAATAAAAAAGAAGCAGACTTTGAGTGTGAAGCTCAAAGGCTGCTTTTTTGGTGCAGAGACATTGGCAGTAGGACGGGGCTTCATCCCATGAGCCCTGGCTGGTGCACATTCTCTCGCGTGAGCTACGCTACACTGCCAAGATACTGTAGGAATTATGCCTTATAGGTTTACTATGCTTAACGAAAACGTCGAAACGCGCCGTCCGTGGCGCGGTTCTCCTTGAGCTCCCATCCGTGGGAGCTCATTTCTGTGTATCGTGTGCATAATTCAACAGTATCTAGGCAGCTTCGCTATGCGCTCATGCGAGAGAGCGTGCCCCCGCCGGTCTCATGTGATGAAGCCCCTTACGCTGTGGCGAAAAAATACATTGACAACTGTTATACAATAGGCTACAATTCGAATACATGGTTCGGGGATGTTCTTTACCCGTTGATTTATCATGCTGTGTCAGCAACAAATCCGATTGTGTGTTAAAAATAAATATCAGCTAAAGTACCAGTCTATTCGTTTCTATGCGTGGCGGGCATTTATTTGAGGAATATAAAGGGTTATTATCATTTGAAATTATGTATGCACAAAAAATGGGGCTATAAAAAATGATATGTATGCAGATTTCATGTGGAAACAGGAGAAGTGTATGATATACAGAAAAGTGAAGACAAATTTGTCCAGAACTCTTAGCTCTATAGAGCAGGACAAGGCAACCAGTGACGACTACGTGAAGTGTATTCTGGCAGATCCGCAGATAGCAGCCTATATAGTTCAGGCGCTCGTGCCGGAATTTAAGGAAATGGAAGCCGAGAAAATAATTCCGTGCATTGGTGAGCCGACAGTAATGCTAAGATTTCCGGAAAGGCTTGGAGTTAAAATCCAGAACGTAAATAATGAGTCAGTTGATGAGGATGATGGAAAAATTATTTACGACATCAAATTTCCCTTGTATTATAATGGAAAAAGAAGAGAATTTATCATCAATATTGAAGCCCAGAAGAGCAGCAAAAAATCAAAGCTGGGCTACCGGCTGGAAAACAGGATTGCCTATTACATGGGCAGAATGATATCAGAGCAGAATGGAACGGAGTTTGTAAATTCAAATTATGATGATTTAAAATCCGTATATACTATATGGATATGTATGGATACGAAAAAATCAGAGGATTCAATAATCGAATTTGGGATGAAATCCAGCCTGATTTATGGTAAAATAAAGAAAATACCACAGATTGACAAATTAAATGGTGCACTGATAAATGTCCGGACGAGAGCAACAAAAAATAAAAAGCAGTCTAAGAATAAACTCATAGGAATGCTGGAAGAGCTGTTCTCAAAGTCAGAGTTTATCGAGAAAAAGAAGATACTTGAAGAAGATTATGGACTTAAAATGAGCATGGAACTCGAAGGGAGGATGAGCGAGATGTGTAATGTGAGTGATTACTGGGAAGAGGTTGCAACAGAAGAGGGTAAGGAAATCGGAGAACGACAAAAGATAATCTCACAGGTTGTAAAAAAGCTGCAAAAGGACAAGAGCGTGGCAGAAATAGCAGATGACCTGGAAGAAAAAGAGGAGGTTATCGCTCCAATTTACGAAGCAGCATTGTCCATGAAGCCGGATTATGACGTTGAGAAAATCTATGAGCTTCTCGAGAAAAATAAGAAGCTGGCATAGCAGCTGTAGTTGAAAAAAGATCGATAGGAGGCAGTCTTTGAGCGAAAGCGCGGAGGCTGCTTCCTCTTTGTCTGAGGGGACTGACAGTAGGGCGGGGCTTCGTCCCACGAGACAGGCAGGTGCACACTCTCTCGCTTGAGCTACGCTACGCTGCGAAGATACTGTAGGAATTATGCCTTATAGGTTTACTATGCTTGACGAAACCGTCGAAACGCGCCGTCCGTGGCGCGGTTCTCCTTGAGCTCCCATCCGTGGGAGCTCATTTCTGTGTATCGTTTGCATAATTCGACAGTATCTAAGCAGCTTCGCTATTCGCTCACGCAAGAGAGCGTGTACCAGCCGTTCTCATGGGATGAGGCCCCTTACGCTGTGGCAAAAAAAGAAAAAATTATGATGACAAAGAACTGCCGCTATGCTACAATCAACTCAAAGCATTATATTTCTGTAAGCGGCACCACATAACAATTTTTTACAGGTGCATACCACTTTGAAGAGGGCAGACCACTTCGCATCATTCTACAAAGGACATGGAAGTTTTCAATGCTTTAATTACCCATTAACAGCAGGAAAATTGAAATGCCGTATGTAGACAGAATACAGAAAGTGCAGCCAGAGGGCAGTTAGAAGCCCGATAATGTAGTCAGAAGACAGATGAACTGTATACAGTGTGATAATCATAATGTAAACATATAGAAAACATAAAGAAGGACAGCACATGTATACCTTGTAAACTGTACCACTGTACCCTCATTGGCACCAAATTTTCCTGCTCACACAAGAGAACAGGAGGAGAAGGATTGAGCGCAAAAGACTCAATGGCAAAGGAATACTTTGCTGACAATGCCAGGTTTGCTGACCTGTGCAACAATATACTGTATGGAGGAAGAGAGGTCATCCTGCCGGAAAACCTTAAGGAAAGGGACACGACAGAGGTGCTGACCGCACTGGGGCTTGACAAAAAGACCATAGCGGTGCAGAAGCTGAGGGATATTTTCAAAAATGCCAGCATCAAATATACCGGCAAATCATATGTGGTACTGATAGGAGTAGAAAATCAGTCCGATATACACTATGCCATTCCGGTAAAAAACATGTTTTATGATGTCATGGCATATGGAAATCAGGTAAAGGAAACAGCAAAAAAGCACCGAAAAGAAAAGGATACAGCAACATCAGATGAATTTCTCTCGGGATTTACGAAAGAGGATAAGCTGATACCGGTGATTACGATTACAGTATATCTCGGAACAAAGGAATGGGATGGTCCAAGGAAGCTGTCGGATATGTTTGGTGATGTGGATGAAGAGCTTCTGCCATTCATACCGGATTACAGAATTAATCTGCTGGCACCGAGGGAGATAACAGACTTTACAGGATTCAGGACATCCATCAGGCAGCTTTTCGAGGTACTGCAGAATGCGTATGATAAGGAAAAGATGCAGGAAGTGCTGCAGAACGATGAAAAATTTAGCAAGGTGGACAGAGAGACGGTTGAGGCAATCAACCTGTTTGCAGGAACGGATATAGACATAGATGAGAAAGAAGAGGTGATTGATATGTGTAAGGCATGGGAAGAACAGAAAAATGAAGGCAGAGAAGAAGGTCGAGAATTAGGAGAAAGACAAAAGATAATTTCTCAGATTGTAAAAAAGCTGCAAAAGGACAAGAGTGTGGCAGAGATAGCAGATGACCTGGAAGAAAAAGAGGAGGTTATCGCTCCAATTTACGAAGCGGCATTGTCAATGAAGCCGGATTATGATGTTGAGAAAATCTATGAGCTTCTTGAGAAAAATAAGAAGCTGGCATAGCAACTGTAGGTACTGGCAGTAGGACGGGGCTTCATCCCATGAGCCATGGCTTGTGCACACTCTCTCACGTGAGCTACGCTACGCAGCCAAGATACTGTAGGAATTATGCCTTAAAGATTTACGATGCCCGACGAAACCGTCGAAACGCGCCGTCCGTGGCGCGGTTCTCCTTGCCCTGCCATCCGTGGCAGGGCATTTCTGTGTATCGTGTGCATAATTCAACAGTATCTAGGCAGCTTCGCTATTCGCTCACGCGGGAGAGTGTGCCCAGCCGGTCACATGGGATAAAGCCCCTTACGCTGTGGCAAAAAAGAAAAAATGTGATGACAAAACACCACCTCTATGCTACAATCAACTCAAAGCATTATATTTCTGTAAGCGGCACCACATAACAGTTTTTCAGGTGCGCACCACTTTGAAGAGGGCAGACCACTTCGCATTATTCTACAAAGGACATGGAAGTTTTCAATGCTTTATTTACCAATCAACAGCAGGAAAATTGAAATGCCGTATGTAGACAGAATGCAGAAAATGTAGTCAAAAGGCGGATGAACTGTATACCGTGCGTAAATATTAAAGAAGAACAGCACAGGTATACCTTGTAAACTGTACCACTATACCCTCATTGGCACCAAATTTTCCTGCTCACACAAGAGAACAGGAGGAGAAGGATTGAGCGCAAAAGACTCAATGGCAAAGGAATACTTTGCTGACAATGCCAGGTTTGCTGACCTGTGCAACAATATACTGTATGGAGGAAGAGAGGTCATCCTGCCGGAAAACCTTAAGGAAAGGGACACGACAGAGGTGCTGACCGCACTGGGGCTTGACAAAAAGACCATAGCGGTGCAGAAGCTGAGGGATATTTTCAAAAATGCCAGCATCAAATATACCGGCAAATCATATGTGGTACTGATAGGAGTAGAAAATCAGTCGGATATACACTATTCCATTCCGGTAAAAAACATGTTTTATGATGTCATGGCATATGGCAATCAGGTAAAGGAAACAGCCAAAAAGCACCGCAGGGAAAAGGATATCGCAACTTCTGATGAATTTCTCTCGGGATTTACGAAAGAGGATAAGTTGATTCCAGTAATTACGATTACAGTGTATCTCGGGACAAAGGAATGGGATGGACCAAGGAGGCTGTCAGATATGTTTGGTGATGTGGACGAGGAGCTTCTGCCATTCATACCGGATTATAGGATTAACCTGCTGGCTCCGAGGGAGATAACCGACTTTACAGGATTCAGAACCTCAATCAGGCAGCTTTTCGAGGTATTACAGAATGCTTATGATAAGGAAAAAATGCAGGAAGTGCTGCAGAATGACGAGAAGTTAGCAATGTGGACAGAGAGACAGTCGAGGCAATCAACCTGTTTGCAGGAACGAATATAGACATAGATGAGAAAGAAGAGGTGATTGATATGTGCAAGGCGTGGGAAGAACAGAAAAATGAAGGCAGAGAATTAGGCAGAGAAGAAGGCAGAATTCGTCAGGCAAAAGTAACGGCTTTAAAACTTCAGAAAAAAGGACACTCAATAGAAGATATAGCTGAATGTGTGGATTTTGATGAGGAAACTGTAAAAAAATGGCTTGTGAGCTAATATTGTAGTGAAATGTAAATTAGAGGAAGCAATCTTTGGGCGAGAGCCCGGAGGTTGCTTTCTCTTGTGCGCCTAGCGGCGCACGTTTCTAACGGGTTAAAGTCCCGAATCCGCCCG
>ENA-UOJQ01002410-UOJQ01002410.1-human-gut-metagenome-genome-assembly--contig:-P63-NODE-2410-length-11632-cov-4.897296_pt1 | contig 11632 bp, 6 predicted proteins | sample MGYA00242352_ERZ723899 | MGnify/ENA metagenome assembly ERZ723899 | reverse complement strand
ATTTGGTGAGAGCATCGGAATACCACGTAAAAATCCACCTCATCTAAGGTATCGATTCCCGTCACGGTATGCATACGTTTGAATACGGGGAACAAATAGGTTTGGGCTGTCAAAAATACGAACTGGTAAAACTGGATTAATAACAATAAATAATAAACGACTATGCAAACGACCACGGCAAAACTCTATTCCTTAGAGTATAACAATGCGAGAACCTACGGTTTTTCCGCCCTGTTCATAGCGGGGAATATTCTTCTTCCCCAATTGTGCCATACGATTCATCTGGGTGGCCCCATGCTATTGCCCATCTACTTCTTCACGCTTATCGGAGCCTATAAATACGGGTGGTGCGTGGGGTTGCTCACGGCAGTACTCTCGCCCCTCATAAACTCCATGCTGTTCGGGATGCCTCTACCCGAAGTCCTACCCGCGATTCTCTCCAAATCGATATTATTGGCCGCAGCCGCCGGATATGCCGCATATCGATTCGGGAAAGTCTCTCTACTCATCTTAACAGGAGTCGTACTCTCCTATCAAGTAGCAGGGAGCCTTGTAGAATGGGCTATTGCAGGTAATTTTTTCACCGCCATACAAGATTTTCGAATAGGCATTCCCGGCATGCTTCTGCAAATATTCGGGGGCTATATCGTTTTAAAACTAATGACCAAATAATAAAACCAAACCTATTCGCATTTTGCGAGTAAAGGAAGAGGAAGTATGGCGACAATACAGAGAGGAAAGCCCAATAAAGGGCGATTCTGAGAGAGGCAAGCGGTATTCCGATTTCAGAATTTCCCCTGCCGCGCCTCAGCATTACGGGGAATGACTGCGCAGGGGAGGAGAAAATTAAAGATATCAATTCAAATAGCTTCTAACCCTTTTGCTTAGAGTACTTCTGTATGCGTGGTCAGAAACTGTCATTTTTTTAATGGGGCTGTGTCGATGTCTTGACACAGCCCCATTTTCTATATTGGATTCTACCAAACAATAATATTCTGTTACAAAATTGTTCCCGATGATCGTTACGGTTCTGTCGTTTCCTCCGGAGTAATCGTTACCACATCGACACTGTTTTTATGCCCGTAGAAAGGACTCTGAGGTTTATAAGTAGTATTGGGCTCTCCGGTTCTGTCATTGATGTAATAAACGTTTTGAGCCGGGTTGCAATTATTGATTTCTATGGCTGCCGACCAACTGATGTTAATTCCACCGTCGCCAATATTCCCTATAAAACCTGATGATGACGAAATACTCGAATAACGTATATAGACATTTTCCGTCTGACAATCGTCAAACGATACGCCTCGATCGCCTAACACTTGTCCGACAAGACCGCCGGCCTGATATCCCGTGAGATGTACATCTGTCGCAGAACAGTTTTTTAAAGCGGCGACTCTATTCCCGGCACTTCCTCCGCCTGAACCAATCCAACCGACCAGACCTCCGAGATTTTGAGAAGGAGTAGCAGACGACTTAATCTGTATGTGTCTGACGTGTACATTCTCGAACTTGCTGTTCATACTCCACTGATTACCTCCGGTATAACCGATACACCCTGCAAAATAAGAGAACTCTTTGCTGTGATCGACGGGTTCTCCGTCTACATCTTTTACCGGGAACTCCGCATAGGCAAGACCATTGATCGTTATATTTTCGAAAGTAAGGTTCTTCATGATTCCGTCGAATTTACCCCATACGCCGGTATATGCATTATATCTATCCAAAACAAATGAACCCAGCTTATACTCATAGACCGCCCCGAACTTCCCGCTCATGGAAAAATTGCGCAACGTGTGACCTTGTCCGTCGACCGTATATGTCCTACCGCTGGAACCGGGATAAATCGGGCTCCACTCGACACCGCTCATATCTATATCGTTGCAGATACGCAAAGTAAAACCGGGGGTAGCCGCAAGCATATCGTCTATATGAGTAGGCAGCCAAGCAAACTCTTCTCTCGTATAGACCGAATAGGTATTGGTCTGTTCATCGTAAGCCGGTTGAGAAGGTGTGATTTCCTCCGGATTCCACCATTCTTCGCCCTCGATCCATTCGTTCTTGAAACCTTCCTGAATATCTACATCTATCGTTCCGCCCACAGTCAACAGATTTCCCAAAATCGTAGTGAGATAATTCCTTTGTACGGGTATATTGGTTGTAAAATCTTTTGTAACGACCGGGGCTGTTCCTTTCAACATCTCCAAACTGAAATGTATGGCACGTTGCTCGTCGCCGGTAATGAGATAGTCGACTACCAACGTACGGTTATTCGCAGTAGCATCATATCCCCCTTCATAAAATTTATCACCTGTTTCATCTTGCATAATCGCTGCGGTATAAACCTTCGAACTTTCGGCATCGGCACTACCGACAGCCTCGCCGGTAACGGCATTTAAAGCAGAGAAACGTACACAATCGTGATAAGCGACCTTGAAATTATCGGGCATCTCCATGCCTTCGGATGCCCAATCGGTGGTAATCACACGAAGTTTTGCAAACGGACGTTTCAAAGTCATGGCTTCACCGAACGTTTGTGTCACCGAGATATTTTTCATAAAGAAATAGGCATCTCTACTCTCGTCGTTCAATTGAGCATCAAGCCCATCTTTTATCGAAATGTTGGTAAAATCGGACGTGTTGTAATGCAAATCGGACGTTTCTCCTTGTTTTACAAAATCGGCCCACGCTACAAATTTGTAGGTATTGTTCGGCGTAAGACGAAATTCGAAGGAAACAGGTCCATAGGTATCGACTACCTGAGTCTGGGGTGCAACGAGCAATGTCGCACCATCTTCGGAATAAACAGCCACCTGATAACGAAGATCGTACTTACTCCAATCTACGTTTGTCAATCCTCCTTGTGCACTATTCGTACCAGTCACCGCACGTGTCACCTGCAAGGCTTCGGGAGCTTCGAACATGATACGCACTACGTCGCCATTCGGGTTCACCCCGGGTTCGTCCAATTCATTGGAACAGCCTGTCATCAGTCCCAACAAAGCCATTCCCGCTAAAAAATAATAACTCTTTTTCATGATGAAATGATATAAAATGGTTAAAAATATATTCTCAATCGGGTATCACCACAACATGTTCATTATCGAAATCACCGTCAATACCGATATCGCCGCTTCCTATGGTCTTTGTCAAAAACGGCCCCTTAATAACGGTCTCTCTATTGCGATAAAGAGGTACGTCGATATTCTGGTAATGATTTATTTCTTTCCCATTTTCATCGTATACAAAGACATCTACCAACACGTGATCTTCCCGACGATCCGAAGCAAGCACATAATCATAAGCCAAAAGAAGCGTTCCATCGTCGGTCAGTGTCGTGGGAGAGGTTTCCATTGTACGAGTCTCGACAAAAGCATTGGGCATTTCTGTTCCCACATTATATCCGACACTGACATATTGCTTGTATATGATTTTAATATGCAAATCGTCCACAGCACTCCTTTTCTTTCTAAACTCTTGTAAATCGGTAGCCCATAACCGAAAACGGCCAGAGGCTCGCTCCATATATACCGAAACCATACGACCATCGGCAGCAGCCCCAGAAGCATCATTTCCCGACAAACTAACCGGACCTGCTTTATCATCTCGGCTCGAATCGACTGTAAAATCACAATTCCCGGCAGCCGAATTTTTATGATGATTATCCAACGGTTTATGAGATACATTCGCCCTAACGGCATCGAGTTTATCGGTACTGAAATGCCAATCGGCAGGCTCTTCCTTCGGCACATAATCGGCCCATGCCAACACTTTATAATTTCCATCTGCCAAACAGAAATACAATGTATCTTGCGGAGCGTCTGTCAATCTTTCTACCGATATTTCACGGCGTTCCACCAGATTGCCTTTATTCACATCGTCCGTCGCCCCCGGCATTTCATACAGCTCGACAACAAAGCGCAAACACAATCGCTCATCGGCTGTGTAGTTTCCCGAAAGGACAGGTTCTAAATCATTTATCGAAGATTCACCCTCAGCATCATACGTCAATTCTTTATAATACACAGGAGGTGTACGATCGGCATTCAGTTCCACCATTACCCATGTTTTCTCCGACTCGGGATATTGATGGATCGTTTTGTCACATGCCGTTACGAATAACGACACAATGCAAACAAACGCTATGATATGAAAACCGAACTCTTTCATCTCTATTCCTATCTGTTTTTCTTATTCCTACGAGCGAAAGACCATTTATACGACAGATTTACTCCTGCACGCGTAACTCCCCAATAGACATCGGAACCGGATTTAAATAAAGCGCCATTTCTGCGATTACGATAGGCATCATAATCGTACTCGGCAAAACCGACTCCTATGTTAAACTCTATTCCCCACCGATTGTCCTTTCCCCATGAAAAGGCATATCCATAGCTCAGCCCCATACCCCAAAGCGCATGGTTAGGATCTTGATAACGCGCCTTATCGTTTATGGCGACATTGAACCCCGCCACATGAGTATGCAACCCTATGAAATGACCATTCATAACCGCTCCCGGCCACCACCGTACTTCGGGTTGAACCGCCAGCAAACGCAACTTACGAGTCGATGTAATATCGTAAGGCGAATACCATACCGGAAGGTCTATCGACCAGTGAGGCCACAGCTCGGCCTCAAAACCGAGATTGGCGGTCAGCGCAGCGACAAACAACAAATTGGTCTTAACGGCAATCACTCTTCTTCGATTTTCTGCCGTATTCATCGGAAACGAAGATACCGGTTCCCTTACAGGCAACGAATAGTCGAAAGATAACCTCTCGACATTTACCGGAATACGTTCAGGCCGTTCATGGCATACGATAGCCATACGTGCATTGCGGAACGGAGGGAATATATCGCGAATAATTCTATGCCATGTATAGCCCTTGTCAAGAGCGATAATCTGCGACTTTCTCCGTTCATTGTCTTTCTCTTTCCCCAAAATATCGAGAACTTTTTCTTTATTGGGAATCTGTGCCCCATTCTTCAATGCAACTTCAAAAGAGTACCAATCTTCCCACAGATTTTCCACCCTCATCAAATCCTTCGGAAATCCTGTCTCTTTCGATAAATATTTCGCCAACGCTTGCGAACGATACTCCCCCAACTTATGGTTCCATTTCGAGGGCCCCTCGGGAGAAGCGCTTCCTCCGATCCAAAGATAGGCTATACGTACCGAAGCGTTTTTTTGTACTCGGCTCAACACTTCGACGATACTATCCAATTGTTTATTAGGGAACAAATCGTATTTATTCACTTTAAATATAACCGGTATAATAGAAGAATGCGCATGATAAAAAACCGAATCTATTTTCCCCTCGGGTAAAAAAACGACATAATCCGGGTAACTCTTAGAAAATGAAGATATAGGGGACTTGGATTCTTGAGCTTGAACCAAGCTCACAAGCAATATCCCCAAAAAGATTAGCAAGATTCCCCTTTTTATGTGATTACACTTATTCACTCCGTGATTTCATTTAATATTAAAATTCAAAAGATTTTTTGCGGTCCCTCTTATGTTAATTATTCTGAATGCAAAGATAATTTACCACTCAGAAATTACATAGATTAAACAAAATCTGTTAAATTATAATTTTATATTAACACATATAGCTAATAATCAAACACCTACAAAACATGTCTCTTGTATAAAAAATAAAAGCCACAGCAAAACTGTGGCTTTTAAGTGTTTATAAACATTAGAAATTGTTTCAGAACATCAACTTTGCTCCGGCAAAATAGCTACGAGGCATAGAGGGACCATAAATATAACCCGAATCTCTTTCCTTTCCCTGATCGAAATCTCTTTGATAAGCGTTAAAAATATTCTGAATACCAGCATTCAGTTGCAGAGTGATGAATTTATACAACGAAAAATCATAGGATATTTTCAGGTTCATATCAAAGAAATCGGGAGTAGTTACAGCTATATCCTTCGGTATGTAACCTTTCATGTGCTGAACGATCATAGAACCGGTATAAGTTCCCGAGAGAGCTATGTTCAGAGGTTTTACCGGAGAATATGTGGCCGTAAAATAACCATACCAATCGGGGGTACGGAATATTCGCTTTTCTGCCGGAACAGAACTATCTTTGCTCCATTTTTCAGGCCTTGTATAATGACTTTTCTGCCAAGTCACACCTGCTTGTAACTGCACCAAAGAAAGATAGGCTACCTTGCCTTCGACCGTCACCCCTGCAACCTCCGCACCCTGTCCGTTACGTCGTTCTTTTATCACCGCATTGTGTTCTTCGTCTTTCCCTATCTCTTCAAGAACAAAAACATGATTCAATCGAGTATAAAAACCTTCCAACAACAGGTTACATTGAAAAGCCCCGAAACGACGATACATATCGGCCGAAAGACTTACACTGTGGGATTTTTCTTCCCTCAAATTCTCAGCTTGTCTTATCATCGTAGCTTCTCCTCCTACCGCAGCAACATGCAAATCTTCATCATACGTTTGGGGAGCCCGAAACCCGGAAGAATAACTTAAACGCAAATTCACATCTCTAACAGGATTGAAACGCAAGTTGGCTCTCGGACTGAAAATGACATGATCTATCAGATTATGTTTATCCAACCGTCCTCCAACAAGGATACTCCAACGATCGTTCTTCCATTCGTTTTGCAAAAAAGCACTCTCGGTATGTACCTCTTGACGAGTCTTGCGATTATACCCTTTCATCTCATCTCGCAAATTATCATAATTATATTCGATACCGGCTGTTAAATCGGCAGGCATAAACAAACATTTATCGAAACTGTATATGTATTGAGTACCTGCCACGACAGTCAAGTCCTCCGTTTCGCCGTATGCGTTAAGATTTTGTTCCGTTCCGTAATAACTGTCCCTGCCGATATGCTGAGCCGAAGCATATACATTAACCCGATGTTTTTCATCGGGAGTAAACAGGCTATAATTCAAACCTCCTCCGTCGATAGAATGATTCAACTGCTCCGCTATATCGGCTTCGTGCGGCGGACGGTTCAGGCGATCGCCACCTCGTCGATATTCACTGATATGATGATATTCAAACGTTAGTTTGGAATAATTGCTGGTTTTCAAATAAGAGCGAAAGCCCAATGTCTGAGCCTTTAATTCGGGCAACTCTGTGAACCCGTCGTTATCGTGGTCGTAACCGCTTCGCTGACGATTCTGCCCGAAAATGTAAATACCGGCTTTATTATTGTCGGTTACGAGCGAAGCATTCAGCGAAGTGCTATTGTCGAAGTCGCCGCTTCCACCAATAGAAGTGATACTGTGCGCTATCGAACCACTATTACGCAACGGTTCCTTCGTAATAATATTGATTGTCCCCGCTATTGCCGAAGCACCGAATAATGCAGAACCTCCTCCCCGCATCACTTCCACTCGCTCTATCATATTGGCCGGAATCTGTTCCAACCCATATACACCCGACAATGCGCTGAATATGGGACGAGAATCCATCAATATCTGTGTATACGGACCGTCGAGCCCATTTATACGTACTTGTTGAAAACCGCAGTTTTGACAATCGTTCTCGACCCTGACACCCGGCTGAAAATTAAGGCCTTGTGCCAAAGAGTTGGAGTTGGTATTTTCAAACGTCTTTATATTCAAAACATTGACCAAAGTCGGCGCTAATTGGCGTGTGGTTTCACTACGATTGGCAGAAACGACAACCCCGTCTAAAACAACGGCATCCTCTTCGATTTCAAAATCGATTTCCAAAGTCGTCCCCCTCCTCAGCGAAACCTTACGACGCTCTGTCTTATATCCTACGGAAGAGGTTTCGAGAAAGAAATCTCCCTCCGGCAAATTTTTCAAAAAATAGTGACCCGATGCATCGGTCATTACACCGATAGTCGTACCTTTCAAAACAACTGAAATATACGGTAAATGTTCTCGTGTGTTCTTATCCAATACATGACCGACAATATTGATGTCCAAAGATTTCGATACGGCAGTTTCGGCACATAACTGCCCGGCACACCACAGGCATACCCATAATAATATATAATTCTTCATTTTTCGATTCTAAATAATAAAATACAATCTGTTGTCCCTACCTTGAAATAAGATAAGGACAACAACTCTTTTCTCCTAAATATATCATATTACAGAACCGAAACGGGCGGAGCTCGCAAACCATGAGCGCCCCATTTCTCGGAAATGAGACAGAAATATCTGGACGGGAAAAACAACCGGCTGCAATAAGAAAACAAAATCACCGATACAAAAGCCCACATCGACGGATTCTCCGTCTCGATACTGGACAACATGTGTATCAACTGAAACTCAGCCGTTGTATGTTCGTGTTCCGTTCCCGGTTTATACGGGTGAGAATGGACAATCGTCACTCCATTGACTACATGCGAGTGTGTGAACAGCGAAATACAGCCTATGTACGAAATGAATAGTACAGGCAGAAAATATCTCGCTATTTTATGGAGCAACTGTTTCAAAGGTATTTCTATTAAAAATACAAATTTAAGATTTTTTTATCGATTCCGCAAAAATTACAAAACAAACACCGTCATCATTTATTTCAAAACTACGATAATTCCCAATCAAGCCTTTCTTCGCATGGCTACTATTCGGTCAAAGCGTTTCTGAGAAGGAATCCCGACAACAAGTTCTTTCGGTTCAAATTTTTTATCGAACTCAATAGCCTGAGATTCATCTATATTATATACAGGATTTTCAATATAACGTCCTCTTGCATCGGATAATGCGTTTTCATATAACTCGCACACATGCAACGCATCGGCATACATGTCGTCTGCTGTCCGTATTCCTAAGGTCTCGGCAGGCACAAATCCCCTTCGCAAATAGTAGTCGGGATCCCCGCATAATAAGATTGCACGAAAGCCCATACATTTGGCTAAATTTCGAGTATGGTCGATCAATCTTTTCCCGATACCCATGTTCTGATATTCCGGCAACACCGAAATAGGCCCCAAGACTATATTCCCAACGATCTTATCATCGAATACGGCAACAAAATCCAACTGCGGTACAAACGCCCGACTATACCGCATGATATGAATCAAATAATGTTCGCAACACCCGGGAGAATAACGATTCCAAAAAGCCTCCCGAACTACATTTTCTGTTTCAGGATAGTCCGAGAAACGTTCATTTCTAAGTTCTATTTCCATACAGACGTCTCTTTTCACTCATTTTTCACAAAAATACAAAATGCTTCATATAAAATAGATTTTATCGTTTACAACGATCGGAATTTATACTCCAATTTACGGTTCGTTCGTCTGATATACCAAATACAAATCAGCAACGAAACAAATGTCGAAATAGGAGGAGCAAATCCCATCAGATGTAATGATGCCGAGTCTATCTGCCCGAACAGATAAGATAACGGGACACGAAAAACGAAAGTCGCTATTATACTATGAATCATAGGGAATAACGAATTTCCCTGCCCACTGAAATAAGAATTGATACAAAACACGAAACTGACGATAATACAGTCGATACTATATCCACGCAAGTATTCGGAAGCCATTGCAATTACAGCCGGATCTTTTGTAAAGATTCCGGTTAACGTATCGGGCAAAAACTGGGAATAAACGCAGACCGATACCCCGAATATCAATGCCATACCAATTCCCGAATAAAGGCAGCGTTTCATTCGCAACAACAATCCCGCCCCATAATTCTGAGCCGTCATCGTAGCTACTGCCGACGATATGGCCATCGGGGGCAACATGGCAAATACGATAATTTTCTCGACGACTCCCAATGCTGCCGAAGCAATAACACCCATTTGATTGACAATAACGGTTATCAATAAAAATGATACATTCACCAAAGCATCCTGTAAAGCGATAGGCGCTCCTAATACAAAAATCCGGCGAGAAAGAATAGGACTTAATCGAATATCCCGACGGGAAAAAGGGAAATGAAATCCTCGTTTATGGAGGAACCAGAGTGCCGTTAAAAAACTAATGCCTTGTGAAGATACCGTGGCAATCGCTGCTCCTGCCGCTCTCAAATGACAAAAACCGACAAGAACGACATCAAACACGATATTGATAACACAAGCCAAAGCGACAAAATAAAGCGGAGTTTTCGAATCGCCCAATCCTCGAAGAATCCCGCATACAACGTTATATCCCATAATAAACGGAATGCCTATCGAACAAATCAGTAAATAATGTTTTGCATCACGCATGGCCTCGACCGGCGTGTGCATGAGAACAGCAATATAATTATGAGAAACAACCATAATCAACGTCAAGAACAAACCGACCGAAGCAAATAGGCAAATGGACGTACCGATAGAAGTCACGACATCGCGATAATTCTTCGCACCCGTTGCCATAGCTATAACGACCGTAGTACCGGTGGTCAGTCCTAAAATAATCCCTGTAATCGTCTGCATAACCTGACTACCAATGGCAACGGCAGCGACACTGGCGGCATCGTCGAACCACCCTACTACAAACAGATCGGCTCCGCCATAAAGAGCTTGAAGCAGATTCGCAATCAAAAAAGGAACGGCAAATTGAAGTAGCGTTTTGAGTACACTCCCTTTCGTCAAATCCAATTCTTTCATAAAACCACTTTTAAGAAAAAGCCGGACAAGAGAATGATTTTCACCATTCATCTTATCCGGCATTACAACTATCATTATAATACCCTCCGATGAGGATTTTCCTTATTTTTCGGGTGCAAAGATGGGTCTAAATTCGCTACGAACCAAATTCTTTTATAAAAATTCCGAATCGTCTTTTATTTTCCCACGGCTTCGGGAAGTGCGACGAATGTATATCCTTCTCTCTGCAATACACGAATAAGCCGTTCGAGATAGCGCTCATAAAACTTATCGGTACGTTTGTCATCGGTTCCTAAATGAAACAACATAATATGACCATTCAATCCATTGCGTTTTTCGACCTCCATTACCCTATCGTATATAGACTCGCTACTACGATAATTCTTCATATCGGGAGTCGTATAGTCGGCATTGGTCCATGTGCCGGGAGTAAAATTCACAAGCCTTAACCCTAATCCTCTCGCCCAAGCTGAAATCTTCTCATTATAATATTCATAAGGAGGAATGAACAGATTGGATCGCGATACATCTATACCAGATTTGCGCATGCGAGCATATACATCTAACATGTCTTGCTCGAACTGTGCTTGACTTACCAAAGTAGAGTCCCGATTTTCCCAAGCACAATATAACAGATGCGCATCGCCGTGAGCCCCTACATAGTGTCCGGCATTGTACAAAGTCTGTATAGTCTCGGGGAAACGCTCATAAAATTCGCCGGTGAAGAAAAATGAACCTTTCACATCGCATTTTCCCAAAACTTCTAAAATACGCCGAGCACCATCGCTCTTATCAGCAGCCGTAAAAACAAGCGAAATTTGTTTCTTCTCGGCATCGGTACGGACGATTCCTCCATAAGCATACTCGTTTCTATCCAATCCGCGAGATTTCATACCTTCCTTTTGCAGAGATGACAGCAAATAACTGAGGCTGGCCGTTCCGTCCATCGTAGGTTCATTCGTAGAGTAATCTTGTATATCGTCATGATATACTACCTCTGATTGAAAACGGGCATAAGGATCTCTTCTCGTCAAACGAACGCCTCTCAAACTATCGAAGATGGACGAA
>ENA-UOJQ01002401-UOJQ01002401.1-human-gut-metagenome-genome-assembly--contig:-P63-NODE-2401-length-11665-cov-10.975022_pt1 | contig 11665 bp, 10 predicted proteins | sample MGYA00242352_ERZ723899 | MGnify/ENA metagenome assembly ERZ723899 | reverse complement strand
TAGATAACCACATTAAAATAACCTACATCAAACCAAACTTTGCGAGTTTGAGTGACCTGTAAGTGGCTTAGAGGTTAGCTTCAAAAATCCAGTATTTTCAAGGCCTGAGGCCGTGTGAAATAACACGGTTTCAGGTCTTTTTTTGGTCATCGCTTCTAATATGCTTCTATTTTTTTCTGAAAGAAGCAGAAGCGAAATAACTCCAATTAAAGAGTCCAATTCGGTTTCTTATCTTTTATTTTCCACAGATTTCAAAAAAATAAAAAATTTTTGCTGAGATTTAGTAATGACCAAAAAACCACCCCAAATGTAATACGAAAGAAAAAATTCGTAATCGGAGGTGGAAGATATGTTTGAATGCAGAACATTTATCACAGTAAAAGAAATCGCCGAAGTACTCGGTGTTTCTGAATCTAAGTCTTATGGAATAGTTCGCGTTTTGAATAAGGAGCTTGCTGATAAAGGATACATGGTTATCTTGGGAAGAGTCAGCAGGAAATATTTCGAAGAGCGTTTCTATGGAGTAGAAAACGAAACAGAAGTAAAGGAGGTACAACATGCCGGCGAATAGGGATAAAAAGACAGGCAAGTGGAACTGCCAGTTCTATTACACCGATTGGACAGGAAAAAAGGTCAAGAAGATGAAGCGTGGCTTTGAGACCAAAAAGGAAGCTCAAGATTGGGAGCGACACTTCAAATTGGAAAAAGACAGTAGTTTAGACATGACCTCCGGAGATTTTTACAGACGTTATGAAGCGGATGTAAAGCCTAAGGTAAGGGAAAATACTTGGAAGTCAAAAGTCTGGGTGATTGAAAAAAAGATTCTTCCATATTTTAAGAATCTTATGATGAGAGATATCACTCCGCGAGACGTTCTTGCTTGGCAGAACGAGATGCGGAAGATGGAATTGAAAGATGGAAATAGCTTTAAGGGAACGAAGTCATGAGAGAGATGTTTGGAAAAGACGGTATGCCTGCAGAGATGGCTGGTGTGATGTTTGAGGAAATGCCTCCTACACAGGGCCCTCCGGGGCGAAGAGCGTAAGCTACGGCAGACTAGGAAGCGTGTATTCGCCAAAAGGTGAGAGGGTTAAGGAAACCTCGGCATATGGTCGTGTGAGATTTGATATTAAGAACATTATTGACGGCAGTTTTATTACAAAGACCAAGGATATTTATTGTACCTTGGAAATCAATGAGTAGAAAGGAGATTTTTATATATGTTTCAGAAGAAAGCAGTAGTAACGGAAAAGGATAACAAAAAGATGATGGCTAAAAAGAAGAAGGGTGGAGATATCAAGGTAAAGCTTATTGCTGTGCTTAAAGTGATAGTGCTTCCGGCACTCTTTGCAGGTATTGTGGTATGCGGATTATATCTTTCCATGCAGAACAAGCTTGAGGCAGAAAGCCTTAAGGGGCAGGTGCTTGTCATGAAGGAGAATGTTGTTGCAAATACTTTTGTTAAGTATGAAGATGCGGACAAGTACTTTACAAGTGTCGCAGTTGAAAAAATTGCGATTCCAGAGAATGCATACACTTCAACATCAGATCTTCCAAAGGAAGGCTTCTATATTGAAGATGCAATGACCAAGGCACAGATGGTTTTAAAAGATAATTTGGCATCGAAGGATCAGGTGATGGATAAGTACAAAGGTGGATACGAGATTACATCGTTTGCAGCAGAATCATTTGATGACTCAGTGAATGATTCCTTAAGAAAAGGCGATATCGTAGATGTGTATGCTGTGGATCCGGCAAGTGAGATGCTTGTACTTATGGCAGAAAATGTATATGTCAGTGAGGTATATGATAATGCTGGGAAGAAGATTACAGATGATGAGGGCGTGGCGACATCCTTTACCGTATGGGTTACACCGGAGGAAGTTGAAAGTATCAATACAGCGGTTGTATATGGCGGTATACAGATGTATTTAAAAACTGAATAAATAGCGCAGCAGTGCACCTTTGAAGCAATTCGAGGTGCACTGGTTTTTTATTGACATTGTTCGCTACAATTCATATAATATTTAGTGTGGTGATATTGAAGTTTTATTGATACTTATAGCAATAAAAATTGATAAAAATATCAAGAATGACATAATCTGTCCCACTGATTTCCTATAATGAGTCTGTAACATAAAACAAGGACATCTTTATTGGAGGAGAAGAACTATGAGAAAACGTTTGTTGAGTTTGGGATTGATTATGGTTTTATGCTTTTCACTTACAGGCTGTAAGAGTTCCGATTACAAAAAGGCAGTTGAGTTACAGAATAGTGGGGATTATGCAGGTGCATTGGAGCTGTTTAAAGGTATTGGCGATGATTATAAAGATGTATCGGATCGAGCCACTGAATGCCAATCATTTATTGATTCAATAGCTGCATTTGATGAAGCTAAATCATCGCTCGAAGATAAAAATGCTGAATTAGATAAAGCAATTTCTGAGGCAAATGATCTTGTAAACGGAGAAAATACAGCATTGGATGAGTCGCTTAGGTCTTCGTTAGAAACAAAGATTTCGGAAACAAAAGCAGTTAAGATAACTGCACCGAAAATGGCGGAGACGGTTAAAGAAATAGATACACAAACAACTGAAATGAATACAACGGATTATTCGGATGCGCTTAAGAGTCTTAATGAGGCATATACAGCATTTAATAATAGTGTTAAGCAGTATGAACTGGTAAATAATCCGGCGGAAGCGTATGTAATAAAGTGTTTGGCAAAAGTGGAACATGTTACAGGTATTTCTGCTGTTACGGAGGATAATGATCCCAATGGTCATTTGGGGAAAGCCGGAGGTTATACGGCAACCGTTTACTTTACTTGCGATTGGGTTAATCAAGCAAATGTATTAGGAAATAATATTATAGATAAAGGAACAGATGGAGGCGGTGCTATTGAAGTCTACGCAAATGTAGAAGATGCCGAATCCAGAAATGAATATTTAGCAGGTTTCGATGGTGGAATACTTGCTTCAGGTTCCCATACTGTGGTTGGAACGTGTGTAGTAAGAACCTCAGACGAGCTTGCAGCTTCAAAACAAAAAGCGTTAGAAGCAGCCGTAATTGAGGCCTTAACAAAACTTGAATAGCAAAAGTGATAAGGGTGCTCGCGGTTAATTCGTGGAGTGCCCTTTTATGCTTTTTGAATAGGTTGAAAGTGGTGAAATATATGCAGGAAGAGAACAAGGGTGATAAGATAGGACGCGTTTTACAATTATATGCTAAGCTTTCGGACGGTTATGTGATAAATAAGGCGGAGGAAGCAGCTTATTATGGAGTTACAGAGCGTAGTATTACTAGGGATATTGATGACATACGGAATTTTCTTGATGAGGATTCAGAAAGGACCGGAATTGTAAACAATGTTGTTTACGACAGAATGGCTAAAGGATATCGGCTGGAGACTCTGAATAAGATAAGGCTTCAAAACAGTGAAGTTTTAGCTCTTTGTAAGATACTGCTTGATATCAGAGCTTTCACAAAGAATGAAATGGTAAGTATGTTAGACAAACTTATTACTTGCTGTGTCCCAAAAGTGAATCAAAAGTGAGTTAAGGAATTGATTCAAAATGAAGAATTTCATTATGTTGAGCCTAAACATGGCAATGAGTTTATAGATTTAATGTGGGATTTGGGTCAAGCAATAAATGAAAGCAGATATATTGAAATTGATTATCTTAGAACAAAAGACAAAGCAATTGTTCACAGAAGACTTCAGCCAGTGGCAATCATGTTTTCGGAGTATTATTTTTACTTGACTGCATTTATAGAAGACGAAGAGGTTAGAAAAGACTTTGATGTTATAAACGATTCATTCCCGACCATTTACAGAATAGATAGAATCAAGAATATGTCTGTACTTGATAAAAGATTTCATATTCCGTATAGTAGCCGCTTTGAGGAAGGCGAGTTTAGAAAAAGAATTCAGTTTATGTATGGTGGAAAGATTCAAAAGATTAGGTTCCGATATAAAGGTCCTGATATTGATTCTATCCTTGATAGATTGCCAACCGCACATGTGCTTGATGAAGAAAATTGCGAGTATATAGTTGCTGCCGAGGTGTTTGGTACCGGTATTAATATGTGGATACGAAGTCAGGGCGACTATATTGAAATGATAGAGGAAGTATAGAACAAGTAAAAAAGGAATGGAAGGTACTTAAAATGACAAAGATTAAGATCAGAAGCAATCCGTATAACAGAGAAATTTCATATCTTACAATGGATGAGGCGACTGGACAATGGGTTGATGTAAGAGAGACAGATGAAAGAAGTAGATTAAGGGAAACAGATTCGGAAAGATCTTTTTTGCCTTTTAAAATTAAGGAAATCATAACCATTATTATTAAGGAATACTATGTTGGAAGAGAAAAGGTACAGCTGTATTTTGAAGGAACACAGGATGAGTATTCCGAGGTAGAAGCTGTATGCGAATCGGATGATGTGAAGGATAAGATAGAACTTATTCGCACAAATACTATCCTTGAAAACGCCCGTTTTATTAAGGGGGATATTAAAGAAATTTTCGAAAGAGTCAATCCGGTTATTGAAAACATTATGAAGGAAGACTTCTCTGTAAAGAGAGGCCTTAATAAAGTGTCGCAGGCATTAGATGATGTGATACCTCTTTGCGTTTTTGGTAATTATAGCGCAGGAAAATCCACGTTTATTAATGCACTTATTGGAGTTGAACTTCTTCCAAGTGGTGGGGATCCAGTAACTGCAAAAATATATGAGATAAGAAATTCTGAGTTCCTTGATCAAGCTAAGATATCATTTGAGTTTCATGGAGAAAGAATAGAAATCTCAATTGAGGGCAAAGAATTTAGAGTTTTAGAGGGAGATTCCGAAACTGATATTGTAAAGAGCATCAAAGAAGAGATTGATAATGAGGGTTCCCATGAGTTATATGCAATGGTCCGTATAGCCATGGATATCTTGAACAATTACGAAAAGAAAGATAAGGAAGTCACAGAAATTGGTAGTGTGATTACTTTAGTAGTGCCATTTTCTACAAGTGGTGTTATAGGAAATTCTTCGAATAAGTTTGTTATTTTTGATACACCCGGATCAAATTCTAATTCAAATCAGGATCATGCGAAAGTATTGGCTGAGGCAATGGATGGTTTTTCAAATGGCATCCCTCTTTGGGTGACACAGTATGATGCGCATGATACAAAGGATAATGCAGAACTTTGCGATAAAGTATTAGCTATTGACTCATTAGATAAGCGCTTTACGATGATTATCTTTAATAAAGCGGATGACGCAGACCTTCCGGAAGGAGGCTTTTCTGAGAAACAGGTAAAAGAGATTCTTGAATATAGAGCTATTGAAAAGATGTATGCTAGCGGTATTTTCTTTGTTTCATCTATTATGGGATTGGGAGGAAAAAATGATGGAGAGTTTGTAGATAGGTTTTACAGAAAGACTTTTAGAACACAAAGCCCAACATTTTCTGATCCGGAAGATATTGATTATATGTCGCTTTATAAATATAACATCATGCCGGCGCAGGTAAAGCAGAATGCTTTAGATTATTGTCAGAAAAATGAGAATCTTATTTATGCAAACAGTGGTCTTTATTGTATTGAAAAAGAGATAGAAAACTTTGCTAGTAAGCATTCTTCCTATAATAAATGCCAAATGGTATTAGCTTTCCTTAGCAACGTAATTGATAAGACAAATGCACGTATTGATGAGCGTACAAAGGTATTAAAGGATGCAAGGGATAGAAGTACTCAAGAGCTTGATGCAAAGACTGTTAGGCTTCAAGAAGAAATTGATCGTTCATCAAAGAGTATGGAAGAGGCTAATGGAAGAACTTCAAAGAGTGATGTTGGTGAATATGCCTTAAGCAAGCTGAATTATTCGTTTGATGCAACGCAACTTGCCAATATGGACGCTGATCGTAGAAAGCAGAATTTTGAGGAGAATGACTTTGCTTCAAAGGCAAAAGATTATCAGGAAGCAAAGGATAAACTTTGGGAGCATTTAAAGGAAAGTAGCCAAGGTTTATTTAAGAGAAATATTGTTGATTCCGTTAAGACTATTGCAAATGATTTGTCCAGCGATTTTAAGGATGTTCAGCATTCTAAGGATAAAATGGATGCAAAAGAAAAAGAGCTTGATCAGTTGAGCTCGGAACAGATTCTTAAATATGTTATCAATTCGTATAAAGTTAATATAGATGATACACAGGAGAAATTATCCATGCATTTAGATGAGTACTGGAGAGAAAAAGAATTAGACTTTAAGAGATCGTTGGTTCTTCAGATTACTAATACGGATGCATTATCAGACTCTCAACGTGAAGAGATAGCTGATATGATACAGAATTATGATGTTAATAATTTCAAAGAACAGGCTGATTCAGTATTTGTAAGAAAGAGATTCTTGAAAGGAAATTTGCTAGGCATTCGTATTAATGATGATGAAAAATTAGACATCAAGCGTTTGGCTAGAAGTTATAATGACCGGATCAAGAGAATAGTTAATGATATGTCACAAAGTATGAACGAAGATTGTTTTTCTCAGTTTAAGATTTGGGAAGAAAAACTACTTGTTAAAATAAACGCTAATCTTACGGAACTAAATCCAGAACTGAAGAGCTTGGCAGAGATTATTAGAATTGAGACGGAAAATATTACTGAATTAGAGAATAATCAGACTATGATACAGGCTTCACTAGATACAATCAAGGATTTGATGTCTTGGAAAGAAGCGGAGGAGGAATAGCAGATGGGTATAAAAAATGTCGTAAAAAAAATAGGCGGCAAAGCAGGAGACAAGGTTGCACAATTATCATCTTTGAGTCCGGCACAGGTTGAGAACGTGCAATTATTACGTGAAAAGTATCTTCTTGAAATGCCGAATCCTAATGATCCCACTGCGCGTGAGCAAACGGAACGCCTCATGGCTGCAAGCAGTGTAGAAATCTTTAATGCATATTTACCGCAGATTAAAGATCTTTATCTTCCGATTAAGAATGAAGCGGAGTATGGAAAAGAATTCGATGATGCTCATAACATCCGTTATATAAATATTACTAAGTGGGTTACGGATAAGAAAGAGAATAACCTTGAAAAGCTTGTAAATGTCTATGCGGTACTTTCAAATGAGGACTGTAATATTGCACTTGTTTTTGACCGTAAGCAGAATAAAACTAATGTATATCTTGCTATTGTAAACAACAAGAATTCGACAAGTAGTACAGATGCTGACAACTATAAGGATCAGATTGTTGAAGCTATTAGAGGTAATTTTCCGGGAGCAGAGTGGAAGGATTCTGGTTTAGGGGTGTTGCCATGTTTTAAGGATGATAAGAATTATTCGGTGGCGACTGCCTCTAATATTCCAACAGAGAAATCGGAGAAGTTTATAAGTCAGACGATAGAAAAGTTGATCGATGGTATTATTCCAGATACCAATAAGAAAGAGTATACCGTTATTTTGCTTGCAACCCCTATTCTGGATGTGGAAGATCGAAAGCTTAAGCTTGGCGAGTTCTATTCGGGATTAGCACCATATGCATCATGGTCTACAAGTTTTCAGAGAACAGAAAATGAAAGTATTAGTTCATCTGCGACTGTAGGTGTTAATGTAGGTGCTAGTGCTGGTGTACAGAATGGTGTCAATAGTTCTATTACTGATACGCAGGGAACAACAGATAGTACATCTCGCACAGATACTGAGTCAGAGAGTGATACGGAAACGGAAAATGAATCATTCACAGAAAATGAGAGTCAGTCAGATGCAAAAGGGACTAGCGAAACAAATACGGAAACTGAAGGTAGTAGTGATAGTGTAGGTGGATCTGCCGGAGGCGGTTTGCCTTTCGGGGTTGCACATGCGGCTGTAAATTATAATCATGGTTGGAATAGAAGCACTGCAAAAGCCTTGGGAAAAACTGCAATGAAAACTATTACCAAAGGTACAGCTAAGACTCTTGGCAAAAGTACTGGAAGAACGGTAGGTACTGCTGTTGCAAATACGCTTGGTAGAGCGGTGACCAGTTCAATGGCAGCTACAAGAGGTGTATCTAAAGCAGTAAGCTTTGGTGGAAATGTAGGGGCTAATTTTGCTCGTTCATCTACAACGACAGCGATGTTAGGAAAGAATGAAGGCATTACTCAAAACTATACAAACTTCAATGTGCAACATGCCCTTGAATTGCTTAAAGAGCAGATGAAGCGATTTGAGCAAAGCACGGCTCTTGGAATGTGGGATTTTGCAGCATATGTCTTGAGTGAAGATCCAAATGTTGCAAACAATGTTGCACATTCATATTTGGCTTTAACACTCGGTGAAGATTCTTATATGTCAAAGTCTGCCATCAATACATGGCGAGGCAATGTTGAGGATGAAGCTGGACAAGCAAAGGAGATTACAGAATATATTAAGATGTTAAGACATCCTTTGTTTGGATTGAATCCAGGTGTTGTTGGTAAAGTAGAAGATGGTGAGGTCAAGGTCGAGGTAGATGAGGATACAGAATTTATTGTTTATCCACCTATCGTAACTGCAACAACAAGTCTTTCAGGAAAAGAATTAGCGTATTCATTGAATTTCCCACAGAAGTCTATAGCAGGACTTCCAGTATTAGAGTGCGTTGAATTTGGAAGGAACGTTGTAACGTATGATGAAGTGAGACAAGATGCGCCAGAAATTGGACTAGGCAATGTTTTTTATATGAATCATATGGAAAACACGAAAGTAAGTCTTTCTAAAAAATCTTTGGCGTCGCATACATTTATTACGGGAAGTACGGGTTCAGGTAAGAGTAATACAGTATACCATATGCTTGATAGAGCACGAAAACAAGGAGTAAAGTTTCTTGTGGTTGAACCTGCTAAGGGAGAATATAAGAATGTGTTCGGTGGAAGAAAGGATGTGACTGTCCTTGGAACAAATCCTAAGCTTAGTCAGCTTCTTAGAATAAATCCTTTTAGCTTCCCTGAAAATATACATGTATTAGAGCATATGGATCGACTGGTAGAAATATTTAATGTTTGCTGGCCTATGTATGCTGCTATGCCGGCAGTATTAAAGAATGCAGTTGAAAGGTCATATGTTGATTGCGGATGGGATATTGTTAAATCAGAGAATAAATATGGTGAAGAACTATATCCATCATTTGCTGACGTTGCAAGAAATGTAAAAGAAATAATTGATAGTAGCGAGTATGATGCTGAAAATAAAGGCGCGTATAAGGGCTCATTATTAACCAGATTACAATCATTATGTAATGGCATTAATGGAATAATTTTCGTTGCGGATGAGATTTCGGAAGAGCAATTGTTTGAAGAAAACGTGATTGTGGATCTGAGCCGAGTTGGTTCAAGTGAGACGAAATCATTGATAATGGGAATGATGGTGTTAAAGTTACAAGAGTATCGTATGTCTTCTGCTACTAGTATGAATGCTGAACTTAATCATATCACGGTACTTGAAGAGGCTCATAATCTGCTTAGAAGAACTTCAAATGAACAATCAGCCGAGGGAAGTAATCTCTTAGGAAAGAGTGTGGAGATGCTATCTAACGCAATAGCAGAGATGAGAACCTATGGTGAAGGATTTATTATTGCGGACCAAGCTCCAGGTCTAATGGATATGTCTGTAATAAGAAATACAAATACAAAAATCATACTCCGATTACCTGATCAGGCAGATAGAGAGCTTGTAGGTAGAGCAGCTAATCTTAATGAAAATCAGATTACCGAACTTGCCAAATTGCCATGTGGAGTGGCAGCGGTATATCAGAATGAATGGATTCAGCCTGTCTTATGTAAAGTTGATTTGTTTGCTGCGCCAGAGAAGCCTTTTACATTTGATCCTGAAGATAATGATTTGGATAATTATTATAAGACCGAAGTCGAGGAATCTCTTTTGAATTGCATTATGGAGAAAGAAATTCTTAGAAGAGGTAATAAAACTGACCTAAAAGCATTGAAATCAAAAATCATAAAGTCCAAGCTCGAAACATGTGTTAAGAGAGATTTCATGGAATATCTTGAACATGATGGTGAAAATGCAATCGAGACACTAAGAAAACTTATTTATGATTTTTTGTCAGCTGAAAATGCAATTATTGAAGCAAAACAGTGTAACGATATTGTTGAGTGGACAAGAACCGTGGTTGATAGGTTGAGCCCATCGCTAAAGGCATATCCTAACAAGCAAATAGATCTTGCACTTGCATTAATTCTTTATGAGCAAACTGTTAGAGATGCGTCATATGGATCTGTATTTTGTAAGTTTACAGAGGTTTATAAAAACGAGGGAGGAGTGTTTTAATGCAAGAGATTAAGTCAAGTGAAGTAAATGAGACAAAGGCTCCAGAGGTCGAAAACTATAGAAATATACAACCGGAAAATGGTATGACGGTCTCGGAAGCGAAAGACTTTTGGAATAAGGAATTTACTGCAGAACCGACAGAAAATACTGATTCTGAGTTTGGTGGGAAGTATAATTCTTATGAAAAAAGGTTAGGATGCGTACCTGCTGATGGAGAGACTGGAAAGTTCGAAGGCGAACGAGGAAACTCCAAGTTCATTCCTTCAGATGAAACTGAGCGAGGGGCTGCATGTAAAGAAAAACTTGCTGAATATGGAAAGGATGGTATCGAGTATAAGAATCTTGAACCTGATTTTTCAGAAGTTTCGGAGGGAACAGTAAAGATTGATAATATGACCGAACATCGTGATGATTATTATGATGAGAATGGTGAATTACAATCCGGTAATTTTTCTCAAGCAGATGCCAAGTTGGCTAAGCAGTGGAATGAACAGCAAAAAGACGGTAGAGCAGACTGGACGGATGAAGATGTCTATGAATGGAGGCATGATCCAGCGCATCAGTGTTCATGGCACGAACGATGCGATACAAAGACTATGGACTTAGTGCCATATGATATTCATAGTTATTGTAAACATTTGGGCGGCGTTTCGGAGTGTAAGGCAAGAGATTCTGTAAATGACGGAGGTGGATTCGATGAATAAAATTAAAATGAATATTTGGGGGAGAGACTTTGATCTTCCTGTAATGATTAAACAGTTTAAAGGTAAGGAAATTACTGATGTACAAAAGGATGCAGTAGAAAAATTTGTAACCTGTGAAAAGGTTGTAAATGAGGCTAAAGATGACATGGAAAAGTATGTTATTAAGAATGGGCTTAAGGATATGGGGATGGATAGTGTGGATAATATCTTTAAGTATGTTATTCCGAAGACCATTTCGGTACCGAAGGCTAAGAAACGTGTTGTAGCCATCATGTGCAATTTCAAATTTGATATGGAGCATGGATTGGCTATTGTGTTTGAAGATGAGAAACTCAAGAAGATAGGGCCGCAGGACATTGTGTTGTAGTGGGGGATTGTCATGTTTAAATTTGGTGAAGGAACTTTGGAAAATGAAATAAAAGATACTGAAATGTCTTTTAGTGAAGTACCAATGTTTAACTCGGATATTTTTCCTGAAGAAGCAATGGCGTTTTGGGATAAACAATTCGAATCTGTGCCAGAGATATCCATGAAGGATATTTTGAACCGGAGTGAGGATGAATTCTCTTTTGACTATGATTTATCAAACATGAAAGAACTGATGGATAAATTTGATAATAGTAAATGGGCAGATTTATCTGAGGATGAACGGATGGAT
>ENA-UOJQ01002399-UOJQ01002399.1-human-gut-metagenome-genome-assembly--contig:-P63-NODE-2399-length-11682-cov-8.577277_pt1 | contig 11682 bp, 6 predicted proteins | sample MGYA00242352_ERZ723899 | MGnify/ENA metagenome assembly ERZ723899 | reverse complement strand
GGACTCGCCGTCCTCGCTGCCCGCGGACTCGCCGTCCTCGCTGCCCGCGGACTCGTCGACGCCGCCGTTATCGACGCCGCCGTTATCGACGCCGCTGTCATCGACGCCGTCGCTCGGCTCTGCGCTCGGATCCTCCGTCGGCATGGTGTGCGTCGTCGGGTCGCCCTCCTCCATGCCGTCCGCGGGGAAGGCGATGTAGTCCTCCGCCGCAAGACCGTCGAGGATCTCATAAGTATTGTAGGACTCGTCAAACGTGCCGACGGTGACGGTGCGTTTTTCCAGCTTGCCGTCCTTCTCGGCCCAGACCCAGAAGCCCTCCTCCGCAGAGCCCTGCAGGAATGAGGCATCGAGCTTCATGGTGTCGGAGACTGTGCCGCCGTCCGACGGCTCGATATAGACGTGCTGACCGAGCATCAGGCCGTCCGTGCTGTTGAGCTCGACATAGAACGGATAGTTGCTGGAGCTGCTCGTATCATCGGAATTGGAATTGCCGTAGCCATAGGACATGCCGCCGTTGCCGGAGCTCGGGTTTTCCGTATCGATCTCCGTGATAGTGCCGGACCAGACGGAATCATCCACGCGGGAACGGATGACAACGGAAACACCGACCGCGATGTCGCTGCGGTTCAGCTCGTTGATCTTGCCCTTGACGCGGTAGGCGCCGTCCTGCACCAGCGTGATGTAGGCTGCGGCATTGCCGCTGCTGTCCGTGCTGTTCTCGTTGATGGACTGCACCTTGCCGTCCACGGGAGCCGTCACGTTCGCGCTGCCGGAGCCGGAGGTCATGGAATCGAGTTCCTTCTGCTTGACGGTGATATTATACTCCGCTTCCTTCTTGTCGGCCTCGAGTGCCTGGATCTGCACGGTATAGGAGAGCTGCTCCGAGGTGGGCGCGCTCTTCTTTTCCTTCTCGAGCTGGGAGATCTGGGTCGTCAGATCCTTGACGTTGTTCTTCATCTGCTCGATCTCAAGCTTGGCCTTGTCGATGGTGAGCTGCATATCCTCCATATCATAGGTAAACAGGACCTCGCCGGACTTGACCTCCTGGCCGACCTCGACATTGAGCTGCTTGACCTTCCGGCTGGAATCGCGTTCGACCTTGATCTCCTTCTGCGCCACGACGACGCCGGAGCTGGCGTTCGCGCCGCCGAGCGAGCCATAGCCCGTGAGCGCCGCCACAGACTGGACATAAACCGCCGCCTTCCCGGAGCCGCAGGCAGACAGCAGCCCGACCGCAAGCACCAATGCCAGCAGGCAGCAAAGCATTCGTTTCTTCATTGTAGATCCTCCGTTTCTGCGCCGCAGCGGCGCTTCCTCTCAGCCAGCCGAAAAAGTCCCTCTGGTTTTTCGCCGGACTGTTTCCTCTATATAGACGGCGCCGGTGCGCCGTTCGTTCCCTTGTATCGGAAAATAATTCCGTGGAAAAGGTGCCTCAGCGCGCGAGGATGGCCTGCAGGGCAGGCTCGAGCTCCGTCGTGTCGAGTGATTCGACACGGCCCGCATCGCAGGCCTCCGCCACGGCGGGGTCGATGGGCAGGCGCGCGAGCACCGGCAGATGATAGGCCTGCGCCGTCTCGTCCAGATGACTCTTGCCGAAGATCTGATGGCACTTGCCGCAGTCCGGGCAGCGGAAGTAGCTGTAGTTCTCCACAAGGCCGATGACGGGCACATGCATCATCTCGGCCATGCGTACGGCCTTGGCCACGATCATGGAGACAAGCTCCTGCGGCGAGGTGACGATCACGATGCCGTCCACCGGCAGGGATTGGAAGACCGTCAGGGGCACGTCGCCCGTTCCGGGAGGCATGTCGACGAACAGATAGTCGACATTTTCCCACACGACGTCCGTCCAGAACTGCTTCACCGCGCCCGCAATGATGGGGCCGCGCCAGAGAACAGGGTCGTCCTCGTGCTCGAGCAGCAGGTTCACGGACATGATCTGGATGCCGCTTTCCGTCACGGCCGGGTAAATGCCCTCCTCATCCGCACTGGCGCATTCGCTGGCGCCGAAGGCCTTCGGGATGGACGGGCCGGTGATATCGGCATCCAGCACGCCGGCGCGGCGGCCGGTGCGCTGCATGGCCGTTGCCAGCATGGCAGAAACGGTGCTCTTGCCGACGCCGCCCTTGCCGGACACGACGGCGATGACCTTGCCGATCTTGGACTTCGGATTGGGCTGCGCTTGCAGGCTCTCCGGCTTGCGCTCCGAGCAGGCTTCACCGCAGCTCGAGCAATTGCCTCCGCAGGTTTCACTCATGATGCAAAAATCTCCTTTTGACCGCTCCGGGGTGTATGGAGCAGATATAGTCATGGTATATTATAGCCGCTGCGGCCCCCGGACACAAGTCCGAAAGCCGCAGAATTCATGAATATTCCATTAAGAAATCGCAAACCGTCAAAAACCTGCCCGACCGAAAGTTTCGGAGGGAGGAAAAATGGGAAAGGAAACCATACGAGTGTCCCTTCCCGTTCCACAATCCGGCGTGCAGGCCTCACCCCTGCTCCAGCGCCTGCGCGGCCTCCTCCCAGCGAGCCATCAGGTCCTCCAGCTCCGCCTCGCAGCGCTCCTTTTCCGCCGTCAGGCGCAGCAGCTCCTGATAGTCGCTCGCAGCCCCGGCCAGCGCCTGCTCGAGCTGCGCCGCCTCGTCCTCCTTCGCAGCGATCTCCCGCTCGAGCCTGCGGACGAGCTTTTCCAGCTCCTTGCTGCCGGAGACCGGCTTGGCCTGCTTCTCCTTCTTCGGCTGGGCGGGCCGCTGACGGGCAGCCGCCTCGTGCTCCAGAATGGCGCGGTATTTGGCATAGCCGCACGGGAAGTCGCGGATGGTCCCGTCTGAAAGCTCCCAGATACGGGTGGCGAATTTATCGACGAAATAGCGGTCGTGCGAGACGAAGATCAGCGTGCCCTCGTAGTCCTCGAGGGCGCATTCGATCCATTCGCGCGAGGCGACGTCCAGATGGTTTGTCGGCTCGTCGAGCACGAGCAGATTGATTTTTTCATCCATGAGCATGCACAGCCGCAGCCGCGACTGCTCGCCGCCGGAGAGCGTGCCGACGGTCTTGAACACGTCCTCGCCGGAGAACAGGAATGCGCCGAGGCGGTCGCGCGCCGTCTGGGGCGTGCAATTCTTCTCATAGAGCATCGTGTCATAGAGCGTGCGCTCCGGGTGGGCAAAGTGGATGACCTGCGGCAGATAGCCCGACTTGACGGACGGGCCGAACTTGATCTTGCCCTCCGCGGGCAGCTCGCCGAGCAGCACGCGCAGGAACGTCGTCTTGCCGGTGCCGTTGTCGCCGAGCAGCGCAATGCGCTCGCCGCCCCGCACCGTCAGCTCCACGCCGGAAAACAGCGTCCGACCGCCGAACTGCTTGCTGAGATTCTTGACGGTGAGGACTTCGTCGCCGTGGAACTCCTTTTCGCCGAAGCGGGCGCGGAGCGTCTTCTCCTTGGTCGGCCGCTCCGTCTTCTCGATGCGCTCCATGCGGTGCTGGATGGACATGGCGCGGCGGTAGAGCACGCGGTTGTTGATGCCCCAGCCCTTCATGCGCTCGACGGTGAAGCCGAGCTGCTTGAGCTTGGCCTGCTCCTGCTCATACTGCCGGAGCTGATGGTTGAAGCGCTCCTGCTTTTCTTCGAGATAGAAGCTGTAATTGCCGCTGTAGAACTCGGCCTTGCCCGCGGATATTTCAATGATGCGCTGCACGACCTGATCGAGGAAATAACGGTCGTGCGAGATCGTCAGGACCGTTCCCTTGAAGTGACGGATGTAGTCCTCCAGCCACTCCACGCTGCGCAGGTCCAGATGGTTCGTCGGCTCGTCGAGCAGCAAGATGTCCGTCTTCTCGAGCAGCAGGCGCGCCAGGTTCACGCGCGTCTTTTCGCCGCCGGACAGGCGGTCGAATTCCCGGCCGCGCATTTCGGCCGGGATGCCAAGGCCGTTACAGACCTTGTCGACTTCCGTGTCCTGCTCATAGCCGCCGCCCGTCAGATAGGCGTTGCTCAGGCGGTCATATTCGCTCAGATTCGCTCGGGAAGCATCCTTTTCGAGCGTTTTTTCCAGTTCCTCCATCCGGCGCTTCAGCGAGGTCAGCGCGACGAAGGCCGTGCGCAGTACATCCTCGACGGAAAATCCTGCCGGATAGACCGGGATCTGAGAGATGAGGCCCAGCTTCTTCCCGGCGGCGATATGGATCTCGCCGGAATCGGGGGACAGCTCCCCCGTCAGCAGGCGGAACAGCGTCGTCTTGCCGCAGCCGTTGCGGCCCATGATGCCGACGCATTCGCCCTCGTGAATGTCAAAGCTCAGTCCGTCCAGCAGGGTCTGGCCGACCTCAAAGGACTTGACCAGCTCGTTTACCGAAATATCGATCATCGCAGTTCTCCATAGCGGTGTTGAAATTCTTCGCGCGTCATCAGCAGATTCAGCGCCTGCAGCAGCCCCGCGCTGCCGAGATGCTCCGGCAGGCCAAGCTCCTGCTGCAGCGCGCGGCGGCGCGCCGCGCTGTCCGCCCCGCCGGAAAGTCCGGCGAGATACAGATCTGCTTTCGTGATGGGGTCCGGCGGCTCCGGCGAGTCCTCCGCCTGCGCCCCTGCCCGGCGCAGCGCCTCGAGCAGCACCTCCGGCGGCATGCCCTCCACGCCGAGCTTGCCCTCCTTGCCGGGGGCGCGCTTGCGGCGCTCCTTGCCCGGCACATCGGGGATATAGGCGTGCAGCACCTGCTCCGGCGGCAGTGCGCCCTTGAGAAAATTGCGGATGACGAAGCCCGCACCGTCGGAGTCCGTTAAAATAATGAGGCCCCGCGCTGCGGCGACCTGCCGCAGAAATCCGAGCAGGCGCTTATCCTTCATCACGCCGAAGCCATGCGTCTCGATGACGGGCGCATCGACGAGCTGGCACAGGGCATTTTTGTCATAGCGTCCCTCGACGACGATGGCCTGCCGCAGCTTAATCATGGCGGGCCTCCTCGGCGAGCTGCAGGATCAGAAGCTCCAGAATCCGCGCCGGGTCGTCATAGGACGTCTTCATCTGCCGGTCGGCCTCGCAGCACAGCAGCACGGCCTGCGCACAGAAGCGGTCCGACAGCCGCCGCGCCTGCGCAAAGCACTTGTTGGCCGCAAACGGCGCGACGCCGCAGAGCGAGGCAAGGTCCTGCGAGGTCTTCCCGGCCGCCTGCAGAATGCGCGCGGCATGGAGCCTGCGCATATGGCTGCCGACCGCGCCGAGCATGGCGATGGGCTCGGCCCGCAGCTTGAGCATGACGCTCAGGCGCTCGAGTGCACGGTCAAACTCGCGCTGGCCCAGTGCGTCGGTGATCTCAAAGACGACCGCCTCGAGCGTCGGCTCCACAACGGCGTCGATGTCTGCGCGGACAATGTCGTCCGCGCCGGAATAGGCGCAGATCTTCGCGATCTCGGCATCGAGCCGCGTCATGGACGAGCCGCAGCGCTGCAGCAGATAGCCGCAGAGCGCAGGCGAAATATTCTTTTTCTCCGCGCGGAAGTGCCGCACGATCCACGCCGTGAGGTCGCGCTCGGTCTGGTAGGCGAACTCCGCCAGCACGGCGTTTTTCTCCATGGCATCCCAGAGCTTTTTCTTCCGCTTGTCCGGCTTGAAGTCCGCATAGACGAGTACAAGGCAGGCATAGTCCGGGATGTCGGAAAACAGCGCCGCCAGCTGTGTACGGTCGTCCTCCGGCAGGGCGAACAGATCGACGTCGTCGACCTGGATCATCGTGCGCTCCGCCATCATCGGCAGGGCCTCGAGGCTCTCCGAGAGGACCTGCATCGAAAAATTCTCCGATGTCAGGCGGTGGAAGTTGAAGTCCTCCGTCGGCCCGTCGACGAGCTGCCTGCGCAGCATGGAAAGATAGTAGCGGCGAAGATAGTCCTCCTCGCCATAGAGCACATAGAAGCTGCCGGGCGTTTTCTGCGCCAGATCGCCCTTCAGGCGCGCATAGCCGCCGGATTCCGCTTTTTTTGCCATAGCCTTACCTCGTGATCGTAATATCGCCCGCCTGATCCGTGCGGTACACGGCAGCGCCCGCCTCCGTCAGGCGGTCGAGCACGGCCTGCGCGGGATGGCCGTAGGAATTGTCCGCGCCCACGGAAATGACCGCGATCTCCGGTGAAACGGTCTGCAGCAGCTCCGGCGCAGTGGAGCTTGCCGCGCCGTGGTGCCCGACAACGAGCACCTCCACCTGCGGCAGGCTGTGCGTATCGGCCAGCACGCGCTCCGCGGCAGCCGGCATATCGCCCGGGATCAGTATATCATATTCTCCCGCGGACATCAATGCGGCAAGGCCGCAATTGCGCGAGCCGGGCAGGACCGGCGCAAACAGCTGCAGGCTGCCGCCGGAGAAGTCCAGCGTCAGGTCCTCCGTGACAAAGACGATCTCCGTGCCGCAGCGCTCCGCCGCAGTCAGGATCGCCTCGCGGCTGTCGCTCTCCTGCTCCGGCAGGAACAGCCGCCTTACCTGCACCCGCGCCATGAGCTGCGCGGCCCCGTTGCAGTGGTCCGCATCCAGATGCGTCAGAATGAGGCCGTCGACGGACGTTTCACCGCCCATGCGCAGCTCGCGCGCAGCCGTCTCGCCGGCAGCCTCTCCGCCCTCGCCGCCGCAGTCCACCACGAAGGTCGCACCGCCGCCCCGCAGAACGGTGCAGGCGCCCTGCCCGACGTCCAGCGCCGTCATGGAGACGGGGTCCGTCTCCCACAGGGCCGCGCCGAGGATCGCTGCCGTCAGCGTCACGGCCAGGCAGGCCGCAAACACGCCGGGCTGCCTGCGCCGCTGGAGCAGAAAGATCACAAACATTCCGGTCGCGGCAATGAGCCAGACGCACAGGAGTGTCCGGTTGAGATAAACGGCAGCATAGGGAAGTCCCGCCGCCGTGGTGACGATGCCGCGCGCCAGCCGGAGCAGCCACGCTGCTGGCCAAGCCGCAATGCGCCCGAGCGGCAGCCACACAAGGCCCAGCACGGCCGTGACGCACCCGAGCGAGAACGCAAGGCTGAACAGCGGCAGGGCCAGCAGATTCGTCAGCGGAGCAGCCAGCGAGATCGACCGGAAATACCACGCCGCCAGCGGCAGCGTGAAGGCCAGTGCACCGAGCGTGGCCGCAAGCGACGCACAGATCGCGCGCAGCAGCCGCGCCGGAAGCGGATGGCGCTCCCGCAGGGCCGCGACATGCAGTCTGCCCTGCAGCCAGCCGTTCAGATCGCCGGAAAACAGCTGCAGACCCGCCACGGCGGCAAACGACAGCTGCAGGCCAACGTTTGCAATGGCGCGCGGGTTCGGCAGGAGCAGCAGAAGCAGGGCGAAGCACAGGGAGGTCGGCCCGTCGTTCTCCCGTCCGAGCAGCGGTGCAAGCAGCAGCACGGCGTTCATGACGACGGCGCGCGTGACGGAGGGCCGAAAGCCCAGCATGGCCGCGAAGAAAACCATCACCGTAATGCCGACGCCCGCCGTCAGCCGCCTGCGCCGCAGACACAGCAGGCGCACCACGCCGAGCAGCAGCGTCACATGCATGCCGGAGACCGCCACGATATGGGAGATGCCCGCGTCGGACATGGCCGTCTGCAGAGCATAGGGCAGGCCGGACGTGTCGCCCGTCACCAGAGCGATGGCAAGCGGCGCAGTATCGGCCGGAAAGCAATTCGTGATCGTGCGCTGCACGGCCAGCAGGGCCCGCTGTGGAGCATAGCGCAGCGGCACCCGCGCCGGGTGCTCCCACTCGGCCTCGCCGCGGGCAAAGCCGAGCAGGAGAATGTCATTGGAAGCCAGATACAGGGAATTCCCTGTCTCCGTCACATCCGCCGTGACGCGCACGCGGTCGCCAAGGGCGGCATCCTCCGGCGCATTGCGGAGATAGAGCTGCATACGGTTCCCCTGCAGCAGGGTAACGCAGCGGTAGCCGTATTGTGTCCTTTCCGGCAAGCTGCAGACCTCGGCCTCGATGGTCTGCCCCTCGCCGCAGAGGGCGCGGACGGACACGAGCCGCCCGGCATCCGCCCAGCACCAGAGAAACCCGGCCGCAAGGCCGAGGGCGATCGTGCGCACGCGCCGGACCGGGTCGCCGTGCAGGAACAGGAGCACGGCAGCAAGGGCCGCGAGGCACAGACCGGGCAGCCAGCACCACGCAGCCGGGAGCGCATAGGCGCACAGCGCGGCTGCCGCCGCAAACGCCGCGGAGAACATCGCGAGAATGCGCATGGTCCGCCCTCCCTTCCGCCGAAAAAAACCGGGGCGGGCTATTGCCCGCCCCAGGTGAGGTATTCTGGTCTCTTATCAGTTGAAGGACCCAAGCGTCTTGCCGCCGAGCACATGGAAATGCAGGTGCTTTACGGTCTGACCGGCGTCCTCGCCGCAGTTCGTCACGACACGGAAGCCGTCGGCAAAGCCGAGCTCCTTCGTGAGCTTCGCAATGACGGCGAAGATGTGACCGACGAGCGCGGCCTGCTCCTCGCCCAGCTCTGCGGCCGAGGCGATGTGGGCCTTCGGAATGACCAGGAAGTGCTGCGGTGCCAGCGGCTGGATGTCATAAAACGCCAGGCACTGCTCGTCCTCATACAGCTTCTTCGAGGGGATCTCGCCTGCCAAAATGCGGCAGAAAATGCAGTCGTTCATCATTTTCCTCCCAGATTTACACCAGATGCGTGGTGACAAAATCATCCACGCCCGCCAGCGCGTCGTCCAGCTTCAGCAGGTCGCGGCCGCCGCCCATGGCGGAATCGGGCTTGCCTCCGCCGGAGCCGCCGCAGGCTGCGGAAACCTCTTTGATGAGCTGACCGGCCTTGATGCCGCGGCCGACCGCGTTCTTGCCGCAGACGGCAAGCAGCGTGATCTTTTCGCCCTGCGTGCTGGCCAGCACGGCTACGGCGTCCGGCTCACGGTCACGGATCTGGTCGCCCATCTTGCGCAGGTCGTTCGGCGCGATGTCATTGCGCATGACGGTCAGGACCTTCAGGCCTCCGACCTCACGCGCCGCAAACAGGCAGCGGTCGATCTCGCCGCTGAACAGCTTGTCCTTCATGGCGTCCAGACGCTGCTTGAGCTCCTTGACCTCGCCGACCATGGCGTGGGCGCGCTGCATGAGCTCCTTCGGCGTCGTCTTCAGCTCGTGGGCGATATCCAGCAGCAGGCGGCTCATCTGCTCCGTCTGGCGCAGGACCTCCTTGCCGGTGTAGGCCTCGATGCGGCGCACGCCGGAGGCAACGGAGGCCTCGGACAGGATGCGGAACGGGCCGACCTTTGCGGTGTTGTCCAGATGCGTGCCGCCGCAGAACTCCAGCGAATCCTCGCCCATCTTCACAACACGCACGGTCTCGCCGTACTTCTCGCCGAACAGGGCCGTTGCGCCGAGCTTCTGTGCCTCGGCGATCGGCAGGACCATCGTCTCGACCGGCTCACCGCGCAGCACCATCTCGGAGACCTGATTACCGATCTCCACCAGCTCCTCCGGCGTGACGGCGGAGAAGTGCGTGAAGTCAAAGCGCAGGTGATCCGGCTCCACAAGAGAACCGGCCTGATGGCAATGCTCGCCGAGCACGCGCAGCAGCGCGGCCTGCAGCAGATGTGTGGCCGTATGAGCGCGGCGGATGGCGGCGCGGCGCTCAGGATCGATCATGATCTTGCAGGCTTCGCCCAGTTTGATCGTGCCGCTCACGACGCGGCCGTAGTGCATGAATTTACCGCCCTTGTTCTTCTGCACGTCCGTGACCTCGAACACGCCGTCCGGGCCGGTGATCGTGCCGTGGTCGGCGACCTGACCGCCCATCTCGGCGTACATCGTCGTCCGGTCGAGCACCACGATGGCCTCGACGCCTGCGGCGATTTCACTGCGGGACTCGTCCTCTGCCACGATGGCGAGCACGGTGCCCGCGGTCTCGTTTTTGTCATAGCCGACGAACTGCGTCTCGGGAATATCCTGACCGAAGTCGATGCCGGCCCAGCCGAGGTCGCCGAGGGCCTTGCGTGCCTCTCGTGCGCGGACCTTCTGCTCCTGCATGAGCTTCCGGAAGGCTTCGAGGTCGACCTCCATGCCCTCCTCGCGCGCCATCTCGACCGTCAGGTCGATCGGGAAGCCGTAGGTGTCATAGAGCTTGAAGGCATCTGCGCCGGAGAAAACGGATTCGTTGTTTTCCTTATGCTGCGCCAGCATCTCGGAGAAAATGCGCATGCCGCCGTCGATCGTGCGGGCAAAGTTCTCCTCCTCTACGCGGACGACGCGGGTGATATAGGCGGCGCGCTCGCGCAGGTCGGGATAGTGGCCCTCGTTCTCGTGGATAACGGTCTCGACGACATCACACAGGAACGGATGGTCCACGCCGAGCAGCTTGCCGTGGCGGGCAGCGCGGCGGAGCAGGCGGCGCAGCACATAGCCGCGGCCCTCATTCGAGGGCAGCACGCCGTCGGAGATCATAAAGACGGAAGCGCGGATATGATCCGTGATAACGCGCAGCGAGACGTCCTTCTCGTGGCTCATGCCATAGTGCGCGCCGGTGATCTCCGTGACCTTGTGGGTGATGTTCATGACGGTGTCGACATCGAACAGGGAGTCAACGTCCTGGCAGGCAACGGCAAGACGCTCGAGGCCCATGCCGGTGTCGATGTTCTTCTGGACGAGGTCGGTATAGTTGCCGTGGCCGTCGTTGTCAAACTGGGAGAAGACGTTGTTCCAGATCTCCATATAGCGGTCGCAGTCGCAGCCGACGGTGCAGCCGGGCTTGCCGCAGCCATACTTCTCGCCGCGGTCATAATAGACCTCGGAGCAAGGGCCGCACGGGCCGGAGCCATGCTCCCAGAAGTTGTCCTCCTTGCCGAAGCGGAAAATGCGGTCGGCCGGGATGCCGATCTCCTTGTTCCAGATCTCGAACGCCTCGTCGTCATTCTCATAGATGGACGGATACAGGCGGTCCTCCTCGAGGCCGCAGACCTTCGTCAGGAATTCCCAGCACCAGGCAATTGCCTCATGCTTGAAATAGTCGCCGAATGAGAAGTTGCCCAGCATCTCGAAATAGGTGCCGTGGCGCGCCGTGTGGCCGATATTGTCGATATCGCCGGTGCGGATGCACTTCTGGCAGGTGCAGACACGGCGGCGGGGCGGCGTGACCTCGCCCTTGAAATAGGGCTTCATCGGCGCCATGCCGGAGTTGATCAGCAGCAGAGACGCATCGTTCTGCGGGATCAGAGAAAAGCTGGGCAGGCGCAGATGGCCCTTGCTCTCGAAGAACGAGAGGAACATCTCGCGCAGCTCATTGACGCCATACTTTTTTGTGGCCATGGGAATCATCCTCCTGAAAATACTCGGGAAGCGCTGAATCAATCGTCAAGAGCTGACAGCTGGAGATTTTGTCTCAGGCGAAAGTTTGGGAAACGGAGGAATACTGGATGTATTTCCCGTTTTCCAAACTGTACGGATGGGGCAAAAGATTCGCTGCTCAGCCGCAGACGATTTGTTCAGAGATTCCCTCGGAATAAAAAGCAGACCCCACCCCCGGATATAGGGGCGAGGCTTCTCGCGGTACCACCCTAATTACCGCAGCGCGGCATCTTAGTCATCGGATAACGGGGATGGGCCGTCCCGCTCGTCGCGGGCCGCTCGGAAGTGGCGGTCTGCAGCATCGGCCGCAGGGCTTGCACTCTCCCCAGCTCGCTGACGGTTCTGCAGCAGATTGGCTTCTTCAA
>ENA-UOJQ01002396-UOJQ01002396.1-human-gut-metagenome-genome-assembly--contig:-P63-NODE-2396-length-11695-cov-6.779467_pt1 | contig 11695 bp, 9 predicted proteins | sample MGYA00242352_ERZ723899 | MGnify/ENA metagenome assembly ERZ723899 | reverse complement strand
TTGAGAGGAGCTGTCCTTAGTACGAGAGGACCGGGATGGACTGACCTCTGGTGCACCGGTTGTTCCGCCAGGAGCATAGCCGGGTAGCCAAGTCGGGAAGGGATAAACGCTGAAGGCATCTAAGCGTGAAGCCCCCCTCAAGATGAGATATCCCATTCGAAAGAAGTAAGACCCCTTGAAGACGACGAGGTAGATAGGGCAGAGGTGGAAGTGCAGTAATGTATGGAGCTGACTGCTACTAATAGGTCGAAGGCTTAACCAAGCACGAGAGTGTGAGGTTCAGGATAGAAGAAAAAGATGTAGGATTTATGGTCTGTATGCGGTTTTGAAGGTATATGAGCAGATTCCGTAAATAATCAGAAATGGTTATTTACGGTTTTTTTATTTAAAGTCTTATCTTAGTTGCAAGATAAGGCATGGGCACAACATAGAAATTGTGTTATGATATATATTACAGTTTACAGACAAGATATTTGACAAATTTAGAATGTAAATGACAGAAAGGGAAAAACATGGCAGAAGAAATAAGACAGGAAATTCAGAAATCCGCACAGGAGGCAGATCTGGTATTGGTGGGAATCGGAACAGAATTCAGTAAAAAAAATGCCAGGAAAGAAGAGATCATGGAAGCTTACCGGAAACTGGCGGATCTTTTAAAAGGAAAAAATTATTTTTTACTGACGGTAAACACGGATGATCTGATTTTTGAATCAGCAATCGATTCGGAACGTATCGTAGCACCATGCGGCAGCGACAAGACCGGCAATGTGGTGACAAACGATGACTACGATGAGTCCTGGTATATGCCGCAGTGGGAGAAATATACGAAGTGGCTCCAGGGAACCGTAAATAAAAAGGTATGTGTTTTGGAGCTTGGTGTTGGTTTTGAATATCCGACGGTGATCCGTTTTGCTTTTGAGAAGATTGTATATTTTAATCAGAAATGTCATATGTACCGTATTCATGAGAAATTTGCACAACTGACTCCGGAAATCAAGGATCGAACAACGGCAGTAAAAGAAAATGCAGTAAAGCTTTTGCTTGAGGATGGAGCAGATGTCAGATAATCATCGACAGGATTTTGCAAATATGATATGATGATGTGGGAGAAAATTGCGTAGCAATGAGTGACAGAATTTACTTGTAACACTTATATCATATGTTAGGTATAAATATATATCCTCTGGCAGATTGCAGAGGTATTCTTGAATTTGAGAGGTGATAAGAAGCGATGATAGCGATTATTGATTACGATGCCGGTAACCTAAAAAGTGTGGAAAAAGCTTTGCAGAGTATTGGTGAAGATACGATCGTTTCCAGAGACAGGGAAGAGATACTGAGAGCAGATAAAGTGATCCTTCCGGGCGTAGGATCATTTGGTGATGCCATGCAGAAGCTCAGAGACTATAAACTAGACGAAGTGATAAAAGAAGTAACCGAAAGCGGAAAGCCATTTCTTGGTATCTGTCTTGGATTGCAGCTTCTGTTTGAGAGAAGTGAAGAAACACCTGGTGTAGAGGGACTTGGTATTTTAAAAGGCGAAATTTTGAGAATCCCAGATCATGAAGGGCTGAAGATTCCGCATATGGGATGGAATTCTCTGGAGCTTATCAATCAGGGCAGACTGTTTCAGAATCTTCCGGCAGATCCGTATGTCTATTTCGTGCACTCTTATTATCTGAAAGCAGAGGAGCCGGAGATCGTAAAGGCGACTACCTGGTACAGCACCACGATCCATGCATCGGTAGAAAAGGGAAATATTTTTGCATGTCAGTTCCATCCGGAGAAGAGCAGTGATGTCGGACTGCAGATCCTGCGGAATTTCGCAGCGATCGGAAAGGAGGAAAACGGATATGTTTACGAAAAGAATCATTCCATGTCTGGATGTTCATAACGGCCGCGTGGTAAAAGGTGTGAATTTTGTGAATCTGCGGGATGCCGGGGATCCGGTGGAGATTGCGGCAGCTTATGATAAGGCCGGAGCCGATGAACTGGTATTTCTGGATATCACAGCCTCTTCGGATGCCAGAAATACGGTTGTTGATATGGTACGAAAAGTAGCTGAGAAAGTATTTATTCCATTTACCGTCGGCGGAGGCATCCGAACCGTAGAAGATTTTAAGGTGCTTCTGCGTGAAGGGGCAGACAAGATTTCCATCAATTCTTCGGCGATCAATACACCGGAGCTGATCAGTCAGGCGGCAGATAAATTTGGCAGCCAGTGTGTGGTTGTAGCGATTGATGCAAGAAGAAGAGAAGACGGAAGTGGTTGGAATATCTACAAAAACGGAGGCAGGATCGATGTCGGTATCGATGCGGTAGAATGGGCAATGAAAGTGGATAAATTGGGTGCAGGAGAAATTCTTCTGACCAGTATGGACTGCGATGGAACAAAAGCAGGTTACGATCTGGAACTGACCAGAACAATTGCAGAAAATGTTTCCATACCGGTGATTGCGTCCGGAGGAGCCGGCACGATGGAGCATTTTTATGATGCACTGACGGAAGGAAAAGCAGATGCAGCTCTTGCAGCGTCTCTCTTCCATTATAAGGAGCTGGAAATCCGTCAGGTAAAAGAATATCTGCGAGATCGGAAGGTACCGGTAAGACTGTAAGAGAAGTATCATCAGAAAAATATAGCAGTAAAATGCCAGGATAAGGAGGCAAAATTGTGGCACCGATCAGTAATGACTGGCTGGAACCGCTGAAACCGGAGTTCCGTAAGCCATATTATGCAAAATTATATAAAACAGTGATGGATGAATATCATACGAGAAGAATTTATCCTCCGGCAGATGATATTTTTAATGCATTTGCCTTAACACCACTTAAGGATGTCAAAGTTGTAATTTTAGGGCAGGATCCTTACCATGGGGATGGACAGGCACATGGACTTTGTTTTTCGGTGAAACCAGATGTAGAGATACCGCCGTCTCTTGTAAATATTTATAAAGAACTGCACGATGACTGTGGCTGTTATATCCCGGATAATGGGTATCTGACGAAATGGGCGAAACAGGGCGTATTGCTGCTGAACACGGTTCTGACCGTGCGTGCACATCAGGCAAATTCCCACAGGGGGATTGGATGGGAAGAATTTACCGATGCAGCAATCCGCATCCTGGATCAGCAGGATCGTCCAATGGTATTTCTGCTGTGGGGCAGACCGGCTCAGATGAAAAAATCCATGCTGCACAGAAATCCGAAGCATCTGATCCTAGAAGCACCGCATCCAAGTCCGCTTTCAGCATATCGCGGATTTTTTGGCTGCAAACATTTCAGCCAGACAAATGAATTTTTAAAAGCAAACGGTCTGGAGCCAATCGATTGGCAAATCGAGAATCGTGCGGAGCAAAAGACAGAAGAATAAGCAGAATCGTTTGAAGTGACCAGATTTCATAGAGCGTATAAAGAGTATCAGAATACAAAAAAGCAGAGTACATGATTTTGTTATCATAGTGGCTCTGCTTTTTTATACTCTGGCATTTTGTTATTTTTTCAGGTTTTTATTTGCTGTGGAGAGCATCAGTTTGATTCGGTTCAGCTGATTTACTTCACTGGCACCTGGATCGTAGTCGATGGCAACGATATTGGACATCGGATACTGGTGACGCAGTTCTTTGATGACACCTTTGCCGACTACGTGGTTCGGCAGGCATCCAAATGGCTGTGTGCAGACGATGTTGTTGACACCGCTGTGGATCAGCTCTAACATCTCTCCGGTCAGGAACCAGCCTTCACCGGTCTGATTTCCGTTGGAAACGATCGGTTTTGCATAACCAGCCAGATCCTGGATATGTGCAGGTGGATCAAAATGTTTGCTTGCTGCAAAAGCTCTGGCAGCCGGTTTGCGGAAATATTCTAACAGAGCGATACCGGCATTTCCAATGGTTGCGGAAGATTTCTTCATGCCAAGATTTTCAGCTTTAAAGTTCGTGTTGTAGAAACAGTAGAGCAAAAAGTCGATCAGATCCGGCATCACCGCTTCAGCCCCCTCGGATTCCAGCAGATCTACCAGATGATTGTTGGCAGCCGGCAGGAATTTTACCAGAATTTCTCCTACAATACCGACGCGAGGTTTTTTCTCATCTGTAATCGGCAGGTTATCGAAGTCATGGATAATATCACGGCACAGCTTTTTGAACTGTCCCATAGTCGGATGCTTGGAAGAGACAAAATCTTTGCAGACTTTTTCCCATTTTTCATGCATGGCATTTGCGGAACCTTTGACTTTTTCGTAAGGACGCATACGGTAGAGACAACGCATGAAAATATCGCCGAAGATCGCACCGTACAGACCACGCATCACAAGACTGTAGCTGATTTTAAATCCCGGATTTTTCTCAAGACCGCTCAAATTGATGGAGATGACAGGGATCTGTTCCATGTCTGCCTTTTTCAGGGCACGGCGGATAAAGCCGATATAATTGCTGGCACGGCAGCCGCCGCCTGTCTGGGAAATCAGAACGGCAGTCTTATTTAAGTCATATTTACCGGACAACAAGCTGTCCATAATCTGGCCGACAACGATCAGAGAAGGATAGCAAGCATCGTTGTTGACATATTTCAGTCCCATATCCACAGCCTGACGGTCATCGTTCTGCATGACAACGAGGTTGTAACCGGCTGCACGGAATGCAGATTCTAGGATGTTAAAGTGGATCGGAGACATCTGCGGGCAGAGGATTGTGTAGTTTTTTCGCATTTCTTCGGTAAATACAACACGGTCGAAATTGGAAGCGACGATCTCACGTGGCAGATTCTGTTCTCTGCGGATACGCAGGGCAGCAATCAAGGAACGTACACGGATACGGGCAGCTCCTAAGTTGTTTACTTCATCAATCTTCAGACAGGTATAGATCTTGCCGGAGTTTGAAAGGATATCGTTGACACAGTCTGTAGTAACGGCATCCAGTCCGCATCCGAAAGAGTTCAGCTGGATCAGGTCAAGATCATCTCTTGTCTTGACAAAGTTGGCTGCGGCATACAGACGGCTGTGGTACATCCACTGATCCATAACGATCAGAGGGCGTTCCGGCAGATTGCGGTTGGATACAGAATCTTCGGTCAGAACAGCCAGACCGTAAGAATTGATCAGTTCCGGGATGCCGTGGTTGATCTCAGAATCGATGTGGTACGGGCGGCCTGAAAGCACAATGCCGTGGCGGCCGTTTTCTTCCATCCATTTTAAAGTTTCTTCGCCTTTGTCGTACATCGCCTGCCTTGTGCGGGCAAGTTCCTGCCATCCAGTCTTTACAGCGGCACGGACTTCCTCTTTTGGAATGTCAGGGAAGGCTTTGATCATCTGTTTGCAGATGGTATCTTCACTGGCAAAAGAGAGGAACGGATTTTCAAAACGGATTGAGCCGTCTTTTAACTCATCAATATTATTTTTGATATTTTCCGCATAGGATGTTACGATCGGACAGTTGTAATGGTTGTTAGAGTCCGGGAATTCATTTCGCTCATATGGAATACACGGGTAGAAAATGAAAGGAACTCCCTGTTTGATCAGCCAGGTTACATGTCCGTGGGCAAGCTTTGCCGGGTAGCATTCGGATTCGCTTGGGATGGACTCGATGCCAAGCTCATATATCTTTCTGGTGGATGGCGGAGAAAGTACCACGCGATATTTCAGAGCCGTGAAAAATTCAAACCAGAATGGATAATTTTCGTACATATTAAGGACACGCGGGATGCCGACGGTACCTCTTACTGCTTCATCTGCCTCCAGTGGTTTGCGGTCAAACAGAAGCTTGTTCTTATATTCGAACAGGTTCGGGATTTTCTCTTTATTTCGCTCTTTTCCGATACCACGCTCACAGCGGTTTCCGGTCACAAACTGACGGCCCCCGGTAAAACGGTTGATGGTCAGGCGGCACTGGTTGGTACAGCCTTTGCATTTTGCCATGGTGGTCGTGAACTGCAGATGATTGATCTTGTCGATGGAGAGCATGGTGGTCTCTACACCGTCCTGATAACGCTCACGGGCGATCAGTGCAGCACCGAAAGCACCCATGATACCGGCGATATCCGGGCGGATTGCTTCACATCCGGCAATCTTTTCGAAACTGCGAAGAACGGCATCGTTGTAGAACGTACCGCCCTGCACAACGATGTGTTTGCCAAGTTCAGAAGCATCGGAAACTTTGATTACTTTATAAAGAGCATTTTTGATAACCGAATAAGCAAGCCCGGCAGAAATATCAGCGACTTCTGCCCCTTCTTTCTGAGCCTGTTTTACCTTTGAGTTCATAAATACGGTGCAACGGGTACCAAGGTCGATCGGGTTCTTGGCAAAAAGAGCGGCTTTTGCAAAATCCTGTACACTGTAATTCAGAGATTTGGCAAACGTTTCGATAAAAGAACCGCATCCGGAAGAACATGCTTCGTTCAGCTGTACACTGTCAACGGTCTGATTTTTGATCTTGATACATTTCATATCCTGACCACCGATATCCAGGATGCAGTCTACATCCGGATCAAAGAATGCAGCGGCATAATAATGAGATACCGTCTCTACTTCGCCCTCGTCGAGCAGGAGAGCGGCCTTGATCAGTGCCTCGCCGTAACCGGTTGAACAGGAACGGACGATCTTGGCAGTGTCAGGCAACTTTTTGTAAATATCCTGGATTGCACGAATCGTAGTCTTTAACGGGCTGCCGTTGTTGTTACTGTAGAAAGAATAAAGCAGAGCACCGTCTTCTCCGACCAGAGCAGCTTTTGTCGTGGTAGATCCGGCATCAATACCAAGATAGCAGTTTCCTTCGTACGTTTCCAGATCGCCGGTCATAACGTTATACTGACTCTGACGTTCCGAAAATTCCTCATATTCTTCTTTGGAAGCAAACAAAGGATCCATACGGGCAACCTCAAATTCCATGTGGATGGTGCCGGAAAGTTTCTGGATCAGTGCAGAAAGGGATGTTATAACATCCTCCTTATAATTAAGGGCTGAACCGATTGCAGCAAACAGGTGAGAATTTTCCGGTGTGATCGCATGTTCGTCATCCAGCTTCAGGGTGCGGATGAAAGCAGCTTTCAGCTCTGTTAAAAAATGAAGCGGTCCGCCTAAAAATGCCACATGTCCGCGAATCGGTTTTCCGCAGGCAAGACCGCTGATCGTCTGGTTTACAACGGCCTGGAAAATAGAAGCCGACAGGTCTTCTTTCGTAGCCCCTTCGTTGATCAGAGGCTGAATATCTGTCTTAGCAAATACACCGCAGCGGGCGGCGATCGGATACAGAGCTTTATAATTTTTTGCATAGTCATTCAGCCCAGAAGCGTCGGTCTGCAGAAGCGAAGCCATCTGATCGATAAAGGATCCGGTTCCGCCGGCACAGATACCATTCATACGCTGCTCTACATTTCCACCTTCAAAATAAATAATTTTTGCATCTTCACCGCCAAGCTCGATCGCTACATCTGTCTGCGGAGCATAGTCCTGAAGAGCAGTAGAAACAGCAATAACTTCCTGAACAAAAGGAATACCAAGATGCTTGGCAAGGGTAAGACCGCCGGAGCCGGTGATCATCGGCGAGAGCGAAAGTTCACCGAGGCTGTCATATGCTTTTTTCAGAAGTGCAGAGAGCGTCTCCTGGATATTGGCATAATGGCGTTCATAATCAGAGAAAAGAAGTTCGTTTTTCTCATTCAAAATAGCAACCTTAACGGTTGTGGAACCGATATCGATTCCTAAAGTATGAAGTTTTGTCTGATTCGTATTCATATTCATAAATTTAAAATCCTTATGTAATGATGTTTGATCCGGGATCCGGACAGAAAACAGCCGTTTCCTGATCCACCTATTATAATAGGAAAAGATACCCGAAAAAAGATACAAAGTTCATTATACGACAAATTTTTTGAAATATCAAACGTTTTGATGATGTTTCGCATTTTTTTAGAAACAAAAAATAAAGGTTTCCTTAAGCAAAAATATTGTAATTCATCGCATAATGTGGCATAATGGAAAAGTAAATGCTTAAAAATCAAAATAGGAAAACGAATACGAGGACAAGGAAAAGAAAAAGATACAGAGGAGAAAACTATGCAGATATTTTCAATGATTTTATCACTTCTATGTGGAGTAGCACTGTTTTTATTCGGAATGTCACTGATGGGCGACGGACTCAAGATGGTCGCCGGAAATAAACTGGAAGCATTTTTATATCGAATGACGAACACGCCGATCAAGGGTGTGGCACTTGGTACGGCAGTTACCAGTGTGATCCAGTCATCTTCGGCAACGACAGTTATGGTGATCGGTTTTGTAAACTCCGGTATGATGAAGCTGAAACAGGCGATCGGTATCATCATGGGAGCCAATATTGGTACCAGTATCACAGGATGGATCTTGTGTCTGTCCTATATTCAGGGTTCCGGCGGGATCGCAAGCATTTTTTCAACAGCGACGATATCTGCCGTTGTAGCAGTGGTCGGTATTATTTTCCGCATGTTTGGGAAACGCTCCGTACATAAAAATATGGGCAATATCATGCTGGGTTTTGCTGTTTTGATGACAGGTATGCAGATGATGAGCGGAGCCGTTTCTCCGCTTCGTGAAAACCAGATGTTTATCAATATGCTCACAATGTTTTCCAATCCGCTTGCCGGTATCTTGGTCGGTATTTTATTTACTGCAGTGCTGCAGAGTGCTTCTGCGACCGTTGGTGTACTGCAGGCGTTGTCCGTGACCGGAATCCTGACTTTTGCAAGCACGTTCCCGATCGTACTTGGTATCGGTGTCGGTGCGGCCTGTCCGGTTCTGATCTCTGCAATCGGAGCAAATAAGAATGGTAAAAGAACAGCCCTTGTTTATCTGATCAATGACCTGTTCGGACTGATCATGTGGGCAGTGGTCTTCTATTCCCTGAACGCCGTGATCCATTTTACGTTTATGGATCAGGTGATGACACCGGTGAGCATTGCACTTTTAAATACCGTATTCCGTCTGGTGACTGTGTGTATTCTCTTCCCGTTTATCAATAAGATCGAAAAACTGGTGTGCTGGCTGGTGAAAGACAGTGCCGAGGAGCTGGAAGACGAGGCAGATTTCGATCTTTTGGAGGAACGTCTTTTGAGTTACCCGGCATTGGCGATCGGACAGTGTCACCGTGCCATGAACGGTATGGCAAAGAAGGTCCGCAAAAACGTAAATCGTGCCATGAACCTTTTAAATGACTATCAGCAGGACAAGTTTGACAAAGTCCAGAGAAAAGAGGACTTGATCGATAAGTATGAAAGCCGTCTGGGCGAATATCTGGTTCAGCTCACAAAAAGAGAGATGAATACGGCACAGACAAGACAGGTTTCCCTGTATCTGCATACGATCAACGACTTTGAACGTATCGGAGACCATGCATCCTATATTGCCCATATGTCAAATGAAATGCATGAAAATCATACCCAGTTTTCGGAAGAAGCATGGGATGAGCTGAATGTTGCTATGGAAGCCGTGCGTGAGGTAATCAATATCACTTACGATGCTTTTTTGAATGATGACAAAGAAGAGGCACAGAGAATTACACCGCTTGGTATGGTTATCGGCAGACTTTGCGATGAACTGAAAATGCATCACGTAGCCAGAATGAGCAAAGGCGGATGCGGTCTGGAAGAAGGAGCAGTCTTTACCGACCTTCTGAACAGCTTCAATCGTATCGCATCCCACTGTGCAAGTGCAATGGTGGCATTGCTTAAGGGCGATGAAATGGACACAGATATCCATATCCATGACTCCAAAATCTATCCGACGGATAATTGGGAATATTATTCTTATTTGAATGAATATAATCAGAAGTATGATATCAAAAGCAAGAGCGAGAGCCATATCAGAAGTATGGAGCCGGAAGAAGTAGAATAGAAAAGTAAAAAGATATCCGTTCGGATCAAAACCAGCGGATCTCTTTTTTTAAAAACAATGCAGCAGCTGACGGAGTGGAATCGCTGCTTCTGGCAGAGCAGGCACCTGAAATTCAGATTTAGGATATGCAAAAATAAATATATAAATTATTCAAAAATATCAGGGGGAATGCAGATGAATTACAAAGAGAAAAAACGTTCTATGTTTTTTGGTCTGCCGTGGACTTTTACGTCTTATACGGTGACAGAGGAAATTATCACAGTGGATACAGGGCTGTTCAAGAAAGAAGAAAATGACTGTTATTTATACAAAGTCATTGATGTACGTCTGGAAAGTACCTTGTTGGAGCGTATGTTGGGGCTTGGAACGATCCATTGTTTTACGGGTGATGTGACGGATCCGGATCTGAAACTGCTCCACATCAAACACGCAAAAGAGATCAAAGACTACATTTTAAAACAGTCCGAGCAGGAAAGAATGAAAAGAAGAACCGTAAATATGCAGCATCTGGATGGCAATCCGGGGATGAGCCAGATGGCAGAAAAAGACAGCTGCAGATAGCAAGGAAGGTAAAGGCAGTGTTGATAAAAACAGCACTGCCTTTTTGGTGGTTGTTCTTACCAACAGCCTGAGAATTGCACTGATGCTTCATTCCGGATTCGGTACACGTAAGGTTTGTAAGTGTGATGTCTTAAGAAACAGAAAAAGTACAGAACCAATATTCGATTTTGTTCTGTACTTTTTTCTTTATGAATGATATAATGATTGGGTAACAATACTAACCAAGGAAAAACGTGACAGCGTGCAGACTTATGTTTTGTTTCGCGTGCGTTTAACTTAAATTGTATAGAAAAGGAGAAAAATTAAAATGAGAAAGAGAACAAGAATTCTGGCAGCCCGGCTGGCTGCATGCAGCCTGTCCGCGGCGATGGTTTTTACGGCACTGCCGCCGACTGCTGTGACATCATATGCTTCGGCGCTCGAAGTCGATCTTGATGTTGAAGCAAGTAAGGAAATCATCGGAAAGGTCGGCGTCACCGGTACAGTGCCGTATAAGGCATCTGTTGGCAAAGGAGATGTCACTGCACGTACTACAGTAGTCTATTCTAGCAGCGATGAGAGTATAGTAACAGTAGACACTAACGGCAAGTACACCTTGAAGAAAAAAGGAACAGCGACGATAACGGCTGTATATTCGTGTGAATTGCAAGATGGGAGTGTAGCAAAAACAACCAAGTATATCAGCGTTAAGGTCAAAGATCACGATTTCGCAATCCAGATCCCAGAGGATGTAACAAATCGCGAGATCGAGGTCGGCGATATCGGCATCATCGCACCGGATTGTCTGCTGGATGAGGGTTCGGTATCTCCGAAAACACTTACATTCGCATCTACCGATAATGACGTAGTAAGTGTTGCGTCAGTTGAAAATACCAATACTGCTAAATATACAGCAAAAAAAGCAGGTACAGCCACCGTTACGGTAACTGCTACGTATCAGCCGGTTAGCAGAAAGCTTGGATTTAAAAGCAGGACAGGCTATTGACAGAACAGGTGTTTTACTCGGCTTAACTTTTCCTTGCGGAAAAGAAATTGATGCTCTTTCACTGAAAAGCGAAAAGAAATACAAAATCAAGCCTTCAATGAAAGGTTTAAACTGCTCGCTTTCCGGTGTTGAAAACAAAGCTAAAAAGATGATTGAAAACGGTGAATTACCGCAGGATGTTTCAAAATTTGTTTTAACTTATATTTCTGATTCACTTGAAAAAATGACAGAACTTTTGATTGAAAAATACGGCGATTTACCGCTTGTATTTGCCGGCGGTGTAATGT
>ENA-UOJQ01002395-UOJQ01002395.1-human-gut-metagenome-genome-assembly--contig:-P63-NODE-2395-length-11698-cov-7.224856_pt1 | contig 11698 bp, 22 predicted proteins | sample MGYA00242352_ERZ723899 | MGnify/ENA metagenome assembly ERZ723899 | reverse complement strand
GCTATCCTATCAATTATATATATGTATAATAGCAAAAAATATTATAATATTCAATAATATATTATCAAATATAATACAAAATAGTATATAATACGAAGTATCAACGAAAGAAAAAGAAAGGAGGATGTGACAATGAAAGAAAATTATAAAAGGTTTGATGTAGTGCTTGTCGATTTTGGACAAGTTGAATTTGCAGGAGAACAGGGTGGCAAAAGACCAGCAGTAATTCTTCAAAATGATACAGGAAACTATTTTAGTAGCACCACTTTGGTTGTACCACTCACATCAAAAATCAAACATGTAAATCAACCTACACATCTTCTTTTTAAAAGAAATGAAGAAAAGGGATTGAAAGTGGATAGCATGGTACTCGGAGAATGTTTGAGGCAAGTGTCTGAGCAGAGAATAATTAAAAAGCTCGGATACATATCTTCCATAGAAGATAAAAGAAACATTAAAAGGGTATACGATGCAAATTTTGGAGTATTAGAGGAGGCATAAAAAATGGAATATGTAGTGATGAGTCTTGAAGAGGCTAAAAAAGTTGCAAAAAAGGATGCTGTTGTTCTTGTATCTAAACAGGATCTTGAAAATCCTGATTGCAATATTGGATTTAAAAAGAAAAAATTTGGAGAATGTTATAATATCCTAGAAGAGGCTGCCACAATCGCAAAAGTTTGTGACGACTTTGCAAATCAATTGAGGGTGTTTTCTGATATCCATGTTGACGTTCCAAAAGGAGATTTGCATACGATTCTTTTTCGGAAGTCCTAATTTTACTCTTGAAATCGAACGTATGTTCTGATATAATAAAAAACAGAAAGCAGCCAATCTGTTTCAAACGGTGTTGGCGCACCTAACAGGATGGCTGCTTTTAACAAGTCTACAGGAAATAGTAACACTATAACCTTTGATATATTTTACATTTTTTTTGTCTAAAAGTCAATAGGTTTTAGAAAAATATGGCAGTTCGCCAATATTATTACCTGTAAAACAAAAAATTAAATAAGGAGATGATTTAATGGCAAGATATGTCATTACGGATGGATCTCGATGGATTCAATACAAGAATGGGAAATACGTTCCTACTTCTTGTCCTACTTTTGCTGACGAATTTTCACAAAAACAAGCAAAAAGCATTTGTGAAAATCAATTAAATAAGGCATTGAGAAAAGTTTTCCATCCAGAAAAATGTTCAGATGATTTACCTTGTACAAAACCATGTACAGTTAATGACATTAAAAGAACTGAAAAAGTTATGATGTCTGAGGACATCCAAAGATGGCTAAAAAAAGTATCTGATTTAAATGGGTTGGCTACAGAAGCTACTAATCGCAAGAAAGAATTAGTCGAACAGCTAAGTTTAATTGATCAGGAGTTATCTGACGTAAATCATTACATAGAGTTCTGCAACTTAAATGCAGCACAAGGATACAAAGCATACAAAATGATAAAAGAACGGAGAATAAAGAGAAGAACAATAAAAAATGAATTGAACGTTTTGAATATTATTCTTGGTAAAAAGATTTCCGAAACTGCTACAGATGAAATTGAGAAAGCTGTTGCAGGGATGGATAAACGTAAATATGAACCACGGATAATGGAAGAATTATTTGATTTTTAGGAGGTGTTTTAATGATTAAAAACTGTATAAATTGTGGAATTCCTATGGTTGGTGTTATGTCATTTTCAAAGGACAAGCACGAAATGTTTTGTAGATGCCCAAAATGTTATTCCGAATCCAGACATAGAAGAGTCAATGATGATGAGTTGGATTTTGGAGAAATATTACATAGAAATGTAATTAAAAATAATACTAGAAAGTAGGTGTATGAAATGAAAGATGAGATAATTAGGGAAAAATTAAACAATCTTTCAGAGCAACAAATGGAATGGATCAATAAATATTGTGAAAATGACATGTCTGAACTTAAAAAAATGAGTTATAACGCATTTTATAGATATGGAATCTCACCGCATGAGTACGATGATTTGTATAGTGATGCCATGAATGTTTTATTAGAGAGTGTGCTTACATTCGATTCATCTAAAAAAGCAAGTTTCAAGACATATCTTGAAAGCAATATTAAAAAATCAACAATTGATTGGTACAGAGATAATTATCAAAGGTCAATAAGAAAAAATTTGTTGACGGATAAAAAAGGTAAGATTGTTAAATTTGACAAAGATGGTAATATCTCAAAAGATGGGAAGGGTACTCCAATGGTCGTTCATGAAGTATCATTTGATGTTCCTACAGAAGATGACATTGATTTAAAAGAAAAAATTGCATCTGATTTTGATATTGAATCTGAGTTGTCAATTTTTGATATTGAAGAAGATGATGAAAAAGTAAACAAGTTTCTAAAAGGGTTAAGTAGAAAACAAAGAAAAATTTTGTTGTTAAAAATGGAAAATGCAACAAAAGAAGAAATTTTAGAAAAGTTACATATCTCAGAAAGAGAATATTATTCTGAGATGGAAGATATAAAAATGAACCCTAATTTGTGCTTATTCACAAAAAATATTAATGACTGTAATCATAAGGAGGATGTAACTATGGAAAGAGTAATTGAAATGACAGAAGCAGAAGGATATAGAACAGATAAAAATACATTGTTCTCATTGTTAGATCAGAAAAAAAATGGTGACATTAATTGTACTTATATTCTTCAGAGAAAACCTTTTCAGTGGACAAGCGAAGAAAGAAATAGATATATTTGTCGTATTCTTTCTAATCTTCCTATTCCAGAAATTGTCCTTTGTGAGCAAAATATTAAAGGATTAACTATTGCTCACCTTATTGATGGATTACAGAGATTGTCATATGCAGAGGCTTTTAAGGAAAATCGTTTTAGAATTGGAGCAAATGGAGCAGAAAGACATCTTATTCAGTATAGAGATTTTAAAGTTGACGAGAATGGAAGTCGTGTGTTGGATGAAGATGGAATCCCCATTTTTGAGATTAAAGTGTTCGATGTTGTGAATAAAAAATATAAGGATTTACCAGATGAATTGAAGAAGAGATTTAATGATTTTAATGTGAATGTTACAAAATTCTTTAATTGTACAGATGAACAGATTGCCGATCAGATTCGTGACTATAATAATCATGCTAGTATGAATAATGAGCAGTCAGGAATTACAAGAATTTCTACAGATACTGCGAGAAAGATTAAAACAATTACTGAAAAAAGTGGCTTTTTCAAAAATTGCGGTAAATTCACACAGGCAAATAGAACAAAAGGGAAACTTGATAGAGCAGTGGCTGAGATTGTTATGTTACTTTTCCATAAAGATGATTGGAAATCAAACGTGAAAGCAACATATAAATATCTTGATGAAAATTCAAGTCAGGAAGAATTCGATGTTGTTACTTCAGATTTGGATAAACTTGAAAGCATTTTGGAAGAGGCAGGAAAAGATGTAAATGAAATGTTTACTACCACCTATACTCCAATGTGGACTGCTGTTTTCCATAAATTCCTTACTTATAATGTTGAATTACATAGTTTTATTGATTTCTTGAATGCTTATAACAATGGTTTAAAAGATACAGAAATTGATGGTGTAAGTATGAATGACTTTAAAGATCAGCAGTCAAAGAAAAAAGCAACCATCACAGGAAAAGTTGAATTGCTTATAAAATTAATGGAAGACTTTTTTGGAATTGACAGTAAAGAGAATGAAGAATATGAAGATAGTGATGAAAAATTAGAAGAAGCAGAAGTGACAAAGGATAATGAGGTGATTACTGAGACTTCGAATGTGGAAACCGAAGATCTTACACCAATTGAATTCATTCGTCAGGTTGAAAAATCAGATGTAACTGAGGAAGACATGGAGGATTATGAAAATTATATTGAGGACACTGTTCGTATTTCGTCACCGATTTATCAGCAGTGCAAACTTGCCCTTCTAACTATGGCAGCTTACGTGTACGACAAAGAACAGGATGAGGAATTTGCTGACTGGATTGAAAAATATGCTAATGAGGTTTATACCTTTAGTAAGGATCAAAAAGTAAATTACAACCAGATGAAAACCGCATTTCTTCGGGATTTAGGTGAACCAAAAGTGGCGTAATATCGCCACTTTGAGAAAGAGAGTTAAACAAAATGGAAATATTAACAGACAGCAACAAAGTAATACCTACGTTGATTGATAATGCTGAATACTGGCTGCAAGTGTACTTTAAATTAAAAGATTATGAGGACTTAGAGGAACTGGGCAGACTTGTTAAGTTGCCGAAAAAAAGCCGAAGCAAAACTGAAAGAATTAAGGCGCAGCAATGATTGATTGTAATATTTAAAAATGTGTCAGAACCTAAAAAAATATCAGTTAGTAATGGAAATGAATATAACAGAAAGGAGATTATTATGAATCTTGACGAAGCAATTAAGCGTGCAAAGGAAGTTGCAAGTGAACAAAAAAGAAGAAGCGGCCTTTGCACGACAAGCGATAATGATCCTGCATTAAAAGGGAAGTGAATATATGTTTAAAAGAAAGAAAAAAAGAAAGATAGACAATAAGGCTTTGTGGAAAGGCAAACGAATTGACAACGGTAAATGGGCTATATGTCGTTGTTTAATATCTTATAAGGGTCTCGTGTATCTTGGTCAATGCGGGCGCTATATTAACACGTCTGTAATGCTAGACTCTAATACCATTTGCCAATACACACATACTAAAGACGATAATAAAAATCCTATTTTTGAAAACGACATTCTTTTATTAAAAGATGAAACAAGTGGATATGAGTGGAAAGCCGTTGTTAAAATTGACAGGTTTGACTGGCAATATCATTTGGTCCCGATTGCAAAGCGTGATGCAGATAAAAATATTCCTTTATTAAGCGATACGGAAATATGTTATCTAAAAATGCATCATATAAACGCCGAAATAATCGGAAATACATTTAACAATCCGGAGTTAAGTGCGGTTGTAAATTAGATTGGAGGTAAAGTAGAATGAGTTTCATGAAAAAAGTTTTTGAAGCCTTTGAAAATAAATATGGCGAGCCAGTTTCAACGATGCAAGATGGAGAAATACAGGTATTTGAGTTGAAGGATTGCACCGTAATATTGACTTTTAAAAATGGTTTATTAGGTGTAAACGCAACGGCAGATAAGCCTATCAAATGTGATTTTGCATCTGGTATGTTCAAGGAGGCAGAAAGTGAGGAATGATTATGAAGCGATTAGTTTTAGCATTTTTATTAGCGGTAGCAGTTTTAACAACAAGCGGTTGTTCTGATGGAATGGATGAAGAACCAACAGATACATCAAAAATGTTTACAAGAGTAGAAACTTGCGATACTTTTGACGTTGTATACGACAAAGACACAAAAGTTATGTATGCCATAAGTTCAGGAACCTCTAATTATGGAAATTTCACGATGCTCGTAAATGCCGATGGAACACCAAAACTTTGGAAAGGACGGTGAAAATATGAAATTAGATGATTTAAAAACAGGAATGGTTGTAACTTTGAGAAATGGGACATCTAATATTGTTATGAGAGATTTTATTAATGAGGGTGATTTACTTGTAAATATGTCTGAAAATAAAATTATAGGTTGGTTATATTTGAATGATTATACTACAGACATGAAGTATAAAGATGTTGATGCTTTTGATGTAATGCGAGTATATAGGACATGTTTTTATTATGATATTAGTTCAAAAGAGGCTCTCCTTTGGGAACGCAAAGACGATTATAAAGAAGTGACAATGCAGGAAATTGAAGAAAAATTCGGGTGTAAAGTAAAAATTGTAGGAGAAGAATAGAATAAGGTTTGTTGATATAGTTGAAGATGGGTCAGAGCAGGGTATCTCGAAATAGATAACTAAAGTTGAGCATCTTATGGAGTATTCAGAAGAATATTCCATCTCCTTTGTGAATGTGGAATACTTAGGTTTTTTCGTTTTTCTTATTCCCCTGAGTATTCCATAAGGTGCTCAACAGAAAGGATTTATATATATGATTTTATGCGCAGCTGTTAAATTTCATATTAACAAAACTAACGAAGATGTAGTATTATGTGCCGCAAGACACTGTGGTTCGTTTGCACAGTTAAAAAAGTTAGGTTTTCAACCACAAAAAGGATATTCTGAGATTCAGCAAGGATTTATTGATCATATGGGAAATTTTCTTACAAGAGAAGAAGCATGGATATATGCAAAAGAATGTGGTCAATTATCATCGAGACTAATTCAGGAAAGAGAAAATAGCGATGATTTAGTTACTGATTTGCCAGAATTGTATTCAGAAGATTTGTGGTAAATGGGGAGATAATGATATGAAAGCAAAAACAATATTGGAAATAAGAAATTTACTATTTGATAAAGCTTCTTCTTCGGAAGAACAATATGAAAATGAACGTACAAGATTGGAGAAAATATATAAGACTGATTGGTTAACTAATCGTTGTAGTAAAAAAGAATTAAAAAATCTACATAATTTACTAGCAGAAAAAGATAAGTGGAAAGAAGTTTTGGAAGAGTTTGAGAATAATGAATTCTAACGAAAATTCTCTTTCCTTGGATTGTGAGGTGAAAACTATGAGATGGAAACAGGTAGTACAAAGAAAACCTTGTCATGGAGATTTAAGATATTCTACTGTATTCGCATGGTTGCCAATTAGATGTGAGAATGGTGACTGTGCATGGTTAGAAAAAGTAAATTTGGTTGAAGAATATAGAATTGATCCAATGGGGCATTGGATCAATAAGAAATTTAAGTAGCAAGAAAGTTCGGTTGTTTTGGAAAAATGAAAGGAGAAGATTATGAGTCAGTGGACACATGTAGCAGCGGTTTTTAGATTAGATAGTTTTGGAGAGATTTCAGACGAAGATATTTATAAGGTCTTCGGCAAAGAAGTAACTTGGAATGATTTATACAACTATGACGAATCAGATAATACAAGAACATTACCTATGGGTAGCGAAGGGACATTAGAAATGAGTATTTGGCATAATTCAGATAAAGGTTGTATGGCATCCACAACAGTATCAATCTTTGGAGATTTAAGAGATTATGGTGGAAGCGATATAGATAAGTTAAAAGAGTGGTTTAATGATTGTTGTGGACAATTTATGGTTAGACAGGCAGTAATGCATGTGATTGATGAATATGCCGATGAACCATTAGTTGTACAGTATATTAAATAGCAAGAAAACTTCGATTCATATGATATTTAGAAAGGAAAGAATGTATGGTTAGATATTTTTGTGACTTATGTGATAAGGAAGTTGATAAATATAATGAGTATTCGTTACCGATTGCAGCTACTTTCATAAATGGTGAGCCATGTGATTTAATTCAAGTTCATGGATTTAATTTATGTAAAGATTGTCGTAGTAAGCTATATAGAGTCGTTGAAAGTATCATTCCAAAGCAGAAGATTGAAGAATTAAATAAGAAGGCTTTAGACATTAAAATGGGAAGATACGATGAGTAACAGTAAAATTTTGATTCATACGAAATTTAGAAAGGAGAAAATATGAATATTACAGCTATTTCAGTAGAAAATTTAGAAGAAAATGGATTGGGTTTATTACCTAATAAAATGGAATTAGAAGTACGAGGTAATATTTTCCCAGATACATATGGAGAATGGATTGGTAGATATGATAAAACCAACGACAAACTTAAATCATTTTTCAAAAAGGATAAGGAAGCAGGGAATACTCACTATTTTGATGAGTATAGAAAAAAATACAACCTCTATGAGAAACATAGAACAGTATTTAATAGAGAAGACTGTACAGAAAAGAATGTTGTAGATTATTATGTTATGTATAACATTTTAGAAAGTAGCAAATTTAAGCCGACAATAATCGAAGACCATGTTGACCATTCATGCTGTATGAACGGAAGTTTTAAATGTGAATATGAACTTTTATTTGCTTGTGATGGTGCTATAAGAAGAATTATTGTTCCATTTACATCTGTAAATATTCCAATGTATGAATTTATTGGTGATTTAGAAGATATGGTAGAAGAAGTTCTTGATGAAGAATCAGATGAGTCAAACCCATTTAATGATATTTTTAGAGATGGTGATGGATATTATGAAATTACAATGTTTGATGAGATTGGTATGAATTGCGACATTGAAGTAGAAAGTGCTTCTGATTTCATGGCTATGCTTGTGTCAGTTAGATTGGTAGGGTATGAGTTTATAGAAAATGGGGGAAAGTAACATGTTAAATGTAGGAGATTATGTAGGGCAGATCGACAAAGATTCATCTGGCATATGGAAGCTGTATAAAGATAAGATAAATAAAATCACCACAACAAAGAAATATGGTAGAAGATATTTTACCAAGACAGTGTTTCGTCCATTAGACGCAGATGACGTAGATAACAATACAAAAGATATGGAAGAGTCGGTTGGTAAAGGATATATCATTGTAAGAGAAGTGTTTGGATTAAATGATATGACTGAATCTTATGCTGAAGGATGGATAAAATTGGCTAATGAAAATCCAGATAAGGTAACTGGATTGATATAAAGAATCGCACATTTCTTGCGGAATTTTGGAGGTGAAATTTTTGAAAGTTGTAGGAAATAAAGAAAATGTCAATCAAATAACATTAACACATAAAGGCTTGAGTGTCAGATTTAATTGTTATATGAAACCATTGTCTTATGATGACAATATTGATATATCTAAGCCTGAAATAATCGGGATAACATTTAAGGATTCTTATGAAATAGATAACTTAATACATATGTTGGAAAAATTCAAAAAAGAATGTTCTGAGTATATTGGAGAATGGAGATAACGTTATGTACGAACAATTAAGAGAATATATAGAAGAGTCAAAAAATATTGTATTCTTTGGTGGAGCAGGTGTATCTACTGAAAGTGGTATTCCTGATTTCCGTTCCAAGGATGGATTATATAATCAGCATGACGTTCAGTTTGATAAATACGAACCAGAATATCTTTTGAGTAGAGAATGTTTATATAACAATCCAAAGGTATTCTATGAATTCTATCGTCAGAAGATGGATACAAGAAATATTGAGCCAAACATTACTCATAAGGTACTTGCTAAGATGGAAGAAATGGGTAAGTTGAAGGCTATTGTTACACAGAACATTGACGGTCTGCATCAGAAAGCTGGTAGTAAAAATGTATTTGAAATTCATGGAACTACTCAGAGGAATTATTGTAGTAAGTGTAAAATGGAATATCATTCTGATTTTTTATTTAATACTAAAGAACCTATTCCAAAATGTGAATGTGGAGGTCTGATCAGACCTGATGTAACTTTGTATGGAGAGAATCTTCCTAATGATACAGTAAATGGAGCTATTGAAGCAATCAGTAATGCTGATATGTTGATTATCGGTGGTACTTCATTACAGGTTTATCCAGCGGCGAATTATATTTCGTATTTCAGTGGTAATCATTTGGTTGTTATCAATAGAGAAAAAATTCAAGTGCTAATGAATGATGACACGGATATGATGATTGTTGATTCGTTGGGTAATGTGTTTAGTGAAATTGATAAGTGGATGTGAGGTGAATTATGGCAGTATTTGTAACAGGTGACATACATGGAAATCCTACACGATTAAGTAAAGATAGTTTTTATGAACAGAAAGATTTTTCTGGCAACAACGATGAGAACACTGTAATTATTCTTGGTGATTTTGGTCTTGTATGGAATAGAGAGTGTGAAAGCAAGCAGGAAAAATATTGGTTGGATTGGTTAAATCAGAAACCATTCACAACTGTATTTGTTGACGGAAATCACGAGAATCATAAAAGACTTGCAACTTATCCTATAAAAGAATGGCGTGGCGGTAAGGTTCATAAAGTCAGATCCAATGTATTACATCTAATGCGAGGTGAGGTTTTCACTATCGAAGATAAGAAATTCTTTGCTTTTGGTGGTGCGTTAAGTCATGATATTCAGGATGGTATTCTTGATTATAATGATGAAAATTGGAGAGAAGAAGCTAAGAAACTTGATAAGCAAGGCAAGTATATGTATCGCATAAAAGATTTATCTTGGTGGAAAGAAGAATTACCGACAGATAAAGAAATGCAACATGGACTAGATGTTTTAAAAGAGAATAATAATATAGTTGATTATATTATCACGCATAGTCCATCTACATCAGAGTTGTATCTTATGGGTGGTAAAGGATTATATGAACCAGATGTGTTAACTAATTATTTGGAAGAAGTGAAAGCTGCAACTGAATATAAAAAGCATTTGTTTGGTCATATGCATGTGAATAAAGCAATTAATGATAAAGATATTTGTTTGTATGAACAGATTGTTAGGATATTGTAAAGTGAGGTGAGAGAGTGAAAATATTTTTAGCAATTTTGATTCTAATTTCAGCATTGAATATAAATCTGACTTTAGGGCACAAAAAGAGATATGATTTACATTTTATCGTATCGTTATTGGCATTTATTCTGTTTTTAATTTTCTTTTAAACAGAGAATAATCTAATATAGAAGTAATTCTATTCACGGCTGATCAGCCAAAATTTCCAAAACAAAAATAACTAATGAAATATTTTTTTCATTATTCTCTGTCAAAATACACTATTTTACAGAGGTTACGTAACCATAATTACCTAGGAGTTACTGCTTAATTCCTTTCTTTTTAATTATTTTGTTGTAAAATCACTCGAAAATAGGTACGTCTACCTAATCGAATATTTAATTATTCTCTTTTAATCCTTTAAAAATATGTGCAATTACATCTACTGTCCAACCTAAACCAATAACACTTTTCCTTTTACTTTCTGATAAACAACTTGTATATCCTTTGGGCAATGTTTGTAATATTTCAAATTCTTCACTTGTTAATGGTCTAATTATATTATCACTCATTTGAACGCAACAATTTTTATTAGCCATATACGCTAACAAACAATTTGATTTACCATCTTTCCTTATATTTATACATGCTTTCAAAGTTCCATCTTTTTGAACTTGATTTCTAAAAGCTGCTCCGTTTACTGCATTATGTATCACATCGCCAATTTTTATATTTTTATCTTTGGGTTCACTAACATTTGGTATATTTGTCCAGTACATTCTTTTTCTATTTTGAGCTGATACTAATGCCGAATTTATCATAATAGGTTCTACTCCTAAATCATATGTAATTTGGTTTTTAATATCTTTTGAAATCGAATAATTATTTTCATATAAAAAATATTTACATTCGCTTTCTTTTAATGCTCTTATATATTGACAAAATAATTTATATCCTATTCCATCTGGTTTAGTTTCTTTGTCAGTTCTATTTGATCTTGCATTTGACCACCACGAACAAGGAGAGCCACCAATTAACAAATCAAACCCATTATATTGAACAAAATCAGCATCAAATACATCACCATTATATTCATCATCTGGATAATTCTGTTTTGCTACTTTGTTTGCAGCATCATCAATTTCGTAACTTACATATCTTTCTATTGGAATACCTGCTCTTTCTAAAGCAATTCTTCCACAACTAATACCATTGAATGTGCTTAATACATTTAACTTTTTCAATTTTTATTAGGAGTAAACTATAGTTTTCTGTGCGCACAAAACTCTTTTCCTCCTTTTTTGTATTATTTAAATTTCGTATGAAAAAAATAATTCTCAAGGACTACGAGTATTAAGTTTATGTGGTGGCGTTGAAACAGGATTGTATGCGTTACAGC